>Ga0265314_10001404_pt1 | contig 27007 bp, 19 predicted proteins | sample 4126metaG_FD_203106 | JGI IMG/M metagenome (GOLD analysis project Ga0265314, IMG submission 203106) | Rhizosphere microbial communities from Carex aquatilis grown in University of Washington, Seatle, WA, United States - 4-1-26 metaG | ecosystem: Host-associated > Plants > Roots > Rhizosphere >... | reverse complement strand
CTCATCCTGGCGCGGCTGTTCATCGCCCAGCACGATTTCGACGCCGTCATCATGCATCTGACCGGCAACGACTTCTGGGGCGTCGACGAGCGGCAATACCCCTGCAGCGACTGGCTGCCGCTGCTGGTCTACGACGGCCCGCACACGCGCTTGCGTTTCGCCGAGCCGCAGCACGACGACGCGGCACGCGACAGCCGGTGGCGCTTCGTCGAGACCAGCCCGCCGCCGTTTGTCTTGCGCGCCGGCGTGCGCGTCTCGGCGCTCGCCGCGTATGCGGCGGCGGCCTTCGTGCACTTCGGACGGCAGATCGGCACGGCGCCCGGCGAGGTGCCCGATGCCGAGCGCGTCGCGCACCTGCGTGCCATCTTACGCGACGCGCGCGATGAGCTCGCGGCGCGCCACATTCCGCTGCTCGTCGATAGCTTTCACGATCGGCAAGAGGTCGAGTCAGGTATCCCGACCGAACATGGAGCGGAAGACGCGATGCAGCAGATCGCGCAGGAGCTGGGCATCGTCACGCTCGACACCTGGCAACCGTTGATCGCCGCCGAGCAGCGTGGCGTACAGCCCTTCACCAATGCCGGCGGGCCGACCGATTCGCATTTCAATGCCGCCGGGCACGCCTTGATCGCGGCGTGGCTGCACGAAACGCTGCCCGACGCAGTCGCCCGTGCCCGAGCGGCCGCCCCGCCGGCAGACCGCTAGCCCGAGCCAGGATGCCTTCTCGCCAACTCGCACACTCGCTCGCGACGGCGGGCGCGGTCACGCGCTGGGCCGGTGCGGTCGCCATCGCGGCATTGGCGCTGTGCGGCAGCGGGGCGCCGTGGTTGCTGGCGATGGACGACCTGGTGGTTCGTGTCGGCGTGCTGCTCGTAGCCGTATTCCTCTGGCTGGTGCTGACCGGTGCCTTCGGCTACGCCGGCGCGGCGCGCGGCGACTGGCCGGCGCTGCTAGCGTTCATCGCCGCGCTCGCCATACGCGCACTGTGGGCGCGACATTCGGTCCAGGAGATCGAGATCCAGTTCGCGCACGGGCCGGTGGGGCGTCATTCCGTCGTCTATCCGTTGCTTCAGCTCTTTTTCGCCCCGTGGGTTGCCGATCCACAGGCCTTCACCATGTCGATGAACGGCCTGCTCGGTGCCGTCGCCTGCCTGGGAATGTATCAATTTGTGCGCCTGCGCCTGGCCAGCCGCACGGCGGGGTTTCTGTGCGCGCTCTTTCTCGCCTTGCACCCGCTGGTGGCGCGCTTCTCGCCCACCGACGGCCCCTACGCCCTGCTGCTGGCGGCGTGGTTCTGCGGGCTGGCGTTGCTCTCGACGCGGCCGCTCAGCGGGCGCGGGCTGTTCGGTGGCGCCGCACTACTCGGCATCGCGGCGACGACGCGCATGGAGGGCGGCGTGATCCTCATCGCCTCCCTCCTCCTGCTCGATCTGCGCAGCGTGGTCGACGGCGCGCGACGCGCCGCCGAAACCGCCGTCGCGGCCGGCGTAGTTGTCGGCACCCTGATCGCCGTGCAGATGGCGGTGCTGCTGCCGCTGCATCTCGGCGGTCCGACGAGCCTATCGGCATTGCTGCCGAAGCCCGACCTCTTGTTCGGCGCCGTTATCTCGCCCGCGTCGTACAATACGAAACTGTTCAACGCCTTGATGTGGATCGGCGCGTTGGCCGGTGTGGTCAGCCGCGTGCGGCTCGGCAGCTTCGGCTTCTTGGCGATGCTGCTGGTCTTGGCGCCGGTGGCCGATTCGTGGCTGTGCGGCCCGCTGACGCTGCACCGCATGATTCCCGCCTGCGCCTTGCAAGCCCTGGTCGCCGGCATCGGCGCCTACGTGCTCACCGCCTGGCTTCCGCTCGCCGCACCGCGCCGCTGGCTCGCCGTGGTGCCGGGGGTCGCCGCCGCGGCGGCGATTCTCGCGGCGCAGCGCGAGGAGCTGACGCGCCCGTACGTCTTCACGCAGGAATACGACTTGGTGCGCGCCCATCTGTCCAGTGCCGGCATGCCGCCCGTGCCGTGCACGCTGCTGGCCTTCAATGCCGTGCCCGGCAACGACGTCGACTTGCACGATCTCACGCAGGTCGTACCCGAGATGCGCGTGCTCGATTGCCGCCAACGCGATTGCGCCGCCGAAGCCGCGCAGGCGAGCTGTGTCTATTACATGCGCTCGGCGGGCGCCTACTTTCATGCCGACGGCGTCCCGCCGGTGTGCATCGCGGCGGCAGATGCACCAGCTCCCGACCCGCGCGTGTGTCTCGATGCCGCCAGCGCCGCCTTCGAACGAGCGGTCGCGCTGCAGCCGATCGACGTGCAAACCCTCGATCTGGTCGCGACCTTTCCAGATCGCCGCGCAAACTATCCGACGCGAGCGGCGATTGGGTTGTTTCGCGTCATGCCGTCGCATCTGCCGGCCGGTTGAGATTGCCGTCGCTGCTATGAATCGCGGAATCGTCAGCGCGGTCGACACTTCGACGATGTGGCGCAGATCGCGCGGCCCATGCGGGTGGTCGATCGCCGGCGGCGCGATTCGCGCGCGCTGCACAACGGCGACGACGCATGGATAGCGCCGAGTGCCGGCTGGCGCTGCGCGCGTGGGACGGCGCCGCGGCAGATGCGGCCGCGCTCCGCCGCTGGCAGGACACCGCCGCGCCAGACGCCCAGCTGGCCGCCGCCGCGACGCTGCTGGCGACCGCACAGCAGGCGGCCGCGCGCCGCTGCGTGCAGCAGGTGGAGGCGAGCACCGCGGCGACGGCGGCGCAGCGCATCGCCGCGGCGGCGTTGCGCTTCGAGCTGGGTGATTTCGGCGCCGCGCTCGCCGCGCTGGATCAGCTCGGGCATGCCGCCGCAGCGGCCGACGCCGCGACGACGCTACAGCTGGCGATGCGCCTGGCGAGCCGGATCGGCTGGCATCGCGACGGCATCGAATCGGCAGCGCGCGCCGTCGAATTGCAACCTGCGTGCGCCGCAGCGGTGTGCGCGCATCTGTGGACGCTGCTGGCGGCCGAGGGGCATCCGGCCAAGGGGCTCGAGCAATTGCAGGCGCTGCAGGCGCTCGTTCCGCCCTCCGCCGAGCGCGCCTGGGCGGCGGCGAGCCTGTGCAGCGCGCTCGGACGGCTTGACGAGGTGCGTTCGCACGTCGATCGGGCCCTGGCACTCGATGGCGGCACAGCGCCGGCGCAGCGCCGCGCCGCGCAGCTGTTGCTCGACGCCGGTGATTTCGCCGGCGCGCTGCGACAGCTCGACGCCCTGCTGCTGGCTGCGCCACAGGACGGGGAGGCGTTGCTGCTGCTCGGCCAGCTGCACTTGTGGCGCGGAGACCTCGCCGCAGCGAGCGCCGCGCGCCACGCCGCCGCCGGGGCGTCAACACCGCTCATCCGGCGCCAGGGCGCCGCGGCGCTGCTGCTGCAGGGCCGTGCGAGCGAGGCGCTGCAGGAGCTGGACGCGGTGCTCGCCGCCGATGCGGCGAACGGCGAAGCGCTGCTCTGGCGCGCCGAGGCGCTGCTCGACCTCGGCCGGCTCGCCGAGGCGGAGGGGCAGCTCGACGCGCATCCGCGGCGCGGAGACTGGACCTATTGGCCGCTCGCGCTGCTGCGCAGCATCGTCGCGCTGCGCCGCCGCGGCGCCGTACCGCGTTCCCTGCTGGCACGCGTGCGGCGCCGCCTGACACGCGAACGCGCGGCGTTCGCTGGCAGCCCGACGGCACGCAAGCGCGCACACTATGAGCTGTATTGGGCGCTGCATGCACTGCTGCCGGACGCCGACGCCGCGCTCGCCTCGCGCGATCCGGTGCGACAGTTGCAAGCGCTGGAGGCGGCGCGGCGCGCGTTGCGCGGCAATCGCAGCGCCCGGCCGACGACCGTATGCCCCGACGGCGCGCTGATTCATGTGCCCCTGCGCTCGCCGCGCGACGCCTGCGTGCGCGCCTTGAGCCTGCTCAAGACTGCGCCGCCGCGCGAGGTGCTTGACGCCTTCGATCAGCTCATCGCCGAGTACGCCGACTCCAGCCTGCCGCGCTGCTATCGCGGCGAGCTGCACCTGTGGCTCGGCAACTACGAGGCTGCGCACGCCGATCTGACCGCGTCGATCGGCCAACGCCCGACGACGCGCTGGGCCTACTATGGCCTCGCCGCGCACGCCAACGTGAGCGGAGCGCCGCAGCGCGCCCTGGCGCTGTGCGCGCGCAGCGTCCGCGTGCTCGGCGACGAGGGACTGTCGATCTACATCCACCGCGGCGAAGCGCTGCGCCGCCTCGGCCGCACGGAGGCGGCGCGCGCGGAGCTGCGGCGCGCCTGCGCGCTCGCTCCGACACGGCTGTCGGGCCCGCTCAATCTCGCGCTGGCCGATGGCGACGCCGGCGACGTCGCCGCCGAGCGCGACGGAGTGATCTGGCTGCGCGACCAGGCGCCGGGCCTGCTCAGCGATGCGGCAGCGGCGCTGCGCATCGCCGACTGGGCGGACGCCGAGCATCTGCCGCGCGACGCCGGCCGCGCCCTGCTGGAGGAGGCCTTGCGCATGATGCGCGGCAATCGCGCCAGCTCGTTTGCCACCTGGCTGAGCCCGCGCGGCGTGGTACGCGTCGCCGGCGCCACGGCAGGCGGTCCATCGGCCTGGCAGCGTTTTCAAGCCGACGCGCCCGAACGGCGCCGCACCTTGCGCGATCTGTTGCAGCGCGCGCTGGAGACGGCTCGCTAGTCGGTGGCGGCGGCGGCGCTTTAGCGATGCGGCGAGGTGAGCTATGACCGCGGCGCTCGACACCACACCCGCCATGTGCTGGCCGCGTGCGGGTGTCCGCTGAAAGGATCCGCGTGGGACGCGCGCTACTGATCAATCTCGACTTTCGCGACTTCGTCTACAGCTATTTGTGGGAGCGTGCCGTTCTAGCAGCCTGCCAGCGCCGGCAGCTGCCCGTCGACCTGATCGCGGTACATCCTTCGGCACGGCGCGGATTGGCGGAAGAGCTCGGCATGCCGCGCGGCGCGGTTGAGTCGCGCGCCGCCGCCACGACCATTTTCATCGAACAGCCGGACGAAGCGCGCAGCCGTGCCGTCATCGATCAGCTACTCGCCGAGCAGCGTTACGACACGCTGATCCTCAACTGCGAGGCGGCGCTGTTCATCCATCTGATGATGGAGCGAGGCGATGCGTTCCGCGGCGCACGCTGGCTGGTCTACGATCGCCACCTGCACGTCGACCTGCGCGCCCACGATGGCGACGCAGCGCTGCGCGACCGCATGGTCGCATCGCGCATGCAGCTGTTCACGATCGAGGAGATCGCCACCGGCGCCGGCCCGCCACCCGGTCAACGCGAGCGCGTCTTCGATCGCCGGCGCGAGCATCTGCGCAATCGCCTGACCGCCGCCGGGCTTGGCTGGCTGGCTGTCTCGCCGCTCTTTCCGGCGCACGGCGCCGGCGCGGCGCGCGATGAGCGCGTCATCGGCTCGTTCGCGCGCCTCGGGCTGACCGCCGACACCATCCATCTGCAGCCCTGGCCGATGGACGACGACTTTTTTGCCGCGCCGCCGCGTCGCGCCGCGCACGGCGAGTGCGTCCTCTTCAGCGGTGGCGACTCCGGCCGCGACTACGCGGCGCTGTTCAGCGCGATCGACGGCTTGCCGCTGCAGCTGCGCCTGTGCGCCAACCGCTATCCGACGCCGTTGCCGGCCAACGTGACGATCCTGCCGCGGCTGGCGCTGCACCAGTTTCGCGACGAGATGGCGCAGGCCGACATCACCGTCGTGCCGCTCAGCGGCCAGCCGCCGGTGAGCGGCATCACCGTCATCGCGATGGCCAGGATGCTGGCGCGCCCCGTCGTCGCCTCCGAGAGCGCCGTGGTGCGCATGCATATCCGCTGGCCCGGCGACGGCGGTCTGCTCTGTCCGATCGGCGACGCGGCAGCGCTGCGCGCCCAGCTCCTCAAGCTGGTGCAGTCGGCAGCGGAGCGGAACCGCCTGGGCGACCTCGGCCGCGCGCGCGCCTCTGGCACACTCAGCTTGCGCGCCTTTGCCGAGCGCATGCTGGCGTAGCGTCTTCGCAGCTACGGCCGGCGGAGGGACGCGCGCACGAGGCGATGGCTTGACCGCTTTGGAAGGGCGCAGATAGCGTCGCCGTCGTGTGGCTTCGCCTTGCCGCGAAACGCGGCGCCGCCATGTGGATCGAGACGCTGGCCGCCGAGACGCCCGCCGATCCCGCCGACTGGATGCGCCTTCGCGTCGACGGATTGTGCGCCGACGGCGCGCGCGGGCCGCTCTACGTCTTCCTGCGCGAGCCGCCCGACGCCGCCCTGGCCGCGATGCTCGGCTGGGTCGCAATCGACCGCCGACTCGAACCGGTGCTCATCGCGGCCAGCGGCGCATTGGTCAGCCGCAGTGATCTGCAGCGCGTGCAACCGAGCGGCGCCCATACGTTGTACGCCACACTCGATGCAGCCGGCGCCGGCAGCGCAGACCCGACCGCCCTCGAACGCTGGCGACCGGCGCTGCGCGTCTTGACCAATGCGCCGGCGTTGATGCCGCGCGTCCGCGTCGGCGCGCACCTGCTGCTCACGACGGCGACGGCAGGCGACGTCACTCGCGCATTGCAGCTCTGTCGCCGCGTCGGCAACGCCGAGCTGCTGCTGTGGGACGGTGGCTGTCCCGGCATGGAGGCGACGGGACTGCCGGCCGCGCACGCGTTACACGTTCTCGAACAGAGCATCGGACTGGCAGAAAAGCTCGGGGTTCGGCTGCGCGCCATCGGCTTCGAGCGCACGCGCGCGACACCGGCGCCCGCCCCTGCCGACGCGGCCGTGGCCACCCGTCTGCGCATCGAGCTGCTGCGTGAGGGGATCCCGCTGCCAACGGGGCGCGGCGGCTTGTTGGCATGCGACGGAGCTGCGACCAATCTGCCGCAATGCGCGGCGGACGGCCGCGGCATCGCGCAATTGGCGTTCGAGCTCGCCGCGACCGGCAGTCCGTTGCTAGACCTGCCGGCTTGTATCGGCGGACCGCCGCCTGCGGGCGGCGTCTCGCACCCCGGTGCCCGGAAGGTCGAGGCGTGCTCCCGGTGCCGGCTCGACACGGCGTGCGCCGGCGTGCCGGCGCCACTGTTGTCGATCGCGGGCCTGCGCGAAGAGCTGCGGCCGCTGACGCATTGGGCGCCGATCGCCGCTGCCGCGCGCGTCGCCGTATTGTGCCCGGTGGTCACAGACGTCCTGTACGGCGCGACGTTCTTCAGCCTGGCGCGCGCGCTCGCTGGCCTCGGTGCCCGCGTCGATCTCATCAGCCCGTGGTCCATCCACCGCGACATCGACGCCGCGTTCACCGATCGCCAACCGCTCGGCCAACCGGCGCACGCGAGCGCGGTCGACGAGTTCGTCGCCCAGGGCGATGTCGACGCCTACGACTTGATCGTGACACCCGACCTGCAGCGCGCCCATGCACTGATCGCTGGCGGCCGGGTGCGCGCCGACGCGCGTCTGGCAGCGACCGATTTTCATCTGCTGTGGGGCATGGACGCCTGGGTGCGCGACCTGTGCCCCGCCGGTCGGCGGCCGGAAGAGGGCGGCTGGTGGCCGTCGGATCAAGTCGTCATCTACAGCGCCTTTCCGGGCTATGCGCGCCTGTACACGCGCTTCGGCGTGCCGTTGCGCCAGGTCGCGTGGCAGCCGTACGCTCTCGATGGCGGCTCGTTTGTCGCCGCGCTGCCGGCGGCGGAGGGCGAGGCGATCATCTCGGCCGGACGACATCTGCGCGATGTCGACACGCTGCTCGGCGCGGCGGCCGGCTTGCCGGCAACCATCCATCCGATCGACCTCTACGCCGAGGGCGCGTTTGCCGACGTGCCGCCGCACATTCGATTTCGCGGCACCGTTCCATCCGGCGTGTTCTGTCCGCAGGTCGGCCGCTGTCGCTTCATGCTCGTGCCGCTGCAGGAGGACCCGCACAAGGCAGCCGGCATCACCGCGATGGCGACCGCCACGCTCTACGGCCGGCCGATGATCGCCAGTGCGACCGCGGCGGCGCGCGACTACGTCGTCGACGGCGTCAACGGCCTGCTCGTCCCGCCGGGGGATCGGCGGGCCCTGCACGAGGCTATCGTACGCCTCGACAGTGACGCGGCGCTCCTCGCGCGTCTGGCGGCCGGGGCGCGTGCCGCAGCGGCGCAGCTGGGCACCGATGCGTGGGCCTCCGCCCTGTTGTTTGGCCGCCCGCCTGATCTGCAACGCAGCTGGATCTCGCGGAACTGGTCACAGCGCCGCGGCCTGGGCGATGCAACCGCCGGCGCTGCGGCGACCGTCTAGAGATCGTTCTGCGCGCACGGCGATCGCGCTTCGACCGGATCGATCCGTACGCACCGATTGGCCCGCGGCGCCCGTCGCAAAGGGCGTGGACTTCACGGCGCCCATGTGGCACCTGCGAAGGATGCTCCAACGGCTGGCCTACCTCGCCCCGGTGCTCGGTCTCTATGCCTGCGTCGCCGCCGCGGCCTTGGCCGCCGACGCCGATGCCCCGCCGCCGCCAACCGGTGACGACGCGGATCTCGAGCAGCCGGCGATCCCGCCCAACCAAGAGGCATTGCTCGGGGAAATGCTCGGCAAAGACACCCAGCTGCCGGCCGGGTGCACGCTGTCGTCCGGCGATGTCGAGCACACGCTGGTCAAGGCCACGTACGCGTGTCCGAGCGGCGATGTCGTCATCCAGCTCGCGCACCCCGGCCTGGCGGACCATCCCCTGGTCAGCACAGATCGCTTTGCGCTGACGGTGCTGAGCGGCACGCCGCCGCCGGACCTGCCGAACGCCATCGCCGGGCTGATCCGTGCGCACGAGGCGGCGTTCGTCTGGAAGGTTCCCACGGCGCATCATGTGGCGCCGAACGCCGTGGCGCTGTGGGCCGTGCCGCTGTTGCTCGGCCTCGCATTGCTGGCGTGGGCGTGGCGACGCCGGCGGGCACAGCCCGATGGGCGCGCTGCGCCCGAGGCATGAGACCGCGCTCCGATACGTTGTTCGCCTGGACCGGCTCCGCGTGCTCATACGGCTGCGGAGCATGTCCGCTCGATGAAGACAGTGCCGGTCTGCAACTCGCGCCTCTGCTGCACAGTTTGACTGCCGTACCGGCGCGCCTGGGGCGCTTGGTGATCCTACTCGGCGGCGAGCCGTTTTTGCGCCCCGACATCCTGCGTCTGCTCGCCGGCGTACGCGGTGTCGGGTGCGTGCCCGGCGTCATCACGACTGGCGGCCCGCTCGTCTATCCGCAGCTGCGCGAGAAGCTGCGCCGGGTCGGGCTCGCCTACCTGCGCCTGCAGCTGTTCGGCGCCGGCGCGTCGCACGACCGGGTAACGGCGACGCCGGACGGTTTTGCCCGCGCCGTTCGCGGCGTGCAGCTCTGGCTCGACGAAACGCCGGCGTGCGCTGTCGACATCGCGCTGTCGCCGCGCGGCCGGACTTTGTCCGACGTCGTCGCCGAGATCGACGCCGTGGCCGATGCGCTGGCGCGACCGCAGCTGCAACTCATCGTCGCACTCGATCCGCATCGCGTCGCCGATCTCGATGCCGAAACGTGGCAGCGGCTCGCGGCGCGCTTCGCGACATGGAACGACGACGCGGCGCGGCCCCTGCTGGCGTGGGAGGGACTGCCGCACGCTGCGCCGCCGGGCCTGCTGCGCAGCGTGCCCCTGCAGCCGAGCTTCGTCGGCGGTACACCGCCTGCGAGCTGCCTCGGCCGTACCTCCGCACTGGCACAGGCGTCGCCGGACGACGCCGCGCAGCCGTGCGCCAACTCCTTCAATTTCGTTCGCACGGGTGCGGCGGTGCCCTATGCCACCGAGGCGCGCGACTGCATGGCGTACACCGCCGCCAGCCCGCGACCGGGACGCGACCTGTGGCTGGTCGAGAACGATCGGCTCTTGCACTACGCCTCCGACAGCGGCGACTTCAGCGACGATGAGATCGCGCACGTCAAAGACGACCTCAGCCACCTGTTCGTCGACCGTTCGCCGCCCGGGGTGCTCGACGACTTCATCGAAGGCATGCGGCGGGTGCTACCCGACGCGACCTGCGAGCCTTGCCCGCAACGCGGCTCGTGCGCACGGCGCTTCGCGGTCGTCGACGGCGCGCCCTACGCGCAACAAGAGGCGCGCATCGTCACATTCATCGCGGCGTTGCGCGGTCGCGTGCTCGATGTCGGCTGCGGCGAGCAACTCTACCAAAGCGAGCTGTTGCCGTTGGTGCGCGGCGGCCAGGTCGAGTACCACGGCCTCGACCCCGACGAATCCAGCTTGAGCCGGCTGCGCGGCACCCTACCGCAAGGCCACTATTACCTGGGCGGCATCGAGCAGTTTCGCCCGGCCGCGCAGGGCTTCGACCGGATCCTGTGCCTGCGTGCGCTCAACCACGTCTTGGACCTCGACGAAGCGGTCGGCCGCATGGCCGAAATGCTCATGCCCGGCGGGCAGCTGCTCTTGGTCGAGTGCACGCCGTGGGCGATGCTGCGCGACGCGGACCAGGTCGCCGGCGCGGATCAGGCGCCGCGCGCCGGACATCAGCATTTCCGCAACGTCGCCAGCGACGCGGTGCTGCCGCTGGCGCGGCGGCGCGGCTTGCGCGTCGTCGAGCACCAGCCGTCTTCGCGCAGCGGCACCAATCAATGGCTGCTGCTGCTCGAACGGCCGGGTGACGACCGCGCCTGAACGGGACCGGAGATGCGCGCCGCGGATCGGCGCCGGCGCGCGGCGGGCGGCTGCCGCGCGCCGCGTTTTCTGTTCTCGAATTGCCGGTCCGGATATGCCATCGACTGCAGTGGGGGTTCGGGGCAGCGCGGGTCGGCACCGGTCGAACAATGACCATGCAACGCCGGCGCCGCGGCTAGGCGCTAATCCGAAGCGAATACGATGCTGTTAGTAGCGGTCGTGCCGACCCATAACGAGGCCGGCAGCATCGGTCAGCTCGCTGATGCCCTGTTGCAACTGCGCCTGCCCGACATCGAGCTGCGCATCCTCGTCGTAGACGACGCCTCGAGCGACGGCACCGCGGAGCTGGTCGAAAGCTGGGCGCGGCGCGCGCCCGGACGCGTCGACCTCTTGCGACGGCCAGCCAAACGCGGGCTGGGCAGCGCCTACATCGAAGGCTTCGCCCAGGCCCTCGCCGGCGGCGCCGATCTGATCGCGCAGATGGACGCCGACCTGTCGCACGATCCCGCGGCACTGGTGGCGATGGCCGACGCCATCCGCGACGCCGACGTCGTGCTCGCGTCGCGCTATATCGCGGGGGGCGGCGTCGACGGCGAGTGGGGTTGGCACCGCAAGTTGGTCAGCCGGCTCGCCAACCGCCTCATCGTGCCGACGCTGCTGTCATGCCCGATGACAGATGCGACCGGCGGGTATCGACTGTGGCGACGCAGCGCCGTAGCGCGCATCGCCCCCTCGATCAGCGTGCGGTCGAACGGCTACGGCTTCCAGGTCGAGATGGCGTACCTGGCGCATCAGCTCGCATGCCGGGTCAAGGAAGTCCCGATCTATTTCCGCGAGCGCACCACCGGTCAGTCGAAGATGAGCCTGCGCGAAGCGCTCGGCGCCGTGCGCGACATCCTGGCCATCCGCAATCGCCACGCAGCAAGTCCGCGAGCGAGCCGAGCGTCGGGGACGGCGGGAAAGCGGAAATCCCGTTGACGCTGTCGTTTCGCCGTTGGTAGACGCATCGAATGCACCGCGACCCAAGCGCGCCCCCCGCGCAGTCGGGCGACCCGCCCGCGCCGGTCGGTGCGGCGCGCCGACTGGCCCAGCTCGGCGGCCCGATGCTCAAGCTCGGGGCGCGCCGACTGTTGCGGCGCAAGAGTCCCTTTCAGATGACGTTGTCGCTGAGCAATCGGTGCAACTTCCGCTGCGTCTACTGCGACATTCCGCTGCAGCAGCGCGATGAAATGGACACGGCCGACTGGCTGGGCGTCATTGACGACTTGAAACTGGGCGGCATGGGGCGCGCCAGCCTCATCGGCGGCGAACCGCTGCTGCGCCAGGATGCCGGCGAGATCATTCGCCATCTCAAGCGGCGCGGCATTCACGCGTCGATGAACACCAACGGTTGGCTGGTCGCCGACCGACTCGACGATCTCGCCCCACTCGATCTCGTCTGCGTCACGCTCGACGGCCCCGAAGCCGTTCACGATCACCAGCGCCGCGCCGGCTCGTATGCCCGCGTGCTGCAGGCGATCGCTGCGCTGCGACAGCGGCACGTGCCAGTGGTGACGATGACGGTGGTGACGCCGGCCGGCATCGATCACGTCGAGCACGTGCTCGACATCGCGCGCGCGCACGGCATCCAGGCCTATTTTCAACTCGAGCACGACAAGCTGATGGACGTCGCGCAACCGATTGCGCCCAATCTCAGTCAGGAACGCGTCGCACAGCTGGCGCGACATCTGCGCGATCTGAAGCGCCACGGTCAGCCGGTCGGGAACTCGTACACGGCGCTGCAGCGGCAAGAGAACGAACGCTACCTGCTCACCTGCGACCACTGCTATGCCGGCACCTACTACGGCTACGTGTTCAGCGACGGCACCGTCTCGCACTGCCTGTTCACGCATCCGCAGGTGCCGCGCCGCAACGGCCGCACGCACGGCTACACTGCCGCCTTTCATGCCCTGGAACAACCGCGCGGGCCGGGCTGTTCGTGTGTGCCGTCGTTCGAAGTGAATCGCTTGCTCCACCTCGACCCGAGCGTCATGTTCAGCGCGCTCGACGTCGCGCTGCGCTCGCTGCAGCGCTGAGAGAGCGCGCGCACGGCTGTGCGGCGTGGCCGCGTGCCGTTCAGAGGCTGAGCTTGCGCAGTCGCATGAACAGCTCAGCCGCCTTGGCGACGGCGACGTTGGCGCCGCGCACCCACCACAAATTGATCGACAGGCTGGCGTCGACCGAATGCGCCTGGTGCCACCACAGACTTGGAATGTAGAAGAGATCGCCGGGATCGAGCTCGGCAAGCAGCAACGGCGCATCGCGAAAGCGCGGATGCGCGGCGAGGTTGGGCGCCTCCGCATCGACTGGGCTGTAGTTTGGCACGCCGGACCAGACGGAATGTCGATACACCATGCGCGTCAGACGGCGGTCGAGCAGGACGAATCGTTTGTGGCCGGAAATCTGCGCGTAGAGATTCTCGGGCAGATCGCGGTGGAAGACGCCTTTGGTGTCGGGCCCGGCGAACCAGAAGCGCGAGCGTGACCACGGGACGTCGCTGCAATACGGCGGGCGGATGATGTCCTCGAAGAGCTCCGGCATCACCTCGTGGACGCGGAACACGACGTACAGATCGTGCGGCGTTCCGGCGTCCAGCAGGTCCACATAGTCGGCGAGTCGAATGCGGTCATAGTCCAAGCCGGCTTTGCGATCGTACAACGCGCCGCCGGTCGAGCGGATCGCCGGTACCTCGCGGTGGCCGAATCGATCCTTGAAGTATGCCGTCGTCCAGCGCGTCATCGCCGGCCAGTCGTCGATGGCGTGCTTGAGGATCACCGGCCGCGAGCGCTTGACGTAGCGCGCGGCGAATTCCTGCGGCGACGGCGGGTCGATGCGCTCAACGAGGTGGAAATCCATGGCTCTTCTAGGCTCCTGTCACGAAGTCGTGGCCAATTTCCACAGGCGGAATGCTGCGCGCGCGTCGTCATCGAGCCGGCGCGTCTTCGCGCCTTGAAGGTCGCAAATTTTGCGTGGTACGCAGGCAAGGCGCCCATGCACCAGCCAAGCAGCGATCGGCATTCTGCCGCAGCCCAGGAACGGCGCCCAACCCCCGCCGCAGCGGCGCCGTCGCCGATTCCGGTCGAAGCCGTGGAAGCCGTTGCGCCGCCGGCGGTGGCGGCGTTTGAGCGCGCCTATGTCGTGCCGCGACGCCCAGTGGTCCTGCGCCAGCTAGCCGGCGATTGGCCGGCGCGGCGACGCTGGTCGCTCGACTACCTGCACGACCAGTTCGGCACGGCGGCGGTGCGCACATTCCGCACTGACGACGGCCGTATTGCGATGCAATCGCCGACCGGCGCCGTCCAAGGAACGATGCGGCTCGGCGAGTTCATCGCGCTGCTCCGTACCGGCTCGCCGTCCTGCTACCTGACTTCGCGCCTCGCCGAGCTGCCGGCGGCGCTGCGCGCCGATGTCCGGCCGCCGGCGTATTGTGCCGACGCCGGTTGGCAGAACGGCAATTTGTGGATCGGCGCGGCCGGGACGGTGGCACCGTTGCATCGCGATCTGGCCGACAATCTGCACGTGGTCATCGAGGGGCGGAAGCGAATCATGCTGGTCGCGCCGCAGCTGAGCGCGCATGTCTATCCAAACCCGCTGTACGACCCCTTCCCAAACGGCTGCCGGTCAAACATAGAAGCGCCGGACTTCACGGCGTTTCCCAAGCTCCGCGGCGTGCAGGCGCTGGTCGCGGAATTGGCGGCAGGCGATGCGATCTACATTCCACGCCGCTGGTGGCACCACGTGCGCACGATGGAGCCGAGCATCTCGGTCAACTTCTGGTGGGCGCGCGGCGCCCGCAGTGCGTTGCTGGTCGCAGCCGATCGCCTCAAGCGGCTACGCGGCATCAACCGCTAGCGGGGGCGCTCATCTGTCGGGCAGAAAGCGCTGCCAGCGCAGCTTGGGCCTTGACACCGGCTGACGCGGCAGAGCATGAGGTGAGAACTGGGCCCTCGCCGCAGGCTAACTCGCAACGTCGGGTACTCCCCAATGCGCATCTTGTTCGTCGCCCTCGGAACCGAGCAGCTCAATATTAGCTTGCTCGCCTCTATCCTGCGCCGCTGTGGGCATGACGTCGGCTTGGCGTTCTCCCGGCATCTGTTCGATGACCGCGATCAGCTGGCGATGCCCGGCGTGGCGCGCTTCTTCCGCGACGATGCTGACGTGATCGATCAGGCGGTGCGCTTTCAGCCCGATATCGTGTGTTATTCGGCGCTCACCGTCACGTATCGCTCACTGATCGATATCGCTCAGGTCATCAAGGACCGCTGCGGTGCGATCAGTATCTTCGGCGGCGTGCACGCCTCGGCGGTTCCGGCGCTGGTCCTGGAAGAGCCCGTCGTGGACTACGTTTGCGTCGGCGAGGGCGACTTCGCCCTGCCGATGCTCATCGCGGCGCTCGCCGAAGGGCGGCGCGATGCGGTGATCCCCAACATCGCGTTCCGCGGCCCGGCCGGCCAAGTCATCAAAGGCGGCCAGATGCCGTTCGTGCAGAACCTCGACAGCCTGCCGCCGTTCGAAAAGGATCTGTGGCTCGATCACATCGCCGTCGACGCCGCCTACCTCACCATGTCGTCGCGCGGCTGCCCGTATCGCTGCACGTTCTGTTTCAACAACTTCTTCGCCAACCTCGGCGGTGAGCGCGCCACCTCGGGCAAATACGTGCGACAGCGCAGCGTCGATCACTTCATGGCCGAGCTCGTCGAGGCGAAGCGCCGTTTCGGCATCCGCTACATTCACATCATCGACGACATCTTCACGCTCGACACGGCGTGGCTGCAGGAGTTCTCGCGCCGCTATCGGCGTGAGATCAACGTGCCGTTCCAATGCCTGTCGCATTCGCACTTCCTCGACGCTGAGCGCGTGCAAGCGCTCGCCGAGGCCGGCTGCGTGTGGGTGCAAATCGGCGTGCAATCGGCCGACGAGGAGTACAAGAAGGCCAACCTGCGCCGCCCCGACAAAAGCGCCCGCATCTCGCAGGTCCTCGACCTGCTGTACAAAGCGAAGATCGGCGCCAAGACCGACCATATCTTCGGTCTGCCTGGTGAGACGATCGAAAGTCAGGATCTCGCGCTGCGGTTCTACGCCGAGCACCCCGGCCTGCGGCGCGTCGGCACATTCTGGCTGACATACCTGCCGGGAACCGAGATCATCGACGACGGGTTGCGCGCCGGCGCCATCAGCCAGGAGCAAATGGACCGCATCAATCGCGGCGAGACCGACTTCTGGCATCGCGAAGGAAACGTGCGCGACCCGCAAATGCGCCGCCGCTACCTCGAGTACGAAGCGCTGCTGCGACTCGTCGTCTACTTGCCGGTCGGGCTGCGCGGGCGCCTCGAGCCGCGACACATCCGCCATGTGCCGGCCTCCGTCTTGAAGCTGTTGGGCGTCCTGATCTCTTCGACCATCTCGGCGGTTCAGCGCGATCCCGATCTGACCGGCTTCCTGGCGCGCTACCGCCACGGACTGATCAATCACCTGCGTTGGCGGATGGGATGGGCGCCGCGGCGGCGCTTTGCACAGGGCGACCTCTCGCCGCTGCATGACGCGGCGTGGGACGCGCTGTTCGAGCAGGCGCAGCGGCAGCTGCGCGCCAAGCCGGCGCAGACGGAGTCCATGCCGTTGAGCGTCGCCGTCATTCCGCGACGCGCTGGCGCCTCCGCCGGGGCGGCCTCGAGCATGGAGCTGCCTGTCGCCCCGTAAGGCCGCATCGCCGCCATTGCAGTTCGGGACGTGTGCCGCTATGCGGCGCGTCCTCACCGTCGTGTCCCTGCGCGCCGCCCTGCACGCCGACGGTCAGCCCCGTTGCCCGTCACTCGACCTGTGTCTCCGTTAAACGACAGCGCCAACACCCTACTCGACGCGCGTGCCGCACGGATCGTGCTGCTCGTCGCCATGGCCGCCTTTGTCGTCCAGGGATGGCTGTACGCGGGCGCGCAGATGTCGTGGCACGAGGAGATCGCCACGCACGCGGCGCCGCCGCCGCTGCAACTCGTGCTCAACGATGGCAAGGCGCAAATCGTCGACGCGTGCGCCGGCGACGCATGGATCGCCTTTGCCGGGACGCGCCCGCAACTCGTACTCTGCGTCGGCGGGCTGGCTTGGCCGATCATGGTCACGCCCTACATCGGCGGTATCCCGTACTGGCCGCTGCAACTGCTGCGGCCGCTGCACCACGGCCACCCCGTCGCTATGCGGCGCGCCGCGTTGCTGGTCGGCGTGTTCGCGCTGTGGATCCTGTTCCGTCTGGTCGAGCGCCTGAGCACCTCGACCACCGCCGCGGCGGCAGTGGCCGTTGCGGCGGTGCAGCCGGCGTTCGTCTCGATTCATTCGCTGCTCGTGCTGTTCGAATCCCTTCCTTCTCTCCTGATCGCCTGTGCTGCACTGGTGATCGCCAGTCGCGCCGACCGGTCGCTGCCGCCGACTACCCGCCGGGCGGCGGTGGCCGGCGCGCTGACCGGGCTCGCGGTGTTGGCAAACGTCAAAGGCGCCGTCGTCGCACTGCCGATCCTGGCGTTTGCCCTGTTCGAGAGCCCGAGCCTGCGTCGCACCTCGGGTCGGGCTTGGCTGGCCGCGGGGCTGATGGCGCTGCTCGTCCTCGCACCCATGATCGTCACCGGCTTGGCCGATCCACAGGCGCGCTTCAATTCCGAGGTCGGCCGCCGCTTCGCCATCGCCGCGTCGCGCCTGCAACCGCGCCTGCTGGCTGCCGAGACGCTCAACTCCTTCGTCTTCGCGGCAGATTTTCCATTCTATTTTGATCTGGTCGTCGGCGGCGACGGCGGTTTCCAACCAGCCCTGGTGGTCGTCGCCGGGTTCGCCTTTTTCTACTCGGTCTACGAGCTCGTGCGCGCGCTGCGCCGGCAGGCGCACGAGCCGGTCGCCGCCGCCTGCGGCGCGCTGCAGCTGTTCTACGTCGTGTTCGTCTGCCTGGCCTACAATCAAACCCCTGGCGCGAACTATTCGCCGATCATTTACGCGCAGATCGTGTCGATGGGCTGCGCGATTCTGGCCGTCGGCCGCGCTTTCGCACGCTGGGCCAATCGGCCGCGCCTGGGAATTGCCTTGATGGGCGCCGCCACGGTCGCGACGCTGGTGATCAACATGTATCGCCGCGGCGATCCGCGCGACATCGGCGCGATCGCGCTCAACCTCTACGCGGTCGAGGGCCTCGGCGAACATCTGCGCAGCACCCCGGGTGGCCTGGTCGCAGTCACCAGCGAGACGTTGTCGCAGGTTCCGGACGCGCTGTCCGGACACGCCAGCGTCTGCATCGACCAGGCGCTGACGCAATGCTCGAACGGGCCCGACGCGGAAGCCTGCGAGCTGCGCGTCGTGACGGCGGTGCTCGACGCGGTCCCGAACGTCCGTTTTCTCGTGCCGTTGCTGGTCGGGGTGGTCGACCGTGCGCCATCGCACCGCATCGTCGCGACCATCGAAGCCGCGGCGCGGGCGCGCGGCGCCAGCGTGCGCGAAGAAGGGCGATTCTCTACCCGCGCTGGCGTTCCGGCCCTCGCGGTCCTCGACGTCGTGCCCGGCGGCGCGGCGCAACCGTCATGACGGCCTCTCGCGACGGCATCGCTCGCGACGCGACGGCGCAGCCGCTGGCGGACCCACACGGGGCAGCGCGGTGACTGCGCGACTGCACGCGTTCCTGCGTCTGTGCCGCGTGCGCGACTGGATGCATTTTCTGCCGTTGCCGCTGGCCACTTTCGATTCGACCGCACCACTGAGCGGCGGCCTGTGGGCCGCCGGGCGCGGCGTCGCGAGCGCCTGCACCATCCTCGCCTTCGGCTATCTGATCAACTCGGTCGCCGATCGGCACATGGACCTCGACGCGCGCAAGAATCCCCTCATCCAGTCCGACGCTGGCGAGCACCGTTGGGCGCTGGCGGCCCTGCTCGCCGGAACGTTGCTGCTGTGCTGGTTGGCGCCGTGGCCGGCCGGGCTGGCCGGGCTGCTGTGCACGGCGATCCTCTATGTGTACTCGGCCGGCCCGCGCCTCAAAGCGGTTCCACTCGTCGGCAGCCTGATGAACGTCGGCAATTTCACACCACTGCTCTTCGTCGGCATGCGCACCACAGACCTGCCGGCGCATATGGGGTCCGTGACGGTCGCCTTTGCCGCACTGCTGCTCCAGAACCAGTTCATCCACGAGGGTGCCGACCAAACGGAGGATCGGGGCGGTCAGTTGCGCACCACCTGGCTCACTTTCGGCCCTTATTGGACGGCCGCATTCGCCGCCGCGGCAGGCTTCGCGGCCACCGTCGCCGCGGCGCGCCTGGCGCCGCTTTGGGCAGGTCGGGTGTTCCTGTTTGGCGGACTGCTGGTGTTCGTGGCGGCCTTCCCGCTGTGTCTCATGTGGCTGCGCGACGACTGGCGTCGCATCGCCCGGCTGCGCATAGCCCACCGCCTCGCCGCGGCAGTGTTCGGCATCGCGCTGTTCCTGTCCTGGCGCGGCCTCTAGTCGGCGAGTTTTCTTGACTCTCGACTTTGGGCTGGGTGATGGTTCTCGGCGGGAACGAAGTGGTGCGTCAGGAACTCGCCTCGGGGCAGCCCGTCAGCGCCGTGCGTCGAGCCGCCGATATCGCCCTACCGATCGTCAAGCTCGGTGTGCGACGGCTGCTGGGCCGCAAAAGCCCGTTCCAGATGACGCTGTCGCTGACCAATCGGTGCAATTTTCGCTGCACGTATTGCGACATTCCCCTGCAACGGCGCGAGGAGATGCAGACCGCCGACTGGCTGGCCGCGATCGACGAGCTGCACGCCGGTGGAATGGGACGCGCCAGCATCATCGGAGGCGAACCGCTGCTGCGCGAAGACGTCGGCGTCGTAGTCCGTCATCTCAAGCGGCGCGGCGTCCACACGTCGATGAACACCAACGGCTGGCTGGTCGCGGACCGCATCGACGTCGCCGCCGAGCTCGACTTGATGTGCGTGTCGCTCGACGGCCCGGCCGAGGTGCACGATCGGCAGCGGCGGCGTGGGTCGCACGCGCGCGTGCTGCAGGCGCTCGAAGCGCTGCGGCGCCGCGCCATTCCGACCGTCACGATGTCGGTCGTGACGCTGGGCAGCATCGATCACGTCGAGAGCGTGTTGGCGATCGCGCGGGAGCTCGAGATCCAAGCGTACTTTCATCTCGAACACGACAAGCACATGGATGTGTCCAAGCCGCTGGCGCCCGAGCTGAGCCAGGCGCGCATCGCCGAGTTGGCGCGCCATCTCATCGATCTCAAGCGGCGCGGTGAGCCGGTGGGCAATTCGTTCCGCGCACTCGAGCGCCAAGCCGCGCAGCGATACCTGGTGACCTGCGAGCGCTGCCACGCCGGCAGCTACTACGGATACGTCTTCAGCGACGGCACCGTCTCGCATTGCATCTTCACGCAGGCGCAGGTGGAGCGCGGCAACGGGCGCGCCGGCTTCGTCAACGCCTTCGAGCAGCTGGCTGCGCCGCAGGGCGCGGGCTGTTCCTGTCTGCCGTTCCATGAAGTGAACAGCATGCTGAACTTCGATGTCGGGGTCATCTTCGGCGCGCTCGACGTCGCACTGAAGACGGCGCGCCGGCCCTCGCCCCCCCTGGCACAGAGTCTGGCGTGAATCGTCACCGTCCATCGACGATCCAGCCGGCCGAGACGCGCGCGGCCGGTCACAGCGAGTGAGCGTGGAGCCAAGAGCCCTCATCACCGGCGTCGGCGGATTCATCGGCTCTCATCTGGCCGAGCATCTGCTGCGCGCCGGCTGGTGTGTCGATGGAATCGACCACCATCCCGACAGCGAGTATTTGGCGGCGGCGGGCGAGCAGATCGGCCTGCTGCGCTCCGGGATGACGCTCGACGGATTGGCCGATTGGGACGTTCCGCGCGGCCACTATGACGCCATCTTCCATCTCGCGGCGCGCGTCGGCCCCACGGTCGTCGTCGAAGATCCGCTGACCATGCTGGCCGAGCATGCGCGTCATGCCGAAGCGGTATGCCAGCTCGGCGCGCGCGCGCGCGCCGTGGTCGTGCTGGCGAGCTCTTCGGAAGTCTATCAGTGGAACGGCGATGGGCTCATGAGCGAGGACGACGCGCTGACCATCGGCCCCTCGCACATGCCGCGCTGTGGCTATGCGATCAGCAAGCTGCACATGGAACACACCGGCTTGGCGTACTGGCGCCAACGCGGCGTGCCGGTCGTCGTCGCGCGCCTGTTCAACGTCGCCGGGGCTCGGCAACGACATCGCTTCGTGTTGCCCATCTTCGCCAAAGCGGCGCTCAGCGGCGAGCCGCTGCCGGTGCACGGCGACGGATCGCAGCTGCGCACCTTCACGCACGTGGCCGATACCGTCGAAGCCCTGGCGCGCCTGGCCGAAACCGCGACCGCGTACGGCGAGGTCGTCAACGTCGCGGCGCGCGAGCCCTGCTTGCCGATCGGCGCGGTCGCGCGCCGCGTCATCGAGCACGTTGGCGCGACCTACGATGTCGAACACACGTCGGCGATCGCGTTCACTCCCTATGATCGGACCGGCGACGCCGCCTGGGAACGCATGAACGTGCGCCGCCCCGATGTGTCGAAGCTCGCGGCGTTGACCGGTCTGGCATTCCCGGATCGCTGGGACGACATCCTGCGCGAGGTCTGCGCAGACTGGGCAACTCGTCTGCGCGTCCCGGCGCGCGCGGCGCGCACCACGGTGCACCGCCGGTCCTAGCGTCGCCAAAGTCTGCGGACGCGATAGCGCATGATTTCGCGCAGCGCATGCGCGGCCGGCCGCAGGCCGTTGAAGTGCGATGTGCCGCTGGTGCGCCCCTGCTCGTGTAACGGCATCTCGTACAGGCTCAGACCGAGGCGCCGCGCTTCCACGAGCAGCTCGCCGTCGATGAAGACGGAGTCGGCGCTCAGCTCGATCGCCTGCAGTGCGGCGCGTCGAATGAATTTGAAGGAGAAGTTGATGTCGCGAACTCGCACGCCGAAGAGCACGCGTACAAGCCGATTGTAGCCCCACGTGAACATGCGGCGGCGGAAGGTACCGTAGGGGTCCAGGCGACAGCCGATGACCAAGTCGTGCGTCTCCAAATGGCGCAACGCCACCTCGATCTCGCGCAGGTCCACCGGTTCGTCGATGTCAGTGTACCCGACGACATCCTTCGTCCCCGCGGCGAAGCCGGTGCGCAGCGCCTGGCCGTACCCCTGATTGCCCTGGTGGTGGACGACGCGAACCCGCCGATCCGCGGCGGCGAGCCCGTCGGCGATGGTGCCGGTGGCGTCGGCGCTGCCGTCGTCGATCACGATCACCTCGAAGTCGTCACAGATCGCCTCCAACGCAGCGACCGCCTTGCGCACGGTTGATTCGATCAACGGCGCTTCGTTGTAGGCGGGCAGGAAGAGCGACAGGCTGCGCGCCGTTGTCACGATGCGCCCAACGCTGCCGCGATCTGCTCCGGCGCGATCAGTACGGCTGCGTGACGCCGCAAGACGGCGTGGAAATCCGGCGACAAGAGGAGATCGTGCTCGCGCTGCCAGCGGATGCCCCAGGCCAGATGGCGCGCCGCCGCCGGCGCGTGCTCGAAGCCGGGATGGACGACGAGCTCATAGATCACCGGCGCACCCTCGCTGTGGGTCCGCGCCACGCGCGCGAGCGCGTCGTCGATGTCCTGCAGCGTCGAGCGACCGGCAAACCCCAGCCCGATGGCTTGCAGCGACAGGCGACGCGCCGCGGGATGCAGCCGGGCGGCGAGGCGAGAGGCGCCGCTGAGCAACGTCTGGTGGATCCCCCCGCGCACCGTGCCCTCGGCGGTTCGCAGCAGCGGCGGAAAGCCCTGCTGGTGCGCCGCCCGCATCACCCGGCGCCAGATCGGTGGCAGCAAGTGGACGTGTTGGTGGCTGTTGACGAAGTGCAGCGGCAGGCCGAGGGTCCGATAACGCGCGAGTTGGGCGATGATCTCGTCACTGAGTCGCGCCATCCAGCGCGGATCGCGCGCCAGCTGCATGAACAGCCCCCAATATCGCATCGGCAGAAATCCCTGCGCATCGAGCAGCGGAGCCAGCCGGTCCGGCAGCAGCGGACGCTCTCCGACGAGCATGAGATGCAATCCGGTGGCGACGCGCCCGCGCAACGCCGCCACGTCATCGAGTCGGGCCTCGCGATGCACCATGACGCTGACTGCGGACACGGCGCGGTGCGCGACGAGCGAATGAATCCCCCCGTTGATGTCGCGGCTCAGTCCATAGTCGTCGGCCGTGACGCACAAGTTGATCACGGTTCGCCCCCGGCAAGTGTGTTCACCGTGCATGCATCGACCACCGCCGCCTCGCGCGGGCCGGTATAAACGACGTCGCGCAGCCCCGGCCCGAGCGCGAACGTGCGCCAGATCGACAAGTCGCTGCTGCGCAATACATACGCCGTTTCGTCGTCGGCAGACGTGACGGCGATCCACGCGCAGTCGGGCGAGAAGGCGACACGGCGCGGCGCGGACAACGCGACCCCGCGATCGAACTGATACCGTCCATCCGAATTGCGGCGAAAGAGCCGCAATCGGCCGGCGAAGTCGGTCACCGCCGCGGTCCCGTCGCGCTGACAGACGTCGAGTCCGCCGGCGCCGAGCGCTGCCGCCGTCCGTTCGGTGACCAGCGCGCGCCGTGGATCGAAGACGAGCAGGTCGGTGGTGGAAATGCCGACCAACATCGCGTCGGGGTCGCGGCGCACGAACTGCAAGTAGAACGCGTTCAGATCGTGATGACGCATCGCCGAATCCTCCAGCGAAATCTCCCATGCGCCGCCGCGCACCATCTCGGTCACGAACACCGATCGCGTCGTCGGCTCGTAAACCGCGTCGAGCAGATCGAGCTCTGGAGGAGCGTCAGGCAGGGGCGGCATGGCTTGCCGATCGTATGGCGCCCCGTCGCCGAGCGAATCGAGGTGTGCCGACACCAAGCCCGATCCGTGATGCGTGAAGAATACGCGTCCCTCGCCGATCGACCCCTGCCACAGGTCGCCGCCGAAGGGCAGGCGCGCGTTGAAGACGAAGCGCCCTTCCGCATCGCGGTCCAAGCGGTACGAGCCGTGCTCGCCGGTCAACAACACCCGGTCGCCGCTGAGCGGCGTGACGGCGTAGTGGCGCGGACTCATCAAATCGGCCGTTACGTTGCGCGGCAGCGTTGCGGCGCGGGCCGCGCACCGCGACGCCATGGTCTCGGTCGAGACGAAGAACTTGGACAGCGGGCCGCCGTGCGTGGTGATCGTCGGATGTAGCGCGACCAGCAGAGGGACAAACGCCAGCCATCCCCAGCGCGGGCGCGGTGCCGCCACCCAACCGAGCAGCGCCGTCACCACCAAGGCGATCTGTTTGCCGAGCAGCGACCTGCCGAGCGGCGCGACCGCGGCGGGCAACGCAAGGGCGCACAGCCACAGCGGGACCCAGAGCAGCCGGCGGCGCGAGCCACGCGCGAAGAAACGCAGCGACGGTAGGACGACGAGCAACTCGACGACCAGTACCGCGAGCGCGTTGCCCGCCGTGCCGACGAAGTCCACGGCCAGCAGTGCTGGCAGAACGGCGACCGCGCGCCATGCGCCGCCGAAGATCGCCGCGACAAGGCCGCGCAGGTCGCGGCTGCCCAGCACCGCCGCGCTGAGGATCAGCGCCGAGACGACGGCGACGATTGCCGCGGCGTGACGGCCGACGTCGCGATACCGCGAGGGCATCATGCGCGCGCCGATCGCCGCCGGCCAGCCAGGCCAGGGCGCCTGTCGGGTCCGTCGAGCGGGCGGGCGCCCTTCTGCTCGCGCATCCATGCCGGGCCGCGCCCGTTGCCGAACGGCGCCATCAGACGTGTCGTCGGTATCATTCGCACGGCGCATCGGGAAACGTGACCGGTCGGGGCGCTCCCCGCATGGCACATCGTTTTGCCTGTCTCCCGCGCAGATCCACGCCACAGCCCGTCGTTGACCACCGGCAACCTCAGAGCGTGGCGAGAAAGCGAAGCAGGGCGGCGCGGTCAGCCTCTGCGGCTTGCCGGTAGGCACTGGCAGCATTGGTCGCCTCGCCACCGTGCATGGCGATGGCATCCTCCAAGGTCGCGGCGCGACCGTCGTGGAGATAGCGGCTGCGAAAACGCAGGCCCCACAGCGGCGTGGTGCGAAACTCGTCGCTCTGCGCGGAGTGATCGACGATGCCGTCCGCAAAGGCTTCGCCGAAGTGATGCACGCAAAAGTCGCTGAACACGTCCAGCGCCGGGGGCATGTCCGGGACGTGACACCGGGCGCATCCCAGGCGCTGAAAGGCCGCCTCGCCTGCGACATCGGTGCCGTTGCGCCCGGGCGGACGCAAGCCGCGCACGTATGCGGCGAGCGATTCGGCCAAGGCTCGGTCCGTCTCCGGATCCGGATGCGTGTCGTCGTCGCGGCCGAACCAATCCTTGGTTCCCTCCATCGAATTGGTGACGCCGCTTTGCGCCAGCAACTCGGAACCGATGAAGTCCACGACCGTTCCGAGGAACGGCTTGATGCCAAAGCGCGAGACGAGATTGCGCGGCAACGATCCCTGTGGCTTCGCCGGATCCGGATGCCCCGTGCCGCAGGCGGCGCGAATGGTCTCGTCGGGAATCAGCTCGACGAGCCCGAGCCCGTAGAGCGGCGGCGCGAGACGCGGCCCAACGCTGGCGGGGCGCGCCTCGACGGTCCAGCCGGGCAACGCGTGCGTGCGGTAAAAATGCACCTCGGTATCCGTGCCTGGCCCGACGTAGGCGGCGTGCGCCAGATCGCCGCTCCCCGCCATCGTGGGGTAGGCGTGGCAGTCGGCGCAGGAGGCTGCGTTGTAAAGCGGCCCGAATCCCGGCAACGGCTGCCGGAAGAGCGTCTGCCCGGCGTCGAATGCCGCCAGCTGCTCAGAATCCAAGTCGGGGAATGCATTGCCCAACTGGCCGCCGTCTGCGGCGCTGTATCGCACTGCCACCGGCGCGCTGCGCCCCGCGGACTTCCGCAAGAGAAACGACGCGAGGACAAATGCGGCCGCCAGCCCGGCAGTCACTGCGATTACACGCCTCGTCAACATGTGATCCCGTTCGTCGCCCTGCGAGCGGCAATTCTCGCAGCTTGACAGCGCGCGCCGGCTGAAATCAACGATATAGAGAGCGGCCTGCCGGCTTTGCCCAGCAAGTCGTGTTCAGTCCGCCTTCGAGGCTTCGGCTGCCGAAATTCCAACAGCCACGACATAGGTCCGGCTGAACTCCGAAGCTCGATGGCCGACGGCATTCTGGGCGAAGCCGGGTCTGCCCCGCTGCACGCAGCCTCAGCCCGCGCATGGCGTCGATCTGCGGCGGGAGCGCCGCGCCTACTCACCCGCGTTCGGCCAGGGCCGCGGCGCGCCAGGCCGTCAGGCGCGCGCAGAGGGTCGCGCCGCCGGCGCGCTCGATCAACTCGCGCAAGGCCTGTCCGGGCGGGTCGAGCGCCGAAACCGGTACCTCGCTGGTGTAGAAGATGTGTGCGGCGGGCAGATCGTACGGGCTGTGATAGGCCGACTCGGCGCAGGTGATTTCGAACTCGACGCGCCCGGCGTCGCCGGCCAACGTCGTCGTGATGCCGTCACTACTGACATCGACCGCGGTCACCGACCAGCCGGGCGCGACGCTCTGGCCGACCGAGAACGGCCCGACCTGCCGCAGCGCGTGCACGGTCGGCGGCGGCGCCGGAGGCGCCGGGGCCGAGGCCGGCGCGACCACCGCGGCGGCCGGCGCGGCCGGCAGCGCCCTCGCCGCTTCGACGCGTGCAAAGCGCCGCGCCTGGTGCGCGACCGCCAGTGCCGCAGCGCAGCACAACAACGCGACGGCCAGCGCGAAGGCCGGCGGCCCGGCCGACCGTGGCGGGGCGGCCGAGCCGTCGTCGGCGAGGCTTGGGCTCGGCCCGCAGAGGCCGAATGCGACCAGGAGCAGCATCGATTCCCAATACAGGATGTGCGTCATCGCCAGAATGTTGGCGTGCATCGAGAGCAGACCAAGCGCGACGACGGCGCGCGGCAGGCGCCCGAACAGCATCAGCGGCGCCGCCAGCTCGAAGCCGACGGTGGCGATGGAGAACAGCATCGCCACCGCCGGCGTGGTCACGGCCCAGGTGCGATACCAATTGAGCCAGCCGTCGGCGATCAAGCCGTCCTGTGAGACGACGACCGCCTGGATCGGCACGCCGGACAGCCATTCGGGGCCGGTAAACACCATCTTGCTGATCCCGGCGCTGAAGTAGGCCGCCGAGAGCAACGCCAGGCTGCCGACGCGCGCGTAGGATTCGTCCGTCGGTCGGCCACGACGGCGCGTGACGAGCAGACCGAGCAGCCATCCAGCGAGACACAGGC
>Ga0265314_10001403_pt1 | contig 27019 bp, 23 predicted proteins | sample 4126metaG_FD_203106 | JGI IMG/M metagenome (GOLD analysis project Ga0265314, IMG submission 203106) | Rhizosphere microbial communities from Carex aquatilis grown in University of Washington, Seatle, WA, United States - 4-1-26 metaG | ecosystem: Host-associated > Plants > Roots > Rhizosphere >... | reverse complement strand
GAGCGAACCGGACACTTGCCATACCGCTCGACGTCGCAACAATCATCGCGAGCGCCGAATTATGCTGCCGACGCGCGGCCGGTGAAATCCACCTGAAATTCACGCCGCCACTCGCGGAACATAGGCTAGATGGGCCATCGTCGAAAAGAATCAGAGTTGATTGTAAGGAGCGAATGACTCTGTCCATTCGGCTAGATTGCGATTGCGTTCGCCATTGCCGATTTGCCGATCAAGACCACGATTGGGGACCCAAGCAGCCTGGGCATCCCGCCAAATGCGAGCAATTGGACGCCGAGCAGGATGCAGCGTTGGGCGCGCAATTCGGCGACGGGTTGGCTTGTCGCTCAAACACGGAAGTTCGCCGAGGGTGATAGGATCGGCTTCATGGGCGGCGGCGGTGGCGATGTCTTTCGTCAGGCCGGCCATGCGATCTTTCTGCCAGGTGATGGTGGCCGGCAGTTCTTTCACCCTTCGCCGGGCGACATATTGCTCGTCGGCATGGTTCTTTTTCAGGATGGAGAGGCGTTGCGATTCGGCGTCGGCTTCGGCCAGGGTGAGCACGGCCGGATTGCCCGACGCGATGGCCTTCACTTCGGCATAGCTCAATTCCTGGCCGCCGATGTCCTCGGCACGGCGAACGGCACTATCGCCCGTCATCACCTGAGCGATGAACCTAGCTTTGGTTTCAAGGACTTGCCACATATACGCATCAAAGCTCCCTTCTGTCACGTAGCGGTAGATCGACACTTCCTCGTTGGTATTTCCCTGCCGCAGGATGCGGCCTTCACGCTGCTCAACCTCGGCCGGTTTCCAGGGGGCGTCGAGATGATGCAGGGCGACCAATCGTTTTTGCACGTTGGTGCCCATGCCCATTTTCTGAGTGCTGCCGATCAGCACGCGGACGGCGCCGGTGCGAACCTTGTCGAACAATGCCTGTTTCTTTGCGTCGCTGTCGGCGTCGCCGATGGCGGCGATCTGGCTCCTGGGGATGCCGCGGGCTACGAGCTTATCGGTGATGTCGTCATAGACCGAGTAGCCCCAATTGGTCGGATGAACGCCCATGTCGCAAAAGACGAGCTGCGTTCCGCGCGTAGGGGCGGTGCGTTCACAAATTTCCGTGACCTTGCCCACCAGGGCGTTCACCTTTTATTCGGGGAAGTCGCCGGCGGTATCGGACACGAGCCGGGCGTCGAGGGCAAGCTTGCGGCCGTCGGTAGTAATCGCCAAGGCGTTGTCGAGCCTGGGGTCGACCCGCTCCGAGCGAAGCCGTTCGTAGCGTGCGACGAGCTCCTGTTGTATGGCGGCCTGCTCGGCCGACATCGGGCATCCGAATGGGCGTCCGCTAGCCGGCATTTGACCATACGGCTGGCGGCCGAACGGAACAACGGGGTACCGGCCGGCTGTGTCTTTCAGTCGAAGGATTCAAGGAAGGTAAGCAGGTCCTTGAGGGGCGACAATAGCCTGTTTAGGCTATTGATTCAGGGAATTCCGCGGGAAAAATGGCGGCAACCGAACATGTTGAACGAAAACTTGCTTTTTGCGCGTCGGGAGACCGCTGATGGTCAGGCACATTCTTTCTTGGTTTCTCGCGATCAGCATGGCGAGTTTTCCTGGTTGCAGAAGCAGTGATGTACCCGAGCCACAGTTGACTGCACAAATTGACGGAGCGGAGAAAGGAATTGGCGACGGTTCCGGCGACAAAGTGATTGAACCGGGCTCCAGCAACTGGCAGTCCGGGGGTGCCGACGTCGATGCGGGATTGTCGGCGAATGAGCGTTCCACGTTTTTTCATCTTTCCGAAGGCAGTGAATTCTACCCGCTGGCATTTTTACTCGCGCTCAAAAACCAAACGACTGGTAAGCCATTCTTAGACGAAGTTGCGCGATTCGGCTTGATTCCCGATGAACAGAATGAGGTGAACCCGTATGGCTTGCCAATGGGGCTGATCGCTGTCCAGACAGTGGACCTCTACGTGCAGATGGTCGGCGTCAACTGTGGGGCCTGTCACGTTGGCAAGTTCGAGCACGACGGCAAAATGGTGGTGATCGTCGGTGCACCTAATCAAATCGACCTGACGATGTTCTTTTCCGAGCTGCCGGAATCAACGCCAAAAACGGTGCAGGCCCGTGACGAAACCATGATATTCATTGGGAAAGTTCACAGCGTTTGTCATCCTTCGCCAATGAAGGGTATGTGCTGCTGACGAAGAGAATGATCTACGTTCCTCTCGACCAGCGAGTTGGTACTGCGATCCCAGCAACAGGGGAGTTCTGCGAATCGTTCTCCAGTGCATGCCGGTGGGCTAAGCAAGGAACGTGCCGTATCATACCTTTGGGTGGGTCGTGAACCCCCCTAGATAAATCATTGACGTTGCACCATCGGTCCATAACTTAAGGACTGTTGCTTCAGCAGTGCGATGTCCCTACAGTCAGCTGCGAGAAACAAGCTTGCCCCTCGACCGATGGTTCTACGGACGTCTGCTCGGTCCACATGGGTCGATTGCGTACAGCGCGGCAATCGGATTTGCCCTTGATGGGCACGTTATGAATCTGCAACTGATGTCACATCAACAACTTACGTCGCAAGTCTTCTCGGAGATGTCCGCAGATTGGTTTCCAGCCACGGCCGGTTTTCGTAATCAAGATCCGCCGGAAATGCCGAACTTGATATTGCATCTTGTGTGTCGTATGATACACACAGACGCTAGGGGCGCCCGGTATGACGCTTAAGGTTGCGATCATGCCGACCCTTGCCGAAGACTTTCCTGCCATCAAGACGCACTTGGCAGGATTGCAGAACGACGGACTAATGGAAGTCGTTACCATGTTTGCCAATGTGTCAATCGAGTCCACGGAAAATGTCCTTGCCGAATTCGACGCGCTCATCACTCGGCAGCGGGGTTGTCCACGAGTGATGCCGCAACACATTGGCGACCGTAGCTCGCGCCGGTTCTACGCGGTGAGTCTATCACGCGGTGCGGATCGGTTTGCAGGAATCGACCCGGCCGCCGGCTACCGAGGTAATACAAAGGTTTATTCCAATACCGGGAAGGGGAAAGCGAACTTTGAAGGAACATCACAACTCACCGTAATGCTCGGGCAATTGCTTCTGCGACCAGTGCATCGGGCACTAAGTGGGATGGCGAAGGGCTCGTACGACACCGAGTCCTCTAAAACGGCAGACCTGATTGAGGGAAAGACTTGGTTGATTTTTGGTGCAGGAAATGTCGGTTCACGTGTTCTTGCGAAGGTTCTTCCTCTCATGCCAAAGCAGGTATTTATCGTTAACCGAACAATGAATGCCGAGAAACTGCTCCGCATACTGGCACACATGCCGGCACATCAGCATTTCTCTGCGAGTGATATTGCCGCTGATATGTGCGGCAAGTTGCCAGCTTTCTTGATCAACATTGACGGTTACAACGACCGGCCCATTCCGATTCGTGCGACCGGGACCGGTGAAATGACTGATTTCCAGCATGTTGCACCGTGGCTAAGTGAGACGGACATCGTTAGTATTCATGTTGAGGGGAACCCTAAGATAGGGATATTTCTAAACGATTCATTTTTCTCGTGCTTGCAGCAGGGCGCTTGTATCGTGAACACTTCTCGGGCATCACTCGTTGATGAAACAACACTCGTGCGGCATTTGCAAACCCGCAAGATTCGTGGCGTCGCAAGCGATGTGCTCAGTCCTGATGTAGAGGTATCAAAGGAGTCAAACGATTCGCCATTGTGGCAAGCCCATATCGCATATCCTGAGCTGAATATCGCAATCACGCCGCATATTGGGGGTGACACCGATTTGGATCGACTTCGCGTTGCTTTCGGACCTCTTAACGATTTTTTGCGTGACGTCGGATTACCGCTTTGTCCAGTGCCCGTTAAGTATCACGGTTACATTTAGTCCTTGAAACGACCTTGCGAGACGACCTAGTCTATTACAATGCGACTACACATTCGTATGACGCTCCACGACGTTGTGATGTTGGATTCGATACGCGCCCTTCTGGGAAGCAACACATCCAACGCCGAGATCGTGCGTCATGCACTATTTATTTTGATGCAAGCCGAAAGCTTGAATCGCTGCTCGAAGCTCGGCTTCCACGATCCCACAACAGGAATTACGGAGCCATTTCTGCTGGCCTCTATGCCCCTTACGGGCAGCCTGCATGCGCCTGCTGCTGGCGCGTTGCAAGTAAGTTTAGCGACCGGCTTGGCGGAACACGTCAACAAGTTGCTTGAGAAACAAGGGAAACCAACAACCGCGATTGTTCGTTATGCTCTTGAGTTTTGCAAACTTGTACTCAAGCGCCGACGAGAAGGTTGGTCATTCGGCGTCATAACTGAATACGGTTTCGAGCCACTTTTGGACGTGCTTGCGCTGATGGGTGGAAACAGCCGTGTCGCGAGGAAGGATAATCGCAAGGCAACGCCTCAAACCGACATAATTATGAAGCCATTTGATAATGATGAACTGTCCGTTATCGACGTATTAGACCAGTTAACATCTTCTTTCGTAAGCTTGAAAGGAACCTCCGGTGGGACGAAGAGAGTCGTGGGAAGTGGAGATGCGCCACTTTCCCGCTCCGACTATGAGTCGCTGTTTGCTTCGTTCGAACAGGGTTTATTTGTAGGAATGAATGCTCCATTTGGCCTCGAAGATATTCCCGAAGTAGAGGAAATCGCCCAGGAAGTGCAGCAGAAGCGACTCCTGGGGAGGCTTGAGAGGTCGATCTATGTCTATGACAGGGAAGCAGATTCGCGGAAGGCTCGTAGTTATTTTTCTCGCCTGATAAGTCGTTCTCCAAATCTTGAGCAAGCTGCGATTGACAAGATCGTCTTTATGTGCGGTACGGAAGTTCTTGAGAGCCACGACATGCCGCTCTTTTTTGGACGAATTGGGAATCACCCAGTGTTGATACGCTATGAGGGGATGAAGGATAACGTCCCGGTTAGAGCAGTGCAATATATAGGATGGAGTCCAGAAGTGCGTGTTTCTTTCCTAACACTTAGCCGCGCTATCTCTGGAGGTATGCGAGTGGGGCGAATCATGCCTGCTGTTTCCGGGAAACACACAACGAAACACATGGGCGCGCGCGATTGAGCCGCCAGGGCAAATGCTTGCATCGTCGAAAGCGGCTACAACCAGCACGCAATACTCGCATCTTGACGACGTCACGTTCGCGAAAACCGTCTTCGCGCAAAAGATGCAGGAGCAAGACGTAGCGGATCTTCGAGTCCTGGCGAGAGTGTTTCCGTTCAGAGTCAGTCCATACGTGTTGAGCGATCTCATAAATTGGGATGATTATCAGCGCGACCCAATTTATCGCATGGTATTCCCGGCTCGGGAAATGCTGCCACATCAAGAGTTTCGCCGCTTAGAGAGAATGCTTCACGCTACGATGGCTTCTGATTCGGAAATCCGGACAGAGGTCTATCGCATCCGGGCAGAGATGAATCCACATCCTGGCGGGCAGGTCGAGCTAAATCTCCCCACGCTTGACGGTGTACGGCTCAGCGGCATTCAGCACAAATATCGCGATGTCATTCTTTTTTTTCCGGCCGCAGGGCAGACTTGCCATACATATTGTCCATTTTGCTTCCGATGGGCGCAATTCGTCGATGGCAATCACGTGAAGTTCGCCGAGCGGGAGGTTAGCGTATTGCTGCGATACTTGGATCAGCAGCCGTTGGTAAGAGATGTCCTTTTTACGGGAGGCGACCCTTTTGTAATGTCAGCACGGATGCTGAATCGGTACGTGAAACCACTACTTGATCGAAAGCGCCCCCAAATACAGGTGATTCGATTTGGAACTAAGGCCCTAGGATATTGGCCATATCGCTTTTTTGCAGACGATGACAGCACTGAGTTGTTAGAGCTATTTGAGAACATTGTGGCATCGGGTATTCAATGCGTTATCATGCTACATAATTCCCATGCGCGGGAGTTGTCGACAGGGCCGGCACGCGAAGCGCTCGCACAATTGCGCGGCGTCGGAGTTACTCTTCGTTCGCAGGGAGCGATTGTCCGCGGAGTAAACGACGATTCGGACACCTGGGCGGATCTCTGGGAACAAGAGGAGCGAGAATCGATTCAGCCGTGTTATGCTTATCAAGTTCGAAATACGGGCGCGCATCGTTTTTTTCGCGTGTCCATTGCAAAGGCCTTCGGGATAATGCACGTTGCGAGGCTCCGAGTGCCGAAGAATGTGCCGACACCACGGGCACCAGTTATGTCTACATCTCGTGGAAAGATTCAAATTATCGATGTCCGCAAGGTGGGCGCAGATCGCGTGGTCGAGATGAAAGTGATTCGTTGTCCAAATGAAGAAGTGGTAGGGACGACGTTTGTCGGCCGGCTGCGGGACGATTCCGGTTGGATCGACGAAGTAGAGCCGATAAACGGCGTAGACCCTTCGTTGTTCTCCGCGTGAGAATGAACGACAACGTTACCCGCGAAAGACCGAACGCTCTAGAAGAGTTTGCCACCTCCTGTCGGTGATCGATCGAGATTGCGCTTTTGCAAGATGCGATGCGTCTCTGGGGATGCCTTTTGCAATAGGTCGGCCACTTCGGTGTGGTGCGCTTCGATCGCCCAACGATATGGAGTGTGGCCGTCTCCGTCCGGAATTGTAACGTCAGCGCCTCGATCGATGAGCAGGCGAATGATGTCGATATGACCCCGGTTAACGGCTATGTGCAACGGCGTTAACTGCATTACGTCTCTTGCGTCTATACTTGCGCCCAAATCGATGGCCCGGGCGGCGTCAGTGACACTGCCGCGATACACAGCGTCGCGAAGTAGTCTTGTTGCCTCGTTCAATGATTCCTTAGTTGTCATTGTCTCCTCCATGCGATGCAAGCTTGTGAAAGCCTGATGGTCTATTATCTACGCTTGCGTTGAAGGATAGGCAAGTGAAATTACTTCTTGATCGGGCAGCGTGTACGGACCGGCAACAAAGGCTTCGTGAAGAATTCTTCCTTCACGTCGCCAATTTGGCGAATTACCACGGCCCGGGGGTCGGTACAGGGCGAGTCATTGAACGGTCAGAGGCGCTGTCCGGACGTGTCCCCACGGATGCCAGTGTCCTTCCGGCAAGGATGCGTGAGGCGTTCTGCCATGGTAGCCGAACTCATGCCGGCTTCGAGCAGGCCGCGCTTGTAGAGCTTCACATGGTCGGCCGTTACCTGCAGGGCGGTGACGCCTTGTCCGTGCATGTCCCGTAGAAAATCGGTGAGGTCGCGGCCGTAGGCTTTGACCGAGTGGTTGGATTGTAGCGCGTCGCAAATCCACGGCACCAGCGCCGCCGCGGTCGATTCGGTGCCAGTGCGTCAGCCAGGAACGCCGCTACCCTGCCGGCAGCCGGAGCATCACCTTCGAGGAAGTCGCAACGCTCACGCACCAGGGTGCGCCGCGACGACGACGGCACGGTCGGGAGCTGCGGATTGGGGGTGGGTTGTCCAGACAGGCAGGCTTGCTCGCTGAGAGGTTGGAACATAAAGCTGATTATGTTCCATCTCACCGTCCGGCCGAGGGCCTGCATCTCGTCGGATCGATTGTGGCCTACGGCACGGAGCTGATCGACGGCTCGAGACAGGTATATGCACCTCTGTCCCCTATTGCTTTATCCCTATCCTCATTCTATGCTACTTGCGCAGCAGTTGATTGGGCGGATATGATTCATGCGTTTCACGGCCCTCGTGTTACCTTCTTGCCAGGAGAGTAAGGACACTCGCACACGCCGCTGGTTCACCCGAAAATGGGAGCCTCGCATACGCTTGGCTACGTGGACAGGCTGAGGTGGAGGAATAGCAACATCTAAGCGAAGACCTTCGCCAACGCCTCCTGCTGGGCTGACGGGGCGAGGTGCCGATACCGACGGCGTTGCTCCTCGGTCATGTGGCCGCACCATTCGTCGATAAACCGCTGATCGACGCATTTGCTTGCGCACGTACCGATAAAAGCGTGTCGGCAAACGTGCCATCCTCGTAGGACCTCCCATTTGCTGTCGCGAAGGACGCGTTTGAAGTGGTCGTGGGCCTCGTCCCTGGTCAGCGGTCCGATGGCCAACGCACCACGCTTTTTGACTCCCACCAGCCGCCCGTTGACGGTCTTGGCTCGCGTCTTTTGGTCCTTGTGGCCGGTCGTGAGGCTCCGTTTGCGGCTCCGCTTGACGGTCGTCGCGTGGCAGAACAGGTATTGTCCACCGGGGTGGATCGCCAGCCAGTCCTTCAGCACGCCGACCAGTTGCGGCGACAACGGTACTCGGCGGGTGGTTATCCGGCCCTTGACCCGCTTTCTTTCGTGAATGGTGACCACCTTGCCGACGAAGTCGAGGTCGGCGGTACGGGTGCGGATGATCTCGGATCGTCTGGCCCCGGTATGTGCGGCGAAGAAAAACATCGGGTAGAGGAACGGGTGCGTTGCTGCGTCCTTGACGTGCTGCAAGAGTTGGTCGATCTCCCCTGCCTGCAAATAAAGGGCGTCCCAAAGCTCAGCTTTCTCCGCCGCGGTGAGACCACCGCCCTTGATCCGTCGCTCGATCTCCTGGCGCGTCAAGAACGGCGGTTTGTCGTGGGTCTTGGGATACCGCAGGCCGTCGTAGGGGAAGCGGCCGGACACCAGCTTCATCTTGACACCCCAGTTCCAGGCCGTGCGAAGCGAAACGATTTCTTTCTTGATCGTGGCCGGTGACAGCTTTCGGCCGTTGGTTCCCTTCGCCTTGGCGCGGCGGTCAACGTATTGCTGGAGGTCCGCAAGCGAAAGCTCGCCAATCGGGAATGCGTCGCCTAGGTGTTTGCGGAGGTGATTGAAATGCAACCGCATTCCGTAAACGGTCGAAGGTTCGAGGGAGGATTCGTGCGTGCTCAGATACCGATCGCAGACCTTGGCCAGCGTCAACTTGGCGGGCGGCGGCGGATTGCTGTCGTCGACGGGAGGCTTGCCGTCAAATTCAAGGAAGGTAACGATGTCGATGCCGGGAGGCATCGTAATGAACTTCTGCTTCAGCCTCATCAGCAGGTAATCAACCTGCGAGGCTTTGTTCTCGGCCTCGTCGCGCGACACTTGGCCGAGGGTGAAGGTTTCGCGTTTGCCATGCCAGCAGAAGAGAACACGGAAGCTACCGTTCCGTTCTTGGAGCGTTGCCATTTGGCGGCCTTTCGTGGAAAGGCAATGTCAGGCCAACTTCACGGCAGCAGATGTACCAAATCTGTACCATCGAGGTACATTGTACGGCGGAGGGGTCAGTTAGACAAACGACTTAGGGCGACCGGCCAGTTAACTTTTGAATCCAGCGCGTCTGCCATTCCGCCACTCCGGCAAAAGCCTCCCGACCACCCCGGTGGTAACGCGCTGACGGGGGGCCAACCGAGACGCTGCCCAAGGCGACCAGTAGACCACAAGCCCGGCGTCGCGCCAACCCGCGCGTTGCAGGTCGCCGTGAGCGGCGCGCCGAGCTCGCTGGGTATATAGCCCAGGCAAACCTACAAACGGAACCTTGCAGCCCGTTCGTAAAGCAGGCGGACTACCAAGGGAACGTAGAGGCTGACAACGAGCAAGCGCCACAAACGGCCAAGCGTCAGAGACGAGGGCGGTCGGTCAGGCTCCCTGGAGAATCGCCGACGACCTCAACCTCGCCGCAAGCCTTCAAGATGTCGACACTGGTCAAGTCCGAAACGTATAGGCGCCACGCGTTGGGAATGTCGAACCGATCGTGTCGCACGGGGTCGTGCGCATCATAACCGGCAGAACGCAGGATGCCGCAAAGCCAGGTGGCGTCGGCGAACGACGCGATGCGAGTCAGGAAATAACCTCTCTCCAGTCTGCGCGGCCAGACGCGGATTTTACCGGTCATCTCGCACCTCACGTAAGCGATACGTCCGAAGAATCGGGCAACCCGAACACGAGCAAATCGCGTGCCACCCCAGATCACATCAAGCGATTCGAGAGGCTCGCCGAGGCGGCCTCGATCTGAAACATTTCGCCGACCACGATCGTGTTCGCGTCGGACGATCGCTACAAACAGGAGACTCAACTCGGCCGACCACGAGGTCTTTCTGCCCCTCATGGTCTTCGCAAGCAATCCGCAACGTTCAAGGAGCCATCAGGTTCCAGCAGCCTCCTGTCCGGCTCAATGGTGTCGGCGGCGGATAAAGAGTGGGCCAAAAGTTCTTGTGAGGTAGTGATTCTGTTCGCCACCGGTGCACGATCGACCGGCGCGTTTCACGATTTTTCGAGCGCCCGTTGCCGCCGCCATTTTCCGGGCACGGTGGCAAGAAACCGTGCTAAGAAGTTGGGCAACAAATTCGCCAGCGGCGAGGTCAAGCGGTTCTACTGGTTGGCGGTCGATTCCGACCAAGTGCAGGCAGGCACGGAGGTCATCGCAGAAGTGAATGGCCAACAATTCGACATCCAGGCCGAAGGACGGACACGGCTAATCGTCCGTCTGAACGACCGAATGCTCGACCTTGATCGGCCGGTCGCCATCAGGGCCGGCTCAAGAACTGATCTGCTGCAGGTACTCGTCGGAAGTGACGATCTGCGTGATCAAGTCTTCATCCGAAAGGCCCAGTCCCAGTTTCCGTACCCAGAAGTCGACTTCGCCATCACTCGCCGCTCGACCCAGGTAGTGCGAATAGTCGGCCTCGATGACGAGGCTCTCGTGTTCCGCGCCGGTGGCGATCGCCAGCGCGACTTGATACCTGGTCAGCCCGTGCGACAACCCATTCAGGAAAAAGCTCTCTCCGGCGTCATCAGCCGGACGTCCGAGCAGGTCTTGGTAGGTTGCCTTGATCCAGGCGTCGTTGGAGCCGCCGGCGTTGTGGAAGTAATCGTCCGAGGCGATGATCTGCGCCGCCAGGGCCTCGTCGGTTAGCCCCTGTTCCAACTTTCCGATCCAGTAGGCGCGCCCACCGGCGTCGGGACTGCGGCCCAAGTACGATGCATACGCATGGTCAACGACCAAGGCGTAGTATTCCGGGCTGTGCGTGAGCGCTTCGGCGACCGTCACAAACGGTGTTCCTTGCAGCAAGCTCTGCGAAAAGCTCTTGAACGATGGTTGGTCGGCGGGGCGACCGAGAATGCCGCGGTACGCATGCCCGACGAAATCCTGGGCGCTCGTGCCGGCGATGCCCCCGTCCGGCCCCTTGGCGATCGTGGCAACCGTGGAGATCGAAGTTGCCGGGGTCGCCGCGTCGGCGTCAGTGACTACTACCGTAATCGGGTACGGGCCCTCGTCCAAGTAGGTGTGGGAGCCGGTAATCAGAAATGCCCCCCCACTGCCGGGCGAGACTGTGCCCGCCGAAGTCACGGAGTCGCCCCAGTCGATCGTGGCCGTGAAATCGCTGGCCGCGACGTCGGCGTCGCGCGTGGTCAGGCTTGCCACCTGGACGTTGCCGAGGGGGACATTTTCGGTGCCAGTTACCGGGGTTGCCGTCGTGAGCAACGCGAAGTCTTCGCTGACGATGGCGCTGGCCGTGACCGAGGCGCTGGATGAGGCTGGGGTGACTTCAGTCACGGTCACGACCGGGCTGAAGCTTCCCGAGTCGCCGTAGGCGTGCTGGCCGCTGACCGTGATCAACCCGTCGCTCCCGATGGTGGTCTGGCCTTGATCGGTCTTACCGTCTCCCCAGTCGATTGTGGCGAGCAATCCCGCGTCATTTGGGGTGACTAAGAACTGGCCCAGGTTGGCTGTCGAGCTAGTCCCCTCGACGAACTGCAATCCGCTTGCTCCCGCGATCCCTTGGACGGTCAGCAGCTTTCGCGGCTCGAGGCAGAGCAGATGGGGGCGGAACTCCCGTCGGCGTCGTGGGGTGCGGCGGCCGAAAGCACAACTCAAACTCCCCAGCCAACCTCTTCTCGACATGTCCAAAGCCCCCGCGGCCCCCAAGCTACCCGTTCGAAACCACCGGCATAATCTTCGTATCGGCAGTCAGGGCAGCTTCACACCAGCAGGGGGGCGGGCGAATTCATTTGAGTTTCATTCGGTACGACGCCGGGTAAAAGTCCCAAGCCTCGCTGTTCACGCCATTGCGCGACGAGCCCGCGAACGCGGTTTTGGGCCCTTCGATCGAAACACGAATTACGCCGGTCTCACCGCAGCGCAGCACACCGGCATGCACGGCTGCGAACGCCAAGGTCGAGTCGAGCGTGTAAACGTCAGTGCCCCAAACAAACCCAAAGCCCGGCGGGAATCCGAACTGCGCCGGCGGCGCGCCGCCCGTGACACGAAATGCGAATTTCTTGCCGATCTCACCTTGGAAAGCGGTCAGATCGCCCGGATCGGGACGCACGTCTTTAGGCTCTGGCTCCTCGGTTTCCGGCGACTTCACACTTCGCAGATCGGCAAGTTTCAGGTGCTGGTCACCGAACTCCGCCGTGTGGACCTGCAACGATTCGACGTCGATCAGGCCGGCAATCTTCGAGTCGTCGGTGTAGATCAAATCGTTATCACGCACGGCCAGACGCTCCTCGGGGATGGATTCCCGTATCTTCTCCAAAAGCTGTTCGGCGCGACGCTTGACCTCGGGCGACTTATCATTGGCCGCCATCAGCAACGATCGATAGGCTCGCTCCTCCAGAGCGAGCAGCTCGACTCCGGCGGCTTCCCGAGTTTTGAACTCCGGAGCATCCAGGTCGGAAATTGCCTGTTCGACCCGCTTGGCAACTTCTTGGGGCAACCGCATCGCGAACTCGATTTGCCGAATCTCGGCGGTCGGGATCAGAAGTTCTCCGTATCGAGTTCTGAACCGAAGTTCGTCATCGAGCATCGTCAACCTAACCAGACTACCGCCGATACACTGGGCCTGCAGCAACGCAGGGTTTCTGACGGGCGGCGTTTGCTGATCTTCCGCCGCCTTCCGATTCGTAGGCTGTGTTTCCTGAGGCCGGGCCGTGGCCGGCAATGCGAGAACGGCCACCAGGGCAAGAACCAAACTCCAGGGGCGGTGAATACGAAGCGTCATTGTTTCCCTCCCAACTGCTTGGACCAAGATCGTGGCTTGAAGTGAAGGAACCTAGTTGCAAGACGAACTGCCGCTGTGGTCTTGCAACCCGTTCGTTCCGAGTTCCAATATACCGTTCATGCTGTGAGCGGGTAAACTCTACAGCGGCAACGATAGAAACGCTGCCTCGACCAGCGTGAGGGCAAGAAGCCGCATTGCGATGTGCTCGCCGCCCATTCCAAGTCACCAATGCGGTATTCCCAACCGGCCACGATTCGCCGGAAAACAAATGGGTTGCAAGCCCCAGGGCTCGTACACCTGCTCCGGAATTGCGTCCATGCTGGTCAATATGGCCCTGCCACCTTGTGGGGCAAAAGGCTGCGGGCCGGAACCTTGGACCGAAGATTGAATTCCGTTCACTCCCAGGATGCCCTTTGGGCCGAGCGCGCTCGTGCATCATGCTCTACACGCTCGGAGGTCCCCGGGAGAATCAGAATGGCATGTATGCGGATTTGTTGATACAAAAAGGATGGCCACGACGGTGACACAATTCGTGGAAAATCCCTGCCTGCTGGAGTTTGAGCATGTTGACGATTCCGGGACGTATGCACTCCACTCGTGACTTCTGCGACGGCGTCTCGCGACGCGACATCTTGAGGATCGGCACCCTCGCCGCGATGGGGACGGTTGGCGGGTGGGCGTTGCCGGATCTGCTGCGGGCGGAATCGCTGTCGGGCCGCAAGTCGCCGAAATCGGTGATCATGATCTACCTGGTCGGCGGACCCCCGCACCAGGATATGTTCGATCTCAAGCCGCAAGCGCCGAAGGAAATCGCTGGGCCGTGGCGGCCGATCGCGACCAACGTTCCCGGATTCGAAATCTGTGAAGCATTTCCCCGTCTGGCAATGCTGGCGGACAAGTTAACGGTGATTCGCTCGCTGGTCGGTAACCAGCACGATCACGATGCGATCCAGGTCTTCAACGGCCACGATCCGAAGAAGCAGAAGCCGTCGGGCGGCTGGCCGCAGTTCGGAACGATGGTCTCGAAAATGCAAGGTCCGGCGCGTCCAGAATCTCCGCCGTATGTCAGTCTGTGCTACACCTGCACTCACGGTCCCTACAACGAACCAGGTCCCGGTTTTCTGGGGACCGCGCATTCGCCGTTCCGTCCGATGGGCGAAACACGGGACGACATGATCCTCAACGGGGTGACTCTCGAACGGCTGGCCGACCGGAAATCACTCCTCAAGAGTTTCGACGTCATCCGACGGGAGATCGATCAAACGTCGATGATGACGGGCCTCGACGCCTTCACCGAACAGGCGATGGGGCTGCTCACATCGTCGCGGTTGGCCGAGGCCCTGGATCTCTCGCAAGAAGATCCGCGCACGGTGGCGCGATACGGGACCGGTGACCCAAAGATCATGATGGACGGCAACGGCGCCCCGCGCGTGCCGCAAAGCTTGCTGCTCGCGCGCCGTTTGATCGAAGCCGGGGTCCGCGTCGTCACACTGAATTACAGCAAGTGGGACTGGCACGGCGGATTGAATGCCGAGGGGCGGGCCAATAACTCCATCTTCCTGCGCGAAGCCGAAGATTTTCCGGTCTTCGATCAATGCGTCAGCGCGCTCGTGGAAGATCTGCATTTGCGGGGTCTCGCCAACGATTGCGCCGTCGTCATCTGGGGCGAATTCGGCCGGACGCCGAAGATCAGCTCGATCGTGGGCCGCGACCATTGGCCGCAAGTGAATTGCGCATTGATGGCCGGTGGCACGATGCGGCACGGGCAGGTGATCGGCTCGACCGACCGCAACGCGGCGGAAGCCGTCGCCCGGCCGGTGACGTTCGGCGAGGTCTACGCCACGCTCTTCCAGCATCTCGGCATCGATATTGGCCGGACGACGATCAACGACCTCAACGGCCGCCCGCAGTACCTGGTTGAAGACCAGGCACATCCCATGGCAGAGTTGATTTCCTAGGGAAAAAAGCCCGACACTTAGATCTCATTGCTTCCGCTCCCGCCACGGTCGCGCCGTGAGCGTTCGCAGTTCAGCGAGTGTGAGCCAGAATTTTCCGTCATTGCAATTCCGGCCGAGTTCGTGCCGCACGCAGAGCAGGTGCGCCATCGTCCTCGAAATGCCGACTCGCTTGGCGGCTTCCGAAAGCGTCACTCCCAGCGTTGGCGGGTTCTTGCGTCGCGTCGCTTCCGGCGGAACGACTTTCTTCGAGCGACGCCTGGCCACAGGGCGTTGTCGGGCCAGGCGTGCCCGCTCATTGGCGCAGTGGGCCGAACACGTCACCGCATGCCGTCTTCGACGGCTCTCGGTGAGCGGCGCGCCGCATTGGGCGCACTTGGTCGTTTTCAAACGTCTCTTGGAGAGTTTCCAACGTTTGACTGCCATAGATCAGCCCGTATCATCGAACGCCTTTCTTCTTACCGGTTAGTATACACCAACGCCTACCGAGACGCCGCGTCCGAAGCCCCAGCCCGGTCCCCAATAGGGTCCGCCGACGTACACTCCCGGTCGTGCAAAGACCCGCGGGCCGATGTACGGACGGTAGGGGAACGCGGCAACTCGAACAGCCGTCCGAACCGGGGCAATCACGGGTCGTCGGACAAATACGCCCGCCGAGGCCGGGGCGGCCGCCGACACGAAAAACATCCCCAACAACGTTGCGATCATTGCAAAGCGTTTCATGACTCCCTCCTTTTCGTTGACTTGGATTTAACAGGTTTCATCTGAGTTAAATGCAGTGCAGTTCGCATGCCATGCACAACGTACAAGATCGCAAATCGGATACCTGTAACCAGTTGCGAATAGTTGATTGTTGTCTTGTCGGTGCCGATCATCTCGATTGCCGGCACAGGTGACACCAATTAGAATCACTATAAAATCATATTGAATACAATTTGCGCGTTCTTCAAGGCGCATTGAATCGTTTGGACTCTGCAGCTGAGGCAACGACCAAGGAGGCGAGAAGTGGCACCGGACAAACGGCTGCGCGCGGGCGGTTGCAATCAGTTCAACGCCAACCGACTGCGGTCGTGATCCCGAAGGTTATTTTTCGTTGTCCCCCTTGCCCTCTCCGGCCAAGCGCCGGCGGAACTCGCGCACCGAGTCCTGCGCCAAAATCGGCAACTTCGATCGCAGCAGGTTTGCCCCATGAAACCAGTCTTTTGGCTCGTTGAACGCCTGGTGGTATTCGACGAACAGCGCCCCCGCGGGTTCGGCGAGTTTCGTCACTTTGGCGTAGAACGCGGCACCGGCATACGGCTGCGCCTTACCGGCCGCCAGCTTGCCTGCTTTGTCGCGCGCCAGCGGCTGCCAGTGGTTCGAATACTCGGAGTCGTTGTCGAAACGTGAATCGACGCGCGCCGCGACCAGCAGCGATTCGTCGGTCTTCGTCACCACCGCCTGCCGAGTGGCGCTGATCCGGGCGCGCTCGAAGAGGTTGCTCGTACTGAATAGGAAGTGCTCATCCTCCCCCAGGCCTTGGTCCAGTTTTCGCTCTGCGATTTCCTCCGCCGTAAGCTCTCCCGAGCGGGCCGGCAAATCGTCCGACGAATCCTTCCCTCCGGCCATGTCCGACCAACGGTTGGCGAAATCCTGGCTGGCCACGTCTTCAAGCGTGCCATAAACGACGAACCAAAGGTCGACGCGCCTGGCTGGTTCGTTGGCCGAGTCGGTCGACTCCGACGAGAGCTTGAGCACGAACGGGGCCACCACGGCGCGGCGCAGCAAGCGGTCGAGCGGATGGCTGGCATCGGTGATCTGCTCCATGGCGGCTCGCTGTTCCTTGGCGCCAAGTCCATCGGCCAAGGTCGGCGGCGGCAGCTTGATCGCGGTCCCGCCGATCGTCACTCCCTGGTTCAGCAAGTCATTCAACACGGGGTTGTCGCGAGCGTCGGCAGGTCCCGCGGCCGGCAGCAGACAGGCCAGGGCGAACCAAGAAGGCAGCATTGCACACCTCGTTTTCTGTCTTCCATCGAATCCATCTCGACGTGCAGTATACCCAAACCATCGGCGGCGCAAACCGTCGACTCCGCACGATGGGCCTTGCTCGTGGCATTCCCGCCGACGACACTGGAGCTTTCCGGCCGGCCTGCTCTCAGAACCAGCGTGTTGTTATGCCCTCCACCCGACGCCAATGGTTGACCTCGTTGACCGCGATCAGCGCCGGACAAGCACTGCTGTCGGAAGCCGTTGCGGACGAGCGAAACGCGGCGACCCAGGTGGAAGACCGAACCTCTACTATCAGGATCACGGGATTGCGAGCGACTTGGGTCAATCCGTGCGTCTTCGTCCGGATTGAGACGAACCACGGAGTTGTCGGCTGGGGCGACATCAAGGGAGTCGATCCGCGCGTTTCCAAACCGCTCGTCGAATCGCTCTTCGAATTACTCGATGGCGAGAATCCCACACGGATCGAATACCTCTGGCAGAAGGTCTTCCGCGCCAACCGCAACATGCGAGGTGGCCCGCTCATGATCCATACGTTGGCCGGCATCGACATGGCGCTGTGGGACATTGCCGGCAAGTTGTGGGGAGTGCCCGTCTACCGGCTGCTGGGCGGTCCCTGCCGTGACCGCATTCGTGTCTACCACACGCCGAAGGCCCGCAAAGTTCCACCGCCGGGCTTGTTCGAGCACAGCGGCAATCCGGCCGACATCGAGCGCATCGTGGCGGCGATCCGCGCGGCGCGCGAGGCCGTCGGACCTGACGGCGCCGTGATGTTCGATGCGCATAGTGCCGTGCCTCCGGCCACGCTCATGCAACTCGCCGCGGCGATCAAGCCCTACGATGTGCTGTTCATCGAAGAGCCGGCCGTGCCGGGCAACATCGAGGTCTTCAAGCGGCTCAAGCAGCAAGTTGCCATTCCATTAGCGGCCGGCGAGCGCGACCGGACGATCTACGAAGTGCTGCCGTACCTGGTGCATGGTTGCCTCGACATCTTGCAGCCTGACTGCTGCCACACGGGCGGCATCACTTCGATGAGGAAAATCGCGACCCTCGCCGAGGCCTTCTTCGTCCCCCTGGCGCCACATTGCACCGCCAGTTTTCTCGGTATCGCCGCCAGCCTGCACACCGTCGCGTCGATTCCGTTGTTCTTGATCCACGAGTTCTATCCCGATAACGGCGGCTTCAATCCGCCGGGTATCACACGGATGGCGTGGCAACTTGACGCCGAGGGCTACATTGGCTTGCCGCCGGGGCCGGGCTTGGGAGTTGAAGTCGACGAGCAGAAACTGGAAGAAGAAGCCCGCAAGCCCCAGACGTACCGCTGGCCGGGAGCGCGACTCAAGGACGGCTCAGTCGCGGACTATTGATCTCAACAATACTGCATGTGGTGCCGTTTCGCGCAGCCCGTATGTATAATTCCCGTATGAATAATTGCTGAAGCTGTTCGCCGTTTTTACTCCAGAGGAACCTCCGATGGCCAATCTCCGGACGCCGAAGCCTTTGATTTCATGGTTCTCGATCACGGTCGTTCTGATTGCCTGGCGGTCGAATGCCCCGGCGCGCGGCGCCGAGCCGGCCGGCTCCGCCGAGGAACGAATCGCCAAACTCAGTGCCGACCTGAAAAATGAAGACCCCGTGGTGCGGCGGTCCGCGATCGGCTCGCTGATCCATTCCGACATCTCGCCGATGATGCTCGCGGAAATGCGGTCGGCACTCGTCGATCGCGACGGCGAGGTGCGCGCAACCTCCGCCACGGCAATCGGCAATCTGGGCGCTGCGGCGGTACCCGCCTTGGACGAATTGATCGCTCAGCTCAAGAGCGACAAGGTCAAAGAAGCGCGAGAAACGGCGGCGCGCGCCCTGGGGCGAATCGGCAAAGCCGCGCCCGGTGAAAAGCGGGCCATCGGCCCACTGACCACTGCGAGCAAGGGCGATCCCGATTCCGTGACGCGTGTCGTGGCGCACGGCGCGCTGGCCATGATGGAGGTCGAGTTGGATGGTCAGATCGCCGCGCTAAGGAAGTATCTGCGCCACGACGATGCTCTGACACGAATGAAAGCGGCGCATGCGCTGGGAATGATCGGCGCGCCGGCCAAAGCCGCCGCGCCTGAAATCGTTGAAGTGCTCAAACGCGAAACCGACTCGCACCGCCGCGGCTACGTGGCGCGCGCCCTGGGAAGCACTGGCGACCCCGCCTCGCTGCCGGCGCTGTACGCGGCGTTGGAGAAGGAAACCGATCCCGGCAGCCAAGGTGAAATGCGCGGCGCCATCAGCCGCCTTGGCGGGCAGGTGCCAAAGTAGCCTGCCTGCTTTTCACTCGACCGTCACGCTCTTGGCCAGGTTGCGTGGTTTGTCGACGTCGCAACCCCGCAGCACGGCGATGTGATACGCCAGGAGTTGCAAGGGGATGCTTGTCACGATCGGCTGCAAGTAGTCCTCGACCGAGGGGACCAGAATCACATCGTCGGCCAACTCAGCCGCTCGCGCGCCCGCCTCGCAGGTGATGGCGATCACAGGCCCGCCGCGGGCCTTGATCTCTTCCATGTTCGACATCACCTTGTCGTAGACTGGTCCCTGCGGGATCAGGAACACGCTGGGAGTGTTATCGTCGACCAGCGCAATCGGACCATGTTTCATCTCGGCGGCCGGGTAGCCCTCGGCGTGGATGTAGCTGATTTCTTTGAGCTTCAGCGCCCCTTCCAGGGCCGTGGGAAAGTTGAACTGACGTCCCAGATAGAGGAAGTTCTGGCACTGGTGGTATTTGGCCGCGATCCGCCGTACTTCGGCGTCGGTTGCCAGCGACTGGCGAACCTGGTCGGGCAAGCGCCAAAGTTGCTCGACGATGCGCAGCCCTTGTGCATGGCTCAAATGCCGCAGCCGGCCGAAGTACAAGGCCAACATCGTCAACGCCACGCACTGCGACGTGAAGGCCTTGGTCGACGCCACGCCGATTTCCGGCCCGGCGTGCAGGTAGATGCCGCCTTCCGATTCCTGCGCGATGCTCGAACCGACCACGTTGCAGATCGCCAAGGTAGGGTGCCCTTGCCGCTTGAGCTCGCGCAGCGCGCCCAGCGTATCGGCCGTTTCGCCGCTTTGCGTGATCGCGAAGACCAGCGTGTGGTTGTCCAGCGGCGGGTTGCGATAACGCAATTCGCTGGCGTACTCGACCTCGACGGGAATCCGCGCGAACTGCTCGATCAGGTACTCGCCCACCAATGCCGCGTGCCAGCTCGTCCCACACGCCGTGAGTAATATCCGGTCGACCGAACGGAGCTGCTGCGGCGTCAAGTTGAGCCCGCCGAAATGCGCCGTCGCGTCGTCGAGGCTCAAGCGTCCGCGCATCGTGTTCTGGAGCGCATCGGGTTGCTCGAAGATTTCCTTGAGCATAAAGTGTTCGTACCCGCCGCGGTCGACGTCGCCCGTGTCAAGGTCGAGTAAATGAACGGCGTGCCGCACTTCGCCTTGGTCGCGATGGATCACGCGCAATGAGTTGGCCGTGATCACGGCCAACTCGTGGTCCGCCAGGTAGACGATCTGGTCGGTCTGGCCGACCAAGGGTGAGGCGTCGCTGGCGATGAAGTGCTCCCCGTTGCCGACGCCGACCACCAGCGGACTGCCGTGCCTGGCGGCAATCAGTACGTGGGGATGGTCGCGGAACACGACGGCCAGCCCATAGGTGCCTTGCAGCTTGGCCAGGGCCGCCGCGACGGCGGCTACAAGAGGCGCGTCGCCGCTGTCGCCTGTCGGAGAATCATTCTCCTCCAGTTGCCGTTCGAGACAACTGGCGATCAGGTGGGCGATCACCTCGCTGTCGGTCGCGGAGCGAAATCGATAGCCTTGGCTTTCAAGCCGTTCCTTGAGCGGAAGGTAGTTTTCGATGACGCCGTTATGGACGACCGCCAGAAGGTCGTTGCCACCGACGTGGGGATGGGCGTTTTCGTCGGTGGCCGCGCCGTGCGTCGCCCAGCGGGTATGGCCGATGCCGATCTGGCCGACGACGGGTGTTCTGACCAGTTTCTCGGCAAGCCGGTCGAGGCGGCCGGCGGCCTTCGTAACGGAGAGGAGGCCGCTGGAATTGACGGTCACCACGCCGGAACTATCGTAGCCGCGGTATTCCAGCCGGCGCAAACCACGTAGCAGGAATTCGCCCGCCTCGTGCGGGCCGACATAACCGACGATACCACACATGGTTGAAGCCCTCCTGGCTAAACTTAGCTTGAATTCCTTCCTGTCGTCGCGCACTAACATGGTACCACGGTGGTATCCAATTTGACCAGGGCAGGAAAACCGGGTATCATCAGCGGCACGGATACTTTGGAACCGGCCACGCGATGGGCCAGCCGGTCGAACCGCACCCAGCCACCGCCCCCAGTCGATGGGGCAGCACTCCAGTGAACGGGCGAAAAACTCGCCCGCAAAAGGCACATGGCAGAAAACTTCCGTTCGCGACCGCCTTCCAAGAAGCGCTCGAAAATGGCGAACCGCGCCAAGAAAAAGGACCCCATCTTCGTCGATGGCGCGCGGCCTCGCCCAATGTACGTCGATTACAAGGATCTGGAGTTGCTCACCAAGCTCACCAGTCGCCAGGGAAAACTGATCGGCCGCCGCAAGAGCGGTTGCACCGCCGCCAGCCAACATGCCGTCACGAAGGCGGTCAAGCGCGCGCGTTTCATGGCCTTGTTGCCCTACGTCGCCGATTGAAACAATCCGCTTGGGGATGCACATTGAACGGGTGAACCATGCTGAACATCCTTGGTTCGACTCGCCGGCTCTGTGGCGGCATGTCGCGTCGAGATTGGTTGCGTGTCGGAAGCCTTGGCCTGGCGGGCATGACCCTGACCGACGTGACCCTTGGCGAAATTGCTCAATGGCAACACGCCTCGGCCGCAACCGGCACTGAACGCCCGCGGTCGTTTGGCAAAGCCAAGAGCATTATTCTGATTCACCTCTACGGTTCGCCAAGTCAATTGGAAACCGTTGACCCCAAGCCGAAGGCTCCGGTCGAAATCCGCGGCGAATTGGGCGAGATCCCTTCCAGCCTGCCGGGCTTGAACGTCTGCGAACTGTTGCCGAATCTAGCGAAGGTCATGGACCGTTGCACGGTACTTCGTTCGCTCACGCACCCCTATCCGCTGCACGGCGTGGCCTTCGCCTTGACCGGCGTGCCGGCCATCGACGTACCCATGGAGCTCAACCCGCACGACCCGCGGCACTGGCCCTTTTTCGGCTCCGTGGTCGATTTTGTCGACGCGCATAATCCCCTGCGCGCCCCGCCGCGCGGTGTGCCGGCCAATATCGCGCTGCCGTGGCAGTTCAGTAGTCGGCGCGTGGGCGAAGTGCCTCGCGCGGGTCCCTACGCGGCGTTCCTTGGAGGCGAATATAACCCGGTCTGGACCGACTTTCTCGGCACGGCCACGAAGTCGCTGGTCAAGACGCTGCAGCAGCAGGTCTATACCGATAACGATCCTTACATTGGACTCACACCCGACAGTCATTTTGTCGTTCCGTCGGCGACGAATTTGCAAAGCGACGTCACGCTCGACCGGTTGAACCGCCGGCGCTCGTTGGTCGAGCAGTTGGATCAGGCGCGTGCCGATCTGGGCCGTTCGTCCGGAAGCAAGCAGTTCGACCGCTACCGCGAGATGACCTACGGCTTGTTGGAATCCGACCAGTTGCGCACGGCGCTCGATGTGCGGCTCGAACCGGAACCGACGCGAAAAATCTATGGCGACACGCTATTCGGCCAAGGGTGCCTGGCCGCCCGCCGACTGGTCGAGGCAGGTAGCCGCGTGGTCACTGTCTTTTGGGATGAGTACGGTCTGGCCGGTACCGCTTGGGACACGCACTGGAACCATTACCCGCGAATGCGGCAAGAACTTTGTCCCGGTTTCGACCAGGGCTGGTACGGATTGATCACCGATCTTGACCGGCGCGGCTTGATGGACGACGTGTTGGTCGTTTGCACCAGCGAACACGGCCGCACACCTCAACTCAGCTCCGCCAACGGTGGCGGTCGCGACCATTGGTCGCGTGTTTATTCATCGATCGTAGCCGGCGCGGGCGTTCAGCGAGGCCAGGTCGTCGGTGCGTCGGACAAGCATGGCGGAGACGTGGCCGACCGGCCCATCAGTCCCAAAGACTTGCTGGCCACGATGTACCACTTATTAGGGGTCGACCATCGCCTGATGGTCCACGACAATCTGGGCCGACCGTTGCCAATCGTTGACGGCGAGCTGATTCCAGAAATCCTTGCCTAATATAATGGCTTTCAAATTCAGCACTTTGCCCCTCTCGCGCGCGGCAGTGCTTCCTAGACTTCCTATCTTTCCGGTTTTTCCGGAAACGACATTTGAGTGCTAGCGACTTCGTATCGATTCCACAAGCTACGCTTTTTGGGAAGAAAAAGTTGTCGTAGCAACTTGCTTTCCGGCCCGCAGTCGGTCATGCTAGGAATTCGCTACCGGGCTCCCTCCTGATTACTCCCCTGTTTACTCTTTTGTGCCACACCTTCGACCACGGCCGCCCGACCGTATCGAGGTGAAATCCAGAAGGAACACCCATGGGTTACACGTGCCGCGCGAAGTTAGCCGTTGCGTTTCACGAGGCAGGCCACGCTTGCATGTCGTTGGTATTGGGCCGCCCCATTGAATCCGTCACGGTCATGTTTCATAGCCAACGGGTCTTTTTCGAGCATGGCCAATGGCTGCCTGCCGTATGTGCCTGCGTGCCGGAACAATTGGAAGCGGACATCATGATCGGTTTGGCCGGTCCCTTGGCCGAGGCATACGCGGTTGGCCAAGGACATGCCACCGCGGTCGAGGGCAGCCCCTCGCGTGAAGACGTGTGGCTCAACGACGCGATTTTACAGTGGCTGGCACGAGGTGGGTGTGGCTCGCACCTGAACGAAGACCATCTCGACGCGTTGCGGGAACGGACCTGGAATGCCTTGACCAACCGCGGATGCTGGGACGGGGTGGCGGCGGTGGCCTGGGCATTGGTGTACCGTGTTCGGCTGACGCCGGCCGAAGTCGAAAGGCTCTTTTGGAGCGCTGTTGCCGCGCACCAGCGGAGCGAAGCCGAACAATCCAGTGTGGCGGAGAACGCCGCCTGAGTAACATGCAGAGATGACTAAAGCCAGCCATCTCCAACGACTGCTCGACGAAGGGATCGTGGCGATCATTCGCGCCGCCGACCCCAGTCGGTTGGTCGATGTGGCCCAAGCCCTTGTCGACGGCGGCGTGTCGGTGATGGAAGTCACCTTCACCGTGCCCAAGGCCGAACGGGTTTTGGAGCGGGTTGCCGAGCAGCTCGGCGACAAGGTATTGCTTGGTGCCGGTACGGTGCTCGATACGGAAACGGCGCGGTTGGCGATGGCGGCCGGCGCGCAATTCATCGTGACGCCGGTCGTCAATCTCGATGTTATCCGCTTTTGCCGCCGTTACGACAAACTTGTCTTGCCAGGTGCGCTGACGCCGACCGAAGTGCTCGCAGCCTGGGAGGCCGGCGCCGATATCGTCAAGATCTTCCCTTCGGAAGTGACCGGTCCGGGCTACCTCAAAGCCCTCGCCGGACCGCTACCGCAGGTGCGGTTGATGCCTACCGGCGGTGTCAATCTCCAAACGGCCGCGGCCTTCTTGCAGGCCGGTGCTTGTGCTCTAGGAATTGGAGGCTCGCTGGTCGATCCCAAGGCGATTGTGGCTGGCGACCTGGCGCGCATCACCGCACTGGCACGCCAGTTCGTCGAGATCGTGCGAGAAGTGCGCGCCGGCTTGAATACTTCACGCGGCTGAAAATGAGACATTTGGCTTGATGGCAACGTTGGGCCGCCTCGCGCCGACGAATCGGTCATGGCCCTACTTGCAGTGCGGCAACAGCAAGGCCGATAGCAGGAATCGTCTGAAGGTTACGCGTGCGGTAAAAACTCCTGCGTCTCCACGACCCCCAGAGGAAGCAGCCATCGATGGTCCATCCGAAACCGCGCCGACTGCGCCCGGCGGGGCGGCTCTTTGCTGCTTAAGACTTGTTCCTTCCCCACGGCCGGACGGTGATAGCGCTCGAAGGTTCTTCTCGACAAGTCACGGTCCTTGGTTGTAAAGTGAAAGGCTCGGCCCTCCATACTCGACGCGGCTTGGAATGAAGTGTTCGATCCCGCGCGGTACTTTTCCGACGGGCGTGCAGTAGAGCGGTCCTCAGGTTTGTAGTTGGTGCATTCCATGCCACAAGACCCGATCGCCGACGAGCGCCGACCGCGCTCGCCCCGAAGCGTATTGAGCTGGTTGCTGGTCACGATTGGAGTGCTGTTGGTTGTTCTGTTGGTGGCCGGGGGAGTGCTGTTTCAAGCCTTTGGTGCGGCATTCCGCGCTCGGATGCAGCGCGAGGAATGCGCTGAGCGGCTAAAGAAAATCGGCACCGCGCTGCAGAACTACCACGACGAGCACAGCGCCTGGCCGCCGGCGGTGGTGAGCGACTCCAATGGCCGGCCAATGCATACCTGGCGGGTACTAATTCTGCCTCACCTCGGTACCGAAGAAGAAAAGCTCTATAAGCAATACCATTTCGATGAACCGTGGAACGGGCCTCGCAACAGCGAATTGGCCGAGCAGATGCCCGAAGTCTTCGGTTGCCTGCTCGACCCAAATGCCGATCTCTCGCAGACCAGTTTTTTGGCACTAGTCGATCCGGTCACTGGCGACTTCGCGGTCCATCCGCCCGATCCGAACGTTACTCCCGCCCCACCCACGCCCAAGCCGCCGTTCATCGTTGTCGAGGTCGCCGAATCGGGTGTGAACTGGCTCGAGCCGAAAGATCTTGTCCTCGGCGGCAAGCCGACAGCCTGGCCCATGGCAAGCCCGCCGGTGGAGCTCAGCTACCACGTCGGTAAGAGCCATGTTCTCGTAGACGATCTCACCGCGAAAGAAACTCCTGCGGACGAGGTTCGAGCGGCGCTGGTGAGTGACGGCCAATAAACCAGCCCCCTACCTCCTCCTTATCCCCATTTCCCCTTTCAATAAACTCCGATTCCAACATAGGCCCCCGGACCGTAGTAGCCCAAGCGCGGCCCATAACCGTAGTAGCGCGGTCCGTAATACCGAGGGCCGTAATAGCCACCGTAGTAGCGCGGCCCGTAGTAGCGCGGCCCGTAGTATCGTGGTCCGTAGTAACCCCGCCCGTACGGTGGCAACGCCACCCGAGCTGCCGCCCGTGCAACGGGCCGCCCATAATAGCGGGCCGAGGCTGGCGAGGTTGATGCGAACAACACGGTGCATAACAAGGCGGCTACAAGTGTGAAGCGTTTCATAGTGATTCTCCTTTCATCTCGCATCCATTGCCCCGTTGTCATTGTTTAGTACGCCTGGCGTAGGGCACTCGTTCGTGGCAATCACCAAGGTGGTTACCCACGAGCCCACGCACATGACGACAACCTTGTGCAGTTGTCGTGCCGCAAGTTACGACGTGCATTCCAAAGCTTTTTATAGAAACGTTTTACAAATTCCTGGTGTTCTCAACACCAGTTTGCCATGGGCCAATACTGTGGCAGGTAAGCGCCAATCGGAATCATTTCGAACCACTTTTATGAATCGGACTCACACCAAGCTTTGAGTTAAAATAGGAAGTATAAGAAGGAACGATAACTTGCAATGATTTTGCGTTGCAAGCTGACTTTGCCGGCGTACAATAGTCGGCCTACAAAGGGACTCGAGCGTGGCTCGGGCAAAAGGAGTTTTGCAACTACGAAGGAGGAATCACCATGCGACGAATTCGATTGGTCTTGGGAGTATTGGCGTTGACGGTGCTGCTGCTGCCCGATTCGGCGGAAGCAGGGCGCCGCCGCTGCAAGAAGGGCAAATGCTACACGTCGTGCTGCACGAGCTCGTGCAATACGTCGTGCGGATCGTCATGCTCGACAGCGGCCTCAGCGCCAGCGGCATCGGCTGCTCCTGGAGACTATTCACCACCGTCGCCGTCCGACGCTCCGCCGGCGCCCGCCCCTGGGGCCGATGCGAAGTAGGGTTGTGCAAGGCGAGTTTTTCCGAGCCCGGCGAGATCTTTTTGGGTTTCGCCGGGCTCGTTGTTTCAGCTCGAAGCAGCGGATTGCCGAAAAAAGTTTCG
>Ga0265314_10001402_pt1 | contig 27034 bp, 30 predicted proteins | sample 4126metaG_FD_203106 | JGI IMG/M metagenome (GOLD analysis project Ga0265314, IMG submission 203106) | Rhizosphere microbial communities from Carex aquatilis grown in University of Washington, Seatle, WA, United States - 4-1-26 metaG | ecosystem: Host-associated > Plants > Roots > Rhizosphere >... | reverse complement strand
GCTTTGCTGTTGTTGTAGCCCTATCCACTCGTCATGGCCGGGCACAGCCGTTCGTAGAACGGCGTCGCTTGTGCTCGCCTATGCCGGCCATCCACGACTTTGCTTGCCACACGACCGGTAAGACGTGGATGCCCGGCAGCGCAGACAAGTATACGCGGTCTGCGCAAGGCAGACGGCTATGGCCCGGCATGACGAAACTCGGTGCGCGCTCTCACGCCGGATCGAAATAGTGGATTTCGAACAGCAGGCAGCCTTTCTCAGACTTGAACGGGCCGTGCCAGGCGCCGGGCGGCCGCGAGGCATAGGTGTTCGGCGCAAAGGACTGGCCACCCTTGCCCTGTTCGTCGTTGCCGACCGTGAGATCGCCCGAGACCAGGTAGACCTCTTCCCAATATTCGTGCACGAAAGGCTTGGTGGTGTAGACGCCGGGCGCAAAGCGCAACAGCCGCGAGCGCGAGCCGCGCTCGTTGGTCTCGTCCAGTGCGCCGGAGAGAATCTTCGGCTGAATGCCGGCGGGATAGCCGGCCGGCGTCTCCCAGCCGCTCGACATGTCGAGTGCGTGAAATTCCTTGTGTTCCTTGTTGATCGCCATACCAGAGCTCCGATTCCGAAGTTCGCAAACTACTGCGGCGACCTCTGATGCGAACTTCGGAATCAAAGGAGCTCTCGCAAAAATATCGGTTTCCAGTGCGGCTTTGAATTTGAAGTTCCTGAATGAACGTGCGGCGAAGTTGATAGGAACCTCAAATTCGCAGCACTGGTCTCCGGGGCAGGGTTGCGCTATATACTCCATAAATTAGCTAGTTTTCCAAAGTTTTTCACGGGACATAGAAGGCATGCTCGAATTCCAGCTCGCGCCCCGGCAGGGCGACACCCGGCGGATCGGTTATGAGGTCGCCAATCTGATCGTCGCCGGCTGGACCGGCCGTGACGAGGCGGCGTTGCGCCACCATATCGAGGAGCTTGCTGCCATCGGCGTGCCGCGACCGTCCTCGGTGCCGGTATTCTATCGCAACGGCGCGCTCAACGTCACGCAGGCCACGCGGATCCAGGTACTCGGTCCTGATACGTCGGGCGAGGCCGAGCCGGTGGTGGTCGCGCATGGCGGCAGACTGTGGCTGACGGTCGGGTCAGATCACACCGACCGCAAGGCGGAGACGATGGGGATCGCACTCTCCAAGCAGCTTTGCGCCAAGCCGGTGGGGCGTGAACTCTGGCTACTCGACGATGTCGCCGTGCATTGGGAACAGCTGAAGCTTCGCGCCTTTGCGACCATCGACGGCCGCCGCGTCATCTATCAGGACGGCACGCTTGCCAACATGCGCACGCCAACTGATCTGATCGCGCGCTACGGCGCAGCGTTGTCGCCAGGCACCATGATGTTCTGCGGCACGCTGGGCGCGATCGGCGGCATCCGCCCCGCAAGCCGTTTTGAAGTGGAATTGGAAGACCCCGTGCACAACCGCACGCTGCGGGTGGCTTACGATATTGACAACCTGCCCGTGGTTACCTGATCCATCGTATGAGGCTTTGCGGGATTGATTCCCGCTGGACCTGCAAACCGGAGAACGCCCGTGTCGCGCCCAAAAGCAAAGCCTGAGCGAAGTCAGACACCGCGTCGAACCGATGTGAACAGCCCGCGCGGCGGCCTGCCGCTGACCGTGACCCGGCCCGAGCTTCTCAACGACGGCACCGATCGCGATTTCCGCAAGCTCGTGCACAACATCTTTGCCTTCATGGCGCGGCACGAGTCGATCCGCGACGGCCATGCACGGCAGATCGGGCTGGCCGGCGTCGAATACACCATCCTGATCTCGATCGGTCATCTCGGGCTCGATGGCGATGTCAACGTCAAGACCATCGCCGATCACCTGCATATGAGCGGCGCGTTCGTCACCACGGTGACCAGCAAGTTGCAGACGCTCGGGCTTATCGAGAAGACGCAGGACAGCGTCGACCGCCGGCGGATTTCGCTCGCCATCACCGAAAAGGGCAAGGCGCTGTTGCGCCAGCTTGCGCCGTATCAGCGTGAGATCAACGATGTCGAGTTCGGTCCGCTCAGCCGCGAAGACTTCCAGGCCGTCTCCCGCATCCTCGAAGCGCTGATCGCTTCCAGCGACAAGGCCTTCGCACTTCAGCGCTACAAGTCCTCGATCAAGGACACGACCAAGGTCGCGTGAAGGTTCAGACGAGCACGCGCTGATCCCGATAGGTCTTGCCGCCACGCGAGACGGTCAATGATCCGCCGCGGTCCTCGATGACAGGCAGTTCCGCCAGCGCATTGACGACGTGGTACATGGTCGGAAGATCGGACCATGTCGCCTTGTGGAAGCGCACCAGGCCGGCGCCAGTCTGCCGCCGTTCGATCGTCATGTCCGGGTCGGCCAGCGGCGACAGCGTAACCTGCTGCAATTCGCTCTCTCCCCACGTACCGGTGCGCGGCACGTATTTGAGCATCAGCGTCCCATCGGAGGGCGCCTTCGCCGGCGGCGGCTCATCGCGCAAGTTCGACACGCTCATCTCCAGAAAGCGAAACCCCATCCAGCCGGCATTGCAGACCTGCGCACCTTCGGAAAATCGCGGCTCCTGAATCTCGGCGTAAAGCTTCGGGTGGCCGATTTCACACCGCCCCGTGATGATGGGGTCGGCGAGGTTCTCCCAGACGACCGCAAGAAACCGTCCGCTTGCGCGGTCCTGCCGTCCGGTGAAGATCGCGGGCCAACTCACCCAGATCATCGTGTAGCCGCGTCCGGCGAGCCAGTCGATATCGGTCATGTGGTGGGCTTCGACTGACACAACGGGTTCGCCGGCGAGCGCGAAGCCTTCCGGTAAATGCCGTTCGAGCAGGGCGCCTTCGGTCAGGAAGCTGGCTGCCACGGAAAGCCGGCGCGGGCTATTTTTCGAATCGATTTTGACGCCGTCCGGCATCTGGCGCGGGCCGGGCGCCGGTCCGAAATGCGTCGGCATCCGGTAGATGCGGTTGGGCTCGAAACGATACGTCATGATGCCTCCTGACCGGTAGACCTTCTATTTTTGACGATCATGTCAAACTTGACATCGTTGTCAAGAATGTCGATGATGGCCCCTGAAAGATAAGGCTGAGCCAGATGGTCGGCGTGCGTCAGTTCGACGAACAGGAAGTGATTGCGCTTGCGCTCGACGTGTTCTGGCGCAAGGGCCTCAACGACGCCACGATGCAGGATCTCGCGGAGGCGACCGGCGTGCAGCGCGGCAGCCTTTACAACGCCTATGGCGACAAGGAAGCGATCTTCCTGCGCGCATTCGACCGCTACGCGGCGGATTTCCTGGCATCGGTCGAAAATCTGCTGGGTGAGGGCTATGTCGCCGAGAGACTGTCCAAATTCTTCGATAGCGCCGTGGTGAACATGACGGGCGGTTCGCCGCCGCGCGGTTGCCTGACCACGCGCACCGCGCTCAATGCGGGGATTGCGAGCGAGGTGGTGCGCAAGCGCGTCCAGGATCTGCTCGGCAAGCTCGAGCAGGTTGTTGCCAAAGCGATCGCGTCCGCGCCCGATGGACGGCCCGCGGCTGCGGCCCATCGCCTGGCGCGCGTGGTCGTGACGTTCACGCGTGGATTGGCGGTAATGGAGCGCGCCGGATACAGCCGCAAGCAGCTGAAGGAATCCGCCGCGACCTTCGTCGATGCCCTGGTGCAGGGAGAGCCATCATGATCGCCGTCATTACGACCTATCCGCTGCCGCAGCCGATGACGCGGGAAGAGGCGCGGCGCAATTTCCTGAGCACTGGCCCTAGATATCAGGGCGTCGCAGGTCTCGTTCGCAAGTACTATTACCTGTCGCAGGACGGAATGACGATCGGCGGGGTCTACCTCTGGAATTCCCGCGCTGAAGCCGAGGCGATGTTCGACGAGAGCTGGCGCGCGGTCATGCGGGACAGGTACAATTCAGATCCATCAGTTGTGTATTTCGATTGCCCCGTCGTGGTCGACAACCTGACGCACGAAATTCTCAGCGACGAGTAGCCTGCTCCACTAGACTGGCGGGAATGCCAGGAAGGCCGGCAGTTTTTCCGCCCGCGCCGAGAGCGCCGCGAGTGACGGATGGCGCGCTTCCGAAATCAGGCCGGGCAGCTCCATTTGCGTGAAGCGCCAGGCCACGGCGCTCGTGATGTCGGCCTGTAACGGGCGATCTTCGAACAGCCACGGTTTTGCGGCGGCGATCTCCTGCTCGAGCTGGCCGTAGGCGGCTTCCAGTTGTCCCTGCACGCGGTCGAGCCAGGGCTGATGGTGTTTTTCCGGCGGGCGCAGGTTTCGCTCGTAGACGATCTGCACGCTCTTGTCGCTGGCCGCGAGCGCAAGGCCGACGATCCGTTGCGCGCGAGCGAGCACTGGCGTCTCTTTCGGCGTCAGGCTGCGTCCGGGCGCGACGAGACGTTCGAGGTATTCGAGGATCAGCCCGGAATCCATCAATACGGTGCCGTCATCCGTGACAAAGGTCGGTGCCTTGACGACGGGGTTGATGGCCGCGAATGCCTCGAAATTCCGGAACACCGACAACGCCTCGTGCGAGAACGGCAGCTCCATCAGTTGCAGCGAAATCGCGACGCGGCGCACATAGGGAGAATCGAGCATTCCGATCAGTCTCATCGCTTGTCCTTTTGATCTTGCGCCGGTGTTTCGCGGCTGCTGGCCGATGGTCGTGCAATGTTACAACAGCTTCCGTCCGCCGTCCGCGACCGCCTGAACGCTTCTGCCCCCTTGCCGTGCGCCGGCAGGGCTTGGGGCACGGGATGCCCTTGGCCCCCTCCGCAAGCCAGGTTTCGTTCTGTTTTTCGGCCGAAAATCGCCACTTGCGGCACCGCCCGACCCGACGTGTCCGGCCGCGCTGCGTTTTCCGGGGAAACATCGACGGAAACCAATTTCCCGCTTCCTGAAATCGAATTCACCAGCGGACGAAATGGGCCTGAAACACAAGGCTGCAATCATGGTGGGGTAATCAACAATGGAGTTGATTCCATGAGCATCATTCTTCGCCTGATCTATCGCGAATATTGCCGGGCCTGCCTCGGACATCTCAAATATTTCTGAGCAGATCGATCGGATGCCGCGGCCAAAGACCATTCTTCTCCCGACGCTTGTTGCCACCGTCTTCACCGGAATAGCGATCTGGGTCGTCGCCGGGCCGCCGAAGATTTCCGCGCGGCCCTTCAACGCCCACCCGTTTGTTGTCTCGACCAAGTGGTTGCGTTGAATTTCATGACTATTTGATCCGGAACTCGTCACGCAGCGCGAATTGCCGATCATTGATTTCACAAGCGAGGCCGAGGCGCGTTCCAGGGCCGAATCCCGCCGCGCCGAAGAAGTCGCGAATTTGCTGAGCGAGTTTTTCGCGTGGTGGACGCCAACGCCCCGCCGGTGGACCTCAAGGCTTCGCCAGTCCGGACGCCCGATTCTGGAAGCCGTTCGGGAGGCACATCGTTCGGCCGCGGCCGGAAGATCCTGAGAACCGGCGCCATCACAATCTCAAATTGAGAAACCAGAACCCCTTCGGCGCGCCCGTCGCCGGAGGGGTTCTTTGTCGCGCCCGCCATCAAGACGACGAGATGGTTACCTGCGCTTAACGATTAACGGGTAGGTTCCTCATCATAATTTCCGGCCTCATAAGTTTTTAATAGCAAATAATACCAATGGCCTACATCGGCACCAGAACGGCTGCAACGGCGCGCCTTTCGTTTCGGGAGAAATCATCGACTCCCCCGAGGCCGCTTGCTGTCATTGGGCTCGGCAAAGCGGCCGTCCAGCCGCGCGGTTCGGACGCGCTCAGGTTGCAGCGCGACCTTCCCGAATGCGGGGCCGCATGAGCAACTGGAACAACCGAAAATCCGACCGGGTGCAGTTTCAGCGGAAGTTTCCGGCGAACCTGATGGGTGTCGACGGGACCTGGACCCGCGTCTGCCATCTGCTGGATGTGTCATCGACCGGGGCGCGGCTTGAAATCGAGGGCACCACCGAGGTCCTGCGCGCCAAGGAATTCTTCCTGGTCCTGTCCTCGACAGGCCTTGCCTTCCGCCGCTGCGAAATGGTTTGGATCGACGGCATCACCGTCGGCATTCGTTTTCTTCTCAACAACCCCAAAGCCAACAACCATAAAAAGAGCGCGCTACGCTGAATCCGGTTTCCCGTGGGTGCGGGATCAGGTTCGTCGCCAGCGCTTCATGATTGCGGACACAGGATATGATGCAAACACAGGTTTCGATCATTGATGAACTGGAAGAGGCTGTCAGAAGCGGCTCCTCCGCAAAGCGCATCGATACGCTTCGGCAGGTCACGGACCTGTTTCTCCACGATGCCGAACGCCTGAGCGAAGAGCAGGTCAGGGTATTCGACGACGTGCTGTGTCATCTGGTTGAACGAGTCGAAACCCGCGTGAAGGTAGAACTTGGCGCCCGTCTGGCACCGATCAACCGCGCGCCTTCCGGCGTGATCGAGCGCCTGGCCTGGGACGACCAGATTGAGGTCGCGGAAAACGTGTTGACTTACTCCAACAAGCTGTCCGACGGCACCCTGGTTGCGATTGCCAAGGCCAAAGGTCAGGATCATCTCCTGGCGATTTCGGGACGGGACAACCTGCCCGAGGTCGTCACCGACGTGCTGGTCGAGCGCGGCGAGCGCAAGGTCATTCGCAAGCTTGCGGACAACACCACTGCCCGGTTCTCGGAGACCGGTTACAACGGCATGGTGGCGCGTGCGGAAGCCGACGACGAACTGACGGAAATTCTCGGCCTTCGTTCCGACCTTCCGCTCAAATTCCTTCGCGATCTCCTGGCACGCGCGACGGAGACCGTGCGCGCGAAACTGATGAGCATCGCGCCGCCGGAACTTCAGGCTGAAATCAAGCGTATCCTTGCGGCCGTGGCCGACGGTGTGAAAGGTGCGGCTTCTCCTTCGCGCGACTTCAGCCGCGCCGAGGCGGTGGTGCGCCGTATGAAGGGCATGAACGAACTCAACAGTGCTGCGATTGGCAACTTCGCTACATGCAGGAAGCTCGAGGAAGTCGCGGCAGCGCTCGGGCTTCTCAACAACAGCGCCCCGACCGAGATGATGATGAAGGTGCTGGAAGGGCCTCGCGCCGATCTCGTCCTGATTCCGTGCAAGGCCGCCAAACTGGAGTGGGCGGCGGTGGAAGCGATCTTGTTACACCGCTCCAAGAACCGCCTCGACGATGGCACGCTGAAGATCGCCTTCCGCGACTACGGCAAGCTATCTCCCGAAACCGCGGAAAGAACGCTGCGCTTCTGGCAGCTTCACAACAAGATCGAGAAGTAAGCGGGAGCGGGCGCGATCACATACAAACGTCCGCTCAGAAGCGGACGGTTCGTTGCGCCGCCGATAGCGAGAATTCGTCGAAGGTCTTTCTGGCGCGGTCCAGCTCGGCGGCGGGGACCGGCGGCTGACCCGGGCGGTGTTTGACGATCGCCGCCGCCGTGGCCCAGTCGAGCCTCGACGCCTTGCACGCCACAACGAGTCCCTCGATGCTGTCGCTTGCCATCATCGGCAGCACGACGTCGACCGGCGACCCCGTCAGCAAGGCGAGTGCGGCGACGATGTTGGTGTACTCGCCCCGAACCGCAAAGCGGTTGATGGTGGAATCGTTCAACTTGCCCTTGCGGCCGAGTTCCATCATCTGGGCCTGTACAGCCGCGTAGTCCGGCTGGTCCTTGCCTGCCATGATCTTCGTCGTATCGGCGGTCGCGATCGTATTTTCGATTTGCTCCCGCATCGCCGTCGGCATGGCGTTGAGGTGGCGCATCCGCGCATCTTCGATCTTTGCGCGGACCTTGCGCTTGAGCGGTTCGGGCAGGTCCGACCGGCGTGCGAGCTTTTGCGCCAGACGGGGATCCGTCTCGGCGATTCGCACCAGCCGCGCCCAATCGGCCTCCAGTAGCTTTGCGCCGAGGTTTTCGGCAAGGGCGTGATTGATCGCGGGATCGGCGAACTGGACCAGCGCTTCGCTGACGGCGGGATCGACCGAATGGCGTTGCGCAATCGCGACACGATGTCTTGCACCGCCGGCTCGCACCACCTCGAGAAGCAGCTCCGGCGTCAGGCGCAGGGATTTGAGGATGGGAAGCGAAACCGATTCGTCGCCGTAAAGCGCGAGCCGCCTGTTGCAGAGCGGCAGCGTGCATTTGATGTCGGAAAGCTGATGGCTGAGTTGCGCCAGCGATGGCGCGTCCACATGGTCGGTCAATCGGACGAGGACGTCATCGAACAACGCGACCTGATTGGCCGCCAGGCTGCTGGCGCGCTCCAGAAACAGCTTCGTGATCTGGCGTAATGTGATCGCCCACCGCTCCGGAGGCCATCCGTCGATCGCGTCCAGCTCCGAGATCAATAATGCCGATGTCGATGGCACCGGGTGCCTCATAGGCTCTAATTGGAATTGGGCGAGCGAAATCTGCTCGCCAAAAGTGCAGCGGGTGACTATTCGATTAAATTAGGGATCAAGGGCTAAGGTTTCTTTAAGACCATCAGGGCCGCCAAGCCCGGCTGTTAAGGTCTCGTTAATGCCTGCGGCGCGCCTCGGCGAAGGGGCCGCATCGCCGGGTTGGACCGGTTAAATAAGCTCGCGAATTTCACCCGGCATCATGCCGCAAAGCGCATCGCTGGCGCCATTGCCGCGATCATTCATCAGGCGCGCGGTCCAGATCGCCCAAGCGGGATTCCGGGAGAATACCGGACCTTCGGCGCGTCTGGCTATAATAGATCAAACTTACTCGCGATCACTGCAGCGAGCGCGAGCAGTAGCTTGCCCGCGTCAATCTCCCGACAGCAGGGCGGGCTGGGCGGTCATGGCGGCGCTCGTCGCGCCCGGCAATACGATGTTGCCGGCCCAGACGTGCAATGCCAGGAAGCCGGCAATGACCGCAATCAACATGGCGTAGCCGGCTGCTTCGGAAATCGAAACCTTGCGTCCGGGCCTATCGGTCATCGACATCTTCAATCCCTTTCAAAATCCGGTCGCGGCTCTTGCTATCGATGAGGTGCTGATAGCGCCGCAGAATGCGTTGGGCTTCGAGGCGTCTGGAACGATCCAGGGCCTCGACAAGGGTGCTGAAAAATCCCCTTCGTTTGGCTGCTTGCTTAGATAAAGGCGCTTCGGAATCGACAATCGCATGTGATGGCAATGACGCATCGCTCATGGGGTAAGCTCTGCTGCTTGCGTGACGAATGACGGGATCATGAGTCCATTCGTACGAAACGCCTGTGAGAAGGTTCACATATCAAGGGATCGTGAGGGCAATTAAAGCGCGATGATGATGAGCGACGGTCGCTTCTCGGACTCCGGCGACGTTCGCTTGGACGTAGACGTCAATGAGCGCTAGTGGTCCGATTCCAACCTAGCCGCGCGCCCATTCGCCAACGACGCGATGCACCTCAAGCAGATGCTCGCGGAGCTGTTCGAGCGCGAAGCCGAGCGCAAAAAAGCGCTCCACGGTTTCGCTGTTCATGTCGCGGGTCAGTCCTTCATAGCGTACCGCGCCGAACTCCTCGCTGTAATCGCGAAACGCATGTTCCACGGCGTCGAGCGGAGGCGGCGGCTTTTGGGCGCGGAGCGCGACGGCGCTGATGTGCAAGAAATCGCGGCCTGCGGCTTCGACATGAGCCAGCGGCTGCTCCAGCCGTGTCGAGACTTCCGCAGGGAGTGCGCATCCCACGACGCGGCCCAGCATCACGATGTCATGGCGTAGCCGAAGCATCGTTCGCAGAAGCGGTCCTGGTTCCGGGCCGGAGGTGAGGCGCGCATTGCGCTCGTGTTGGGCTTCCGCGCCGATCGTGTTCAGCCGCGTCAGCGCGGTCGCGATACCGTCCTGGATCCGCCGCCGCTCGGCCGGGTCGAGTTCGCGGGTGTGATCCTCCAGAAAGCGTGACAATGCGTCCGCCATCAGGTCGAGCATGTCGGCGGCGGTCTGGGCGGTGATCTCGCCGGCGCGGGAGGGAAACAGCAGGAACGAGACGATGAAGCCGACCGCACCACCGGTGGTCACTTCCAGCACGCGATCGAGCGCGGACGCCGCCGGGCTGACATGCTGCATGCCCGGGACCAGCAGAACGATGATCGCGGTGATCGGCAGCACGTTGAAGTTGGCCCGGAACGAGGCGATGAAAGCGAGCGGCGCAATCGCCAGCGCCAGCACCGCAAGCAACGCCCATTCGCTCTCGTGCGGAATCAGGATTGCCAGCGCGCCGCCATAGGCGACGCCGGCGAAGGTTCCGATCAGGTAATCGCTTGCGACCTTCACCGAGCGGCCGAGGCTCGCCTGGGTCACGATCAGCGACGTCAGCACCGCCCAGAGCGGCAGATGCAGGTGCAGGATCTGCGCAGCCGCGAAGGCGAGCAGCGCGCCGACGGTTACCCGCAGCGCGAGGATCAGTTGCAGCCGATCGCGGCGGATCCGGGCGCGGATCCACCTGAATAGTCTGGAAGCGCGACTTTCGCTTGAAGGCATGCGGCTCGCATCAGCGGGAGACGGAGACTCTATTCTTAGCCTGCTTCCGCGCCAACACAATGTCGAGTGCAAACGCAAATCGGGCCCCGAGCCTGATGGCGCGGAGCCCGATTTTATTCTCTCCTCATCCTGAGGGCACCCGAGCAGGCCGAGCGACGCGAGGCCGTCGCGAATGGTGCAAAAACGAAACGCGGCGTCTCGAAGGATGAAGTTAGAAGTCAGTGCGCCAGCGGGTTGGGCCGCAGCTGCACCTTGAACACTTTGGGGTAGGCTTCCGTGCCGCCTTCGCCATGGAAGTTGGCCCGGGTGCCGGAGGTGGTCCAGAGCCCGCGGCCCTTCCATCCCTTGGAGTCGTCGTCGATGCGGCCGTCGACATTCTTGGTGAAGAAGCCGAGCGGATAGGGCATGCGCATGTTGACCCATTTTCCGTCGACCAGCGCCAGCAGAGATTCTGCGCCGTTGGCTTCCGCGATCGGCACGTTCTTGCCGAGACCGAGCACGTTGTAGCGGTCAACCCACACATAATAAGCGTGGTTGGCGCTCCCCTTGGGGTCGAGCCCTTTGAACTGCGGTCCCGGCAGGCGGTAGACGTGCCAGCCTTCCGGACACTGCTTGCCTTCCGCGGTGGTCGGGCCGTTGAGCGGTCCCTTGCACAGCTTGCGGTCGAAGCTGCCGAGATGGCCGCTCGACAACACCGTCCAGACCACGCCATCGAGGCCGATATCGATGCCGCGCGGACCAAACGTGCCTTCCGGCGGCTGATACACTTCGGCGAGCGCGGTGTTGGCGGGATCGGAACCCGGCATCAGGCGAATGATGTAGCCGGGCTGATCGATGCGCGAGAAACCGCGATCCATCGCCTGGCCCCAGACCGAGTCGTCAACCGGACTCGGCATGACGCCGTAGAACGACGCCGCGATGCGCTTGTCCTTGGCCGGATCGAGCGGGTCCTTGGCGCCGACGTAAGCATCGCGCTTGCCGTTGCCGTTGGTGTCGATCACAAGCGCGGTCCACCCCTGCGAGGCGACGCCGTCCTTGGTCTCGAGGAACTTCTTGGTGTTGAGCCAGCCGACGATGCCGCCGCCGAGGCCCGGACCGCCGGCGCTCGTCCACAGCGTGTTGTTGGCGTCGTGCCCGAAATAAAGATGATGGGTCGAGAAGCAGGTGTTGATCATGTCCCACTTGCCCGTCGAAGGATCGAAGCGCGACAGCTCGCGCACCGCGGTCGGCTGTGGATCGGCCTTGGCAGAAGGATGGTCGGAGCCCTGCTTGCAATAGTCAGGGTTCGCCGGTGGGCGCAGCTTGGCGGTGAACCAGACCTTGCCTTGTTCGTCCATCATCACGTTGTGGATCGAGGTGTGACCGTCCCAGATCGCCTCGTCGCCCCAATAGGCCGAGGTGCCGTGCGGCGCATCCGCCGAACCCTGCATCTTTTCGTCGAGATACGGCTCCTTGATCGTGGAGGCGACGTTCTTGATCGGATCGAGCGTCGGAATGAGATCGGTACTTTCTTCCGGCGAGCCGTAGATCAATCCGTTGGCGTTGACATGCGGGTTGCGCTTGTCGGTCGAGATCGCATCGTGCTGGTAATGCCCGGGCGTCGCCCAGTCCCACAGCGTGTAGACGACATTGCGCTCGATGCCTTTGGGGCGTTCAGGCTTGTCGAACGGCAAGGCGCCGCCGGCGATCTTGTCGGTCCACTTCGAGAACACTTCGTTGACCTTGTCCGGTCCGATGCTGTTGATGGCGGTCGCCATGTATTCCATGGCCTGTCCCGCTTGCGTGCGGATCGCCCAGGCGGTCTGCGAGTCCTGCGCCGCGTCCTTGAACAGTTTTGGTATCTCGCGAATGCCGCGCGTGCCGATGGCATGGCAGGACTGGCACATGTTCTTTACGGTATCGACGAACTGCGCTTGCGTCTTCATCGTCTCGGGCATCTTGTTGCCCTTGGCGCCGGTGCCGGGAAATTCGCTCGCGGGCGGAATGTCGATCAGCGAATACCAGTACATGCCGGGATAATGCTGCGCATCGGCGGCAGCGGACTCAGCCGGCTTGACCTTGAAGTCGACGGTCTTGCCCGGCTTTGCTTCGACCGGTGCGCTATCGGTCAGGCCATAGCCGCGAACCCAGACCTTGTAATTCGCATCCGGCAGCTCGGGAATGACGAAGCGGCCCTGATCGTCGGTCACGACGATCTTGGCATATTTGGTCGGCAGGTCCTTGGTCTCGGCGATGATCCAGACGCCGGCTTCCGGCCCCTTGTCGCCGATCACTTGCCCGCCGATGTCATGGGCGGAGATATCGATCTTGGCCGCCAGCGCGGTACTGCCGAGCATCAGCGCGAAAGCGCTCGCGCTCGCGGCAATCAATCGATTCAACTTCATGGTTCGTTCCCCCATCATGCGGCCGGGATTCAAAGGCCGCGCTTCGCGCCCTTATGACATAAGGTCTGTCATTTCCGCTATTTCGACCAAAGTCTTCGTCTTGTCGAGAGCCGTGCGACCGTAGCCAGCGGCTTCTCACATGGTGAAAAATCGCAGCTGTGAAAGCGAACACGTCGACGTGATGGTCGATCTTGTTCTGCTTTCAACGGAGGGTCGCGCGCGGCGCATTCGGCTACCTTGCGCTAAGTGAGGGCAGGCGTGCTTCAGGCGCGGCTGCCAACGCCGATTTTGTGAAAGAACCCCCTTGGAATTGAAGGATGGACCTTTAACATGGCGGCTCGTGAAGTTGACTTTCACCAAGTCTAACAAGACCAAAAAGACTGCGTCTCGAAAAGAACAGGGGCAGGTGGCCATCGAGAGCCGCCGCCTCAAACAAATGGGAGGACGGCTTGGCAGAGGCAAAACCGCTTCGTGCGCTGCTGCAACGCGATGGATGTTTGACGCTTCCGGGCGTCTTTGACGGCATCTCGGCGCGCGTGGCCGCCAGCGCCGGCTTCGACGCACTTTATATGACGGGTTATGGCGTCGTGGCTTCCGCGCTCGGCGTGGCGGACGCCGGCACCGCGACCTTTTCCGAAATGCTCGACCGCGTGCGCTGCATTGCGGGTGCAACGAACCTGCCGTTTCTCGCCGACGGCGATACCGGCTATGGCGGGCTGTTGAACGTCGATCGCACCGTGCGCGGTTATGCGGCGGCCGGCGCCTCCGGCATCCAGCTCGAGGATCAGGAGTTTCCCAAGAAATGTGGCCACACCGAATTTCGCCGTGTCATTCCCGCCGATGACGCGGTCGCGAAAATCCGCGTCGCCGTCGAGGCGCGGCCGAGCAAGGATTTCCTCATCGTCGCGCGCACCGATGCGCGTTACGCCGAGGGCCTCGATGCGGCGCTGCGCCGCGCCGAGCGGTTTCTCGAAGCGGGCGCCGACGTGCTGTTCGTCGAGAGCCCGGAGAGCCTGGAAGAATTGCGCCGCGTCGCCGAAACCTTCAAGGGCGCGGCGCTGCTCGCCAACATGGTCGAGGGCGGCCGCACGCCGTATCTGTCGACGGCCGAACTCGGCGCCATGGGATTCAAGATCGCGCTTTATCCAGGCTCAGGCTTCCTGACGGCGGCGGGCGCGCTGCAACTCGTCTATCGCCATCTGAAGAGCGAGGGCATCGGCACCGGCAGCAAGGCGCCGATGCTGCCATTCACCGAGATGAACCAGTTGATGGGCTTTCCCGCCGTGCACGCCTTTGAAAAGCGCCATGGCCTGAGCGGCAATCAAGGCGGGAAGTGAAGCGTCCGTTCTCCGAACCGGAAATTCTCTGAATTCACAAAGGATGAAGCCATGACACGGGAAATGCGCACGTTCCAGTTTCGGCGGGTCGGCTTTTTCCTCGCTCTGGTCGCGGTCATCATGGCCTGGACCTTGCAACGCTCGCGGGCGGAAACCATCACGGTGACGCATTGGGGCGGGCAGTTCTATGGCGTGCCCTATGCGGTCGCGATGGAAAAAGGCTTCTTCAAGAAAAACGACGTCGACGTGTCAGGCATTCTGACCGCGGCCGGCGGCGGCACCGCGGTGCGCAATACGCTGGCCGGCGGCATTCCGTTTGGCGAAGTGTCGCTCGCCGCGGCGGTGCAGGCGATCAACGCCGGGCAGAAGCTCATCATCATCGGCGCCGGTGCGTGGTCGGTGGCCGACCAGATGTGGATGGTGAAAAAGGATTCCACCCTCAAAGGCATCAAGGATCTTGCCGGCAAGCAGATCGCCTATACCGCGCCGGGCTCGGTCAGCAACATGCTGATCCTGATGGCACTGAAAGCGAGCGGCATGACGCCGCAACAGGTCAAGCTCGTGCCGGCCGGCGATCTCGGCGCCAATATCTCCGCGGTCGGCAGCGGCGCGGTCGATGCCGGCTTTTCGGACGAACTGATCTACGCCCAGCATAAGGAGCTGGTGAAGCCGCTGTTCATGGTGCGTGACGTGCTCGACCCGCGCATGATGCAGACCGTGATGATCACGACGGCCGAATACGCCAAGGCGCATCCCGACATCATCAGGGGCCTGATCAATGCGCGCCGCCAGGGACTGGCCTATGCATTCGATCATCCGGACGAGGCGGCCGACATCACGGCCAAGGCCTACAACAATCCGAACCTCGAGCTGTTCCGCAGCCATGTCCGCGAACTGATCCGGGTGAATTACTGGAGCGATGGCCGGCTCGACTATCCCGCCATGAACCACATGGTCGAAGGGCTTCAGATCACCGGGCAGCTGAAGGGCGAGGTCGACTGGCCGAAATATGTCGATACGTCGTATTTGCCGGCGGACCTGCGGCCGACGCAATGAGGAAATCGCGGTGAGCGGAGAAGCGCAGGTATCGCTGAGCGAGGTCGTGCGCCGTTATGACGGGCCGCCCGTCGTGCAGGCGCTGGGGCCGATCAGCCTCGACATCAAATGCGGCGAGTTCTTTTCGATCGTCGGCCCGTCCGGCTGCGGCAAGTCGACCTTGCTCGACGTGGTTGCGGGCCTGGTGCGCCCGAGCAGCGGCAGCGTTCGCTTCGAGGGCAAGGAATTGCACGGCGAGGTGCCTGACGGCATCGGCGTCGTGTTCCAGGAAGATTCGAGCATGCCGTGGCTGAGCGTGCGCGACAACGTCGCGTTCGGTCTGCGTACCTCGGGTCTCTCGAAGCAGGAAGCCGCCACGCGCGTCGATCACGCCATCTCCTTCATGGGGCTTTCGCAGTTTGCCGGTCACTATCCGGCGCAGTTGTCCGGCGGCATGCGGCAGCGCGTCTGCATCGCGCGAACGCTGGTGCTGAAGCCGCGGCTCATTCTTCTGGACGAACCTTTCGGTGCGCTCGATCAGCAGACGCGGCTTTTGATGGGCGACGAACTGCTGCGGTTGTGGCGCGAGACCGGCGCGACGGTCCTGCTCATCACGCACGCGCTCGATGAAGCCGCTATGCTGTCGGACCGCGTCGGCGTCATGAGCGCGCGGCCCGGTCGTTTCATCGACATGGTCGAAACCGGATGGCCGCGTGACCGCGACAGCCGCGTGATCTCGGATGCTCAATTCGGTGCACTGACGGCCCGGCTGTGGTCGTCGCTGCGCGCGGAATCGCTCAAGACCCTGGGCAGGGCGGCATGACGCGGCGGCACGCCGCCCTGTTCGTACGCATCGCCATATTGACGTCACTGGTGGCGTTGCTCGAGATCGGCTGCCGGCTTGGCTTCATCGATACCCTCACTGTGATCGCGCCGAGCGACATGGTGGCCTCGATGGCGGACCAGATCCGCTCCGGCGATCTCGACGCGAGCATTGTAACGACGTTCTCGACCATCCTGATCGCATTTGCGCTCGCGGTCGTCCTTGGCACGGCGCTTGGTGCGCTGATCCACCGCTTTGCGCGCCTTCGCGATGTCGCCGATCCGCTGCTGGCGTCGTATTATTCGGTGCCGACGTTTATCTTCTATCCGCTGCTGGTCGCGTTGCTCGGTCTCGGCAAGGCGCCGCTGGTCGTGCTCGGCATTCTCTCGGCCACACCGGCGGTCGTCATCAGTACCCTGTCGGGGCTCGACAGCGTCGCGCCTGTCCTGATGAAGCTCGCGCGCGTGCATCGGTTGACGCCGGCGCGGACCTTGACGTGGATCGTGCTGCCGGCGGTGATGCCGCATCTTTTTACGGGGTTCAAGCTGGCGCTGAGCTACGCGCTGATCGGCGTCATCGCGGGAGAGTTTATCCTGTCGGGCACTGGGCTCGGTTACGCGATTTCCTATGCCTATCAGAGCTTCGACAACCGCGCGATGTATGGCGTGATGCTGTTCGTGCTGCTGGTCGCGGTGACCGCCAACGGCATTCTGTATGTCTGGGAGGGGCGACTGGCGCGCCGCCGGTCACGGGGATGAGCGAGCTCTCGTTCGACAATACGCAAAAACTTTCGGCGCGCCGGCACTTCCGTGCCTTCGACGCTATCGTGGTCGTCCTCTTGATGCTGACGTTGTGGCAGGCGATCGGGAGCTGGACCCAAGGCGTCGCGGTTTCGCCGCCGCTGCCGACGCTGGTCTATCTCGCCGGTCTTCTCGGCACGCCGATGTTCTGGGCCCATGCCGCCGCGACGCTCGAAGCGTTCCTGCTGGCGTTTGTGCTCTCGGCGCTGATCGGTCTCCTGCTCGGCCTGATCTTCGGCATCCGTCGCTTCGCCGGAGAAGTGGCCGAACCGATCCTGGCTGGCTTCTACACCATCCCGAAAGTGACGCTCTATCCGGTAGTGCTGCTGCTGTTTGGCCTCGGCATGTCCGCCAAAGTCGCCTTCGGCGTGATGCACGGCCTGGTGCCGATGACGTTGTTCACGCTGGGGGCGGTGCGTAATCTGCCGCCGGTGCTCGTGCGCACGGCGCGGGTGATGCGGCTGTCGCCCGGACGCACCATGCGCTGGATTCTGGTGCCGGCCTGCTTGCCCGACATCGTCAATGGCCTGCGCATCAGTTTCTCCCTGAGCCTGCTCGGCGTGCTGATAGGGGAGATGTTTTCATCGCAGCGCGGCCTCGGCTTCCTGCTGGTCAACGGCATGGCCCAGCACAATGTGAGGCTATCGACCGCGGTCGTGACCGTGATCGTCGTGATTGCGATTGCGGCCAACACGCTGATGCTGCGGCTTGACAGGCGGTTTGCACGGCGCTCGGACACGGCTGGATGAGCCGCGAACAGGAGAACGGCATGACAAGGCCGACGACGGCGTTAAAAACCATCCTCAACCGCCGCGAGGCGACGATTTTCGCCGGCGCCGCCAACGGGCTGTTCGCGCGGATCATCGAGGACCTCGGCTATGAAGCGGTCTACATCACCGGTGCCGGCGTCGCCAACATGTATCTCGGCGCGCCCGACATTGGTCTGACCACGCTGACCGAGATTGCCAATCATGTCGCGGCGATTTCGGACGCGGTCGCCATTCCCCTGCTGGTCGACGCCGACACCGGCTTCGGCAACGCGGTGAACATGGTGCGCACGGTGAGGGTGCTGGAGCGGGCAGGGGCCGCCGGGCTTCAGATCGAGGATCAGGTGTTTCCGAAGAAATGCGGCCATTTCGACGGCAAGCACGTCGTGCCGCTGGAGGAAATGGTGGCGAAGATCAAGGCCGCCGTCGACACGCGCAAGGACAACGATCTTCAGATCGTGGCGCGTACCGACGCGCGCGCGATCCTGGGCCTTCAGGCCGCGATCGATCGGGCCGGGGCCATGATCGAGGCCGGCGCCGACGTCACCTTCGTGGAAGCGCCGACCTCGATCGACGAACTGGCGCAGATCGCCAAAAGTCTTTCCGTGCCCCAAGTCGCCAACGTCGTGTTCGGCGGCCGTACCCCGGAACTCGGCCGTCAGAAATTCGCCGAGCTTGGCTTCGGCTGCGTGCTTTACGCCAACGCGGCGCTTCAAGCGGCGCTCAAGGCTTCGCATGAGGTGCTGGCCGCGTTGAGGCAGGAGGGATCACTGGCGTCCGTCGCCGATCGCCTCGCCGGCTTCGAGATGCGCCAGCAGACGGTTTCAAAACCAGAATACGACGAACTCGAACGCCGCTATCGTGGGGGATGATGGAATGTATCGTCGGGGCTGGATCGCGCTACTGATCTTTACGGTCGTGATCATCAACTATATCGACCGGATTGCACTGTCGGTGGCGGCAAAACCGATCGTCGCCGAATACGGATTCTCGCCGGTGCAGATGGGCTATCTGTTTTCCGGCTTCCTGTGGACGTACGTGGTTTGCCTGGTGCCGCTCGGACTGCTGGTCGAGCGGATCGGCATCAAGAAAATGGTCGGCGGCGGCATCGCGATCTGGTCGACCGCCACCGCGCTGACGGCCGCGGCGAGCGGCTTTGTCTCGATCCTGGCGGCGCGGTTGGTGATGGGCGCGAGCGAGGCCACGACATTCCCTGCCTGCGGCGGCGCGATCCGCCAGTGGTTTCCGGAGCGCGAACGCGGCTTCGTCACCACCTTGTTCAACGGCGGTTCTTCCGCGGGACCGGCCGTCGGCGCGGTTCTCACCGCAGCGTTGGTCAGTTCGTTCGACTGGCGCACAGCCTTCGTCGTGCTGGGCGCGATCGGCTTTGTGTGGCTCGTCGCCTGGCTGATCTGGTACGGGACGCCCGAGCAAGTCAGCTGGCTATCTGAAGCCGAGCGGACGAAAATCCTGACCGAGCGTAACGGCACCGGAGTGGCGACCTCGCAGGCGCCGCCGCCATCTTCGCTCGGCTATCTCCTGAGCCAGCGCAGCGTCTGGGGCCTGGTTCTCACTCAAGCGTGTCTCGTCTACACGGCCTATCTGTTTCTGACGTGGTTGCCGACCTACCTGCAGTCGACCCGCGAGCTCTCGACCATGAACACGGGCTATCTCACCGCGATCCCGTATCTCTGCACCGTCGTGCTTGGCGTCACGATTGCCCGCATCAGCGACCGCGTGCTTTCGTCGAAAGACGTCCAGGCCGGCCGCCGCCGTAACTTCATTGCAGCCATGGCGATCCTCGCGATGCTGATCCTGCTCGCCCCGCAAGTCGATGGCCTGTTCCAGTTATTGTGCGTGCTGACCCTGGTGCTGACCGGCTCGACCACCGGCGCGGGCTTGAACTTCACGCTCGCCAGCGACCTGTTGCGCAATCCGCGTGACGTCTCGCGCGTCGTCGCCATCACGTCTTTCGGAGGCAATTTTTTTGGCCTCATTTCACCGATCATCACCGGTTATGTTGTTGCCGGCACCGGCGGCTACACCTGGGCGTTCCGCATCGCGGCGGTGCTGTTGTTCTGCGGCTGCCTCTTTACGCTCAGCCTGACGCGCCGGCCGATCGAACCGCAGCACGCCTGAAATCTCTGGAGACATCTGATCATGCCCGACAAGATGAAGCATCATTACGCGAAACTGCGCCGCCCGGTCACCGATGAGACGCGCGCGGGCGTCATCGAGGACTTCCCGGAGATTGAGCTCGTTCCAGACAAGGCGCTCGGCAATCTCTGCGTCGAGGCCTGGAGCTATTCGCTGTGCTGCTCGGATTACAAGCGGATCAGGGATATTCCGCCCTGGGGTAATCCGAACGGCCCGATCCTGACCAAGGGAAACCAGACCGACCACCTGCGTGGCGTGGTGCGCACGACCAAGGTGCTGGCGGAGGAATTCGAGCACTCGCATCCGAGCGTTCGTATCGACTGGGACGTGTTGATCGCGGGCGCGGTCTGCCATGACGTCGGCAAGCCCTACGAGTTTGATCCGAGCAACCGTGCGCGGTGGCAGGCCGATCCGGCCGACAGCGGTTCGCCGACGTTCCGTCACTCCGTCTTTGGCATGCATGTTTGCCTGACGGTGGGCCTGCCGGAGGAAGTCGCGCACATCGCGGTCGGCCACTCCTTCGAGGGTCTGCACATGGGCGTGAGTGCCGAATGCATGATCGTCCGTCAGGCCGACCATGGCTGGTGGCACGTCGCGGGCGCGCTGGGTCTGCTTGAGCCGGCGACGATCGGCGCGCTGCCGAATAATTTGCGGGCCCGCAATCTCTGACGGTTATTGCGGCCCGGGCGGCACACGGTAACCTTGCGGCCTGCAACGTTTGCGCAGAGCTCCCTCTCCCCGCATACAGGGAGAGCGCCGCGGCGATATGAGCCGGACGCTATTTTCGCGTGGCGATCGCTGCGGTGTGAATATCACCCGCAAGATCGGGCGACGTCGGCGTCAAAAGATGGTTTGCGGCGACGGCAAGGACCAGCAGCACCAGCGCCGTGCCGTAGAATATCACGCTGCGGCGCAGCCACTTCTTGTAGATGTTGCGATCTTCCGGTGGCAAAAATCGAAGCTGGCTTTGTGACGGCCCCATGACGGTTGCTCCTTTCGATTTCGAAAAACGCGGCCGAGAGATCAAAACGGCACCAACAGCTCCTGCGGATCGAACGACGCAAGCGGCATGTTGTAATGCGCGGATCCCGCGATCAGCAGCAGTGAGAGAGCCCAGATCAGGAGCGGAACGCCCAGAACCAGGTACTGTTGCTGCGGAACCGACTTCGGCGCTGCAATCCGGATATAGGTTGGCATCGAGAATCCTTTGCTATCCGCCTTCACGGCGGTGATGAGTTTCAAGAACGCTTTGAGAGAACCTTTTTGGTCTTTACGGAAACGCGGCCATGAGCGCGATGTCGTTCGGCCAGTTGCCTGGCGACAGCGCGGCCAGATAAATCGAAATTGCAAACACGAGCAGAAGTACGGCCCCCGTCAGCGCAACGTAGGCGTCGAAGGCGGGCAAAGTGGTTTGAGCTTTATTGATAGGGCTCAGTCGAGCAGAATTCGTCATCACGTCCTCCTGAAGAAAGACCTGAAAAATTCGAAAACGGCTTACTCAACAATAGTCGTCGCAGGGATCACTTGGGCTTCATCAAATACGCTTGACGGATTACGCTTGAAGGGGCGCGTGAACTATGAACCCATTCACATACGGGCCGATTTTAAAATCGTGATCAATTGTTGCAAATCTACGTATCACCGCGAACAAAACTGGCGTCTCTCGGCATAACCAGTGCGCGAGAGGGTCGCACGGGAACGCTGCATTTTTGTTACGAATCCAAATCAGCAAGATGTATGCCAACGGTCGATTGCTGACGAAGTCCGGGCTTTCCCGTGCCAAGAAGCTCTTCTTCGGATTAAATCGTGTGCAGCGAGCCGCGATTGAGCCCGTCACTTTGCCGTCTGCTGAATCCTTGGCATGTTCTCTGCTTAAGAAATCTGCGGCAATATCAGCAATCTTCGGCGGCGAAGGTTGAACAGCAGCGAGGCAGCCATGACCGATCATGCATTCTTTATGGCCAAGGCCTACGACCAGGCGCTGGCAAGCTACCAGAGCGGCGGCGTGCCCGTCGGCAGTGTGCTGGTTCGAGGCGGCGAGATCATCGGCGAGGGGCACAACCAGCGGGTCCAGAAATCAGACCCGATCGCGCATGGCGAAATGGATTGCCTGCGCAAGGCCGGACGGCAGCGCAGCTACCGTGACACGGTGATCTATACGACGTTGTCGCCGTGCATGATGTGCACGGGCACGATCATCCTGTTCAAGATTCCGACGGTGGTGATCGGCGAGTGCGTCAATTTTGGCGGCAACGAGCAATTGCTGCGGGATCGTGGCGTCAACGTGATCGACCTGAAGGATCCGCGCTGCATCGAGCTGATGGCGCGGTTCATCCGCGAGCGGCCGGATATCTGGAACGAGGACATCGCGGAGTAGCTTGCTTTTCGCGCCTGCGTCTTCTGCAAATATGCTGTCCTCTACGAATAAAAAGACGGGACCGAAACGGCCCCGTCTTCCAGAAATCACGTACAGATCGCGTTACTACTTCATCGCCTCATAGATGGCGAAGGAGTAGGCGCCTTCCGGCTTCTTGGTGATGACGGGATCGGAGCCGCCTGCCATCAGCTCGGCGACCGTGCGGTCATAATCCTTGACGTCGAGCTTGCCGTTGGAATCGCCGAGCAGCTTGGCGACTTCACCCATCATCCGCTTCTGATCCTTCTCGGTCTTGGCGCCGGTGGTGTCGGCGGCGAGAATGATCTTCACGGCTTCATCGACGTGGGTCTTGGCGTAGTCCCAGCCCTTCATCGACGCCTTCACGAACTTCGCCATCTTGGCGACGAAGGCCGGGTCCTTCAGGTTCTTCTCGAGCACATAGAGCCCGTCTTCCAGCGTCGCCACGCCTTCGTCCTCGTACTTGAAGACCACGAGCTGGCTCGGCTTGTAGCCGCCGTCGATCACCTGCCAGTATTCGTTGTAGGTCATGGTGGAGACGCAGTCGGCCTGCTTCTGCAACAGCGGGTCGACGTTGAAGCCCTGCTTGATGACCTTCACACCCGTGGGCGAGGCATCGGTCTTGAGGTTGAGCTTCGACATCCAGGACAGGAACGGATATTCGTTGCCGCCGTACCAGACGCCGATGGTCTTGCCCTTGAAGTCCGAGGGCTTCTTGATGCCGGTCTCGGCGCGGCAGGTCAGCATCAGCCCCGAGCGCTTGAAGGTCTGCGAGATGTTGACGAGCGGCACGCCTTTTTCGCGAGAGGCCAGCGCGGACGGCATCCAGTCGACGGTGACGTCGGCGCCGCCGCCGGCGATGATCTGCGGCGGGGCGACGTCGGGGCCGCCCGGTTTGATCGTGACGTCAAGGCCCGCGTCCTTGTAGAAGCCCTTCTCCTTGGCGACGTAGTAGCCGGCGAATTGCGCCTGCGTGACCCATTTGAGCTGAATGGTGACCGAATCGGCAGCCTGGGCGGACGAAACCGCAAGACCGAGCGCGAGACCAGCGGTGATAGCGAGACTCTGTTTCATGATTAACCCCAAATCAAAGGACCTTGCCGACCTAGGTCCGATACGATGGATGCCAGAAAGTTGTCGCGCGTTCGGCCAGCGTGACACATCCGTAGAAAGCCATTCCCGCGAGGGCTGCGAGCGCGATCTCCGCCCAGACCATGTCGATGGCCATGCGGCCGGCCTCGGTGGAGATGCGAAACCCGATACCCTGCGTCGGTGTTCCGAAAAACTCTGCAACGATCGCGCCAATCAGCGCCAGCGTCGCGTTGATCTTGAGCGCATTGAAGATAAAGGGCAACGCCGCCGGCAAGTAAAGCTTGGCGAGCGTTTGCCGCGGACTTGCCGCGTAGGAGCGCATCAGGTCGCGTTCGATATGGCCGGAGGCGGACAGGCCGGCAATGGCGTTCACCAGCATCGGGAAGAACGTCACCAGAACCACCACGGCCGCCTTCGACGGCCAGTCGAAGCCGAACCACATCACCATGATCGGAGCGACGCCGACCAACGGAAGCGCGGAAAAGAAATTGCCGAGCGGCAGCAGGCCCCGGCTCAGGAACTGGTAGCGGTGCGCGAGGATCGCGACCAGAAGCCCGGCGCCGCAGCCGATCGCATATCCGATCAGCACGCCCTTGATGAAGGTCTGGGTGAAGTCTTCGGCGAGCGTCGGCAGCGAGTTCGCAAACCGGAAAGCAGCCGCACTCGGCGCCGGCAGCAATACCGGCGGCACCCCGAAGCCGCGCACCGCGACTTCCCAGAGATAAAACACCGTTAGCCCAAACAATAGCGGCACCAGCAGGCTCACCGCGCGTTGTTGCGGACGGCGCAACTGCCGCAGGTTCGCGAGATTGACGAGCGCGAGCGCAACTGCAAGCCAGGCTGCGATCGCGAGCATCCAGAAGCCGATCTGTGCCGAACCCGCGATCGCATCATCGTGCAGAAGCATCAGCGATGCGGTGGCAGCGCACGCCGCGCCAACCAGACTAGCTACGGTCGCGCGGTTGTCCGCAAACCATACTGCGAGCAGGAACAGCACTCCTGCGGTCGCCGCAATTTCGGGAATGATCGGCCGGGCGGCCAGCGGCTGCGCGTCGGGCGCCAGCGACAGCACAAAGGCAAGCGCGACAGCGGCGGCGGCGAGCAGGAATCCGAGCCGTAGCTTGCGTGTCTCCATCAGTGCGCTCCCATGCGGCTGTTGACGCCGCGCTCGACCAGGCCGACGAGGCCGATCAGGCCAGATGCCAGCAGCGCGGCAGCAACCAGCGCCGCCCAGATCTGGACGGTCTGGCCGTAATAGGAGCCTGCGAGCAGCCGCGCGCCGATCCCGGCCTCGGCGCCGGTCGGCAATTCCGCGACAATGGCGCCGATCAGCGAGATCGTGATCGCAACCTTGAGGCTGGCAAAGAGATATGGCACCGAGGCCGGCCAGCGCAGCTTCCACAGCACCTGGCGTGGCGTCGCCGACCACGTCCGCATCAGTTCGATCTGCAACGGGTCGGGCGAGGTGAAGCCTTTCACCATGCCGATTGCGATCGGGAAGAAGCAGAGATAGGCCGAGATGATCGATTTCGGCAAAAGGCCGTGCAGCCCGATCGCACCCAGCACCACGATGAAGATCGGCGCCAGCGCCACGATCGGCACCATCTGCGAACAGATGATCCAGGGCAAAAGGCTGCGCTCCAGCACGCGGCTGTGCACGATCAATAGCGCGAGAGCGATCCCGAACAGCGCGCCGAGGGCAAAGCCGAGCGCGGTCGCCCACAGCGTGACCAGCGAGTGATAGATCAGGCTGCGCGGCGCCATCGGCGGATAGCCGAACACGCCATCGACGAAGGCGTTGACCACCTGATGCGGCGCCGGCAGCAACGGCCGCTCGGCGTTCATGGTGCCTGCCAGGACGTCGCTGACGGTGTAGGGCGTCTCTTCGCGCTCGAAGGCGTCTTTCACCAGCGACCAGTTCATCGCGACCGCAGCGACATACCATATCGCGATCAGCGCCAGCACCATCGTGCCGACGGGCACGTAGCGCTCGACGATCGCGCGCTGGATGAGCGAGGGCGCGCGCGCCGGCAGTGCGAACGAGCTACTCGTCATGAGCGCTACTCGTCATAAGAGTGTCCCGCGCGCAGGCCGTTGCGCACCCGCTGCGCGATTTTCAGGAATTCCGGCGTCTCTCGGATTTCCAGCGAACGGTCCGCGGGGAAGTCGCAATCGATGATGTCGATGATGCGGCCGGGCCGCGGCGACATCACCACGATCTTGGTCGAGAGAAACACCGCTTCCGGAATCGAATGGGTGACGAACAGCACCGTCTTTTCCGTCGACTTCCATAATTGCAGCAATTGCTCGTTGAGATGGTCGCGCACGATTTCATCGAGCGCACCGAACGGCTCGTCCATCAAGAGCATCGCGGGATCGAACGACAGCGCGCGCGCGATCGAGACGCGTTGTTGCATGCCGCCGGACAACTGCCAGGGGAATTTGCGCTCGAAACCCTTGAGATTGACCATCGCGAGGTAGCGCTCGGCGCGGATCCGCTGTTCGCTCTCCGAAAAACCCATGATCTCGAGCGGCAGCTTGAGATTCTTCTCGATGGTGCGCCAGGGAAACAGCGCCGGGGCCTGGAATACATAACCGTAGCTGCGCGCCAGCCGTGCATTCTCCGCCGTCATGCCGTTGACCAGCAGCGTGCCGGAGGTCGGCTGCTGCAAGTCGGCGATGACCCGCAGCATCGTGGTCTTGCCGCAGCCGGAGGGGCCGATGAAGGAGACGAATTCGCCCTCGGCGATCTGCAGGTTAACCCCGGACAGCGCGTTGACCTGCCCGTCCGAGGTCTCGAAGGTCAGCGACACGTCGCGGACGTCGACTGCCAACGGGCGGTCTGCGGCGGCCGGTTTTTGCTGAATTTCGAGGCCCGCATCCATTCGCATCGGTCCAGCCGGGAGAAGCCCGGGCGCGGCGGGCGGTCGGAGCGCGGAGCGCCGCGCGCTTGGTTCCACCCATTGTGGCATGTGCCGAGCCATCGCGAAATATTCGCAAGCGGCATGCCAGCGGGCCCTCGTGGGGAGGAGCCGCGGGATCGGCGCGGCAAGCCCAACGTTTGGTCAAGCAGACGCCGATTTGAGCAGGCTTTGGCAGTTGTGTGGGAGGGATTTTCGAGGCCGCCGATCGGTGCTGACGAAGCTTTTGACACGGCAGGTCGATCCTTCCCATACTTCCAGGCTTGCCCGGCCCGGGCGCTCGACTGCCTCCCTGCTGACCGATCCCGCGATGCAATGAAGCCCGCACCTTTCAAGTACATCGCGGCCCGGTCCCGGGAGGAGGCCCTGAGCGTAAAGGCCGAACACGGCGAGGAGGCCTGGTTCCTGGCCGGAGGGCAGAGCCTCGTCCCCAGCATGAATTTCCGCCTGGCACAGCCGGCGATCCTGATCGACCTCAATCCGATCGCGGATCTTGCGGGCGTGCGGCGGCATGAGGGCGCGCTGCGCATCGGCGCGCTGACGCGCCACGCGGCGGTCGAGCATGATGCGCTGATTGCGCTTCACCAGCCGCTCATCCACGAGGCGATGCCGTTCGTCGCGCACCCGCAAATCCGGAACCGCGGCACGATCGGCGGCAATCTCTCCCACGCCGATCCCGCATCCGAGATGCCGGCGATCGTGCTGGCGCTCGGCGCGCGGATGCGCGCGGAATCCACGCGGGGCGGGCGCTGGGTAGCGGCGGAGGATTTTTTCGCCGGCGCGCTTTCGACCACGCTCGAAGCCGACGAGATGCTAGCCGAGATCGAGCTTC
>Ga0265314_10001401_pt1 | contig 27037 bp, 20 predicted proteins | sample 4126metaG_FD_203106 | JGI IMG/M metagenome (GOLD analysis project Ga0265314, IMG submission 203106) | Rhizosphere microbial communities from Carex aquatilis grown in University of Washington, Seatle, WA, United States - 4-1-26 metaG | ecosystem: Host-associated > Plants > Roots > Rhizosphere >... | reverse complement strand
GGCCGTCCCGGGTTTCACGTCTTCAACAAATAACATCCTTCATAGCAAATACATCTTTGGCGATTACGACCCGACTACCATTCCGGGATATAAAACAGAAGACGGGAATGGAATCACAAAATTCACCGACCTGAATGAAAATTTTGCTCAGTCCGGAACACCGATCTTGTCTACAATTGATAATTTACCAATAGGTGCTTTAATCTGGGATGATGCCAGACTTGCCGCCTATAATTCTGCGAATGAATTTCAATCAGTGTTGCATTTTTACCCTATCTATGAATATCCAGATACTATTAACGCTGTAAAATCTTCACCGGCATTGCCTCACAGCTATGCGCTTTCACAGAACTATCCGAACCCGTTCAACCCGACGACATCGATTTCATTCAGTCTTCCCCAACGGTCGTATGTTTCATTGAAAGTGTTCGACATAATGGGAAGAGAAGTAGCTACGATTGTTTCGGAAGAGCTGCCGCCAGGCAGTCATTCGCGGCAATGGAATGCGTCGGTGTTTGCAAGCGGTGTGTATTTTTACCGGCTCGCGGCGAAAGCCACATCTTCGGGACAGACGGCATCGTTTACAGAAACGAAGAGACTATTGCTTCTCAAATAGTTGTCATGCTTCAATCTCTCTTCCAAACGGACTTTGGCAAAGAGTTGACAGACGGAAAAACTATGTTCCCTCCCCTGAAAAGTGCGGGTCGGGGCGGGGTCGATGCCGGGGAACGGGCCTATAGATTTGCATTTTTCTCTTGATTTCCTCTTTATGTCTCGCTAATTTGACCGCCGTTACACAACATCGCCAAACGCATAAGAAACACAACCCCCGTATCTAGATGGAAATAACAAATCGAAAAAAGAACGAAGCCGCTTGATTCCTGCTCGGCAGGATGAAGAAGGTTTTTGTGCCTTATCTCCATCCCAAAGTCTCTTTGGGGTCGAAACACTTCTGCCCGAAGAAAACAAATTCATATCCGACAATGAAAGGACGAGAAACCATGACGTCTCCCGAACGACTCAATTTAGTTGCCCCGTGCGGTATCGATTGCGGGATTTGTGAACTCTATACTTGCCGGAACGATGCCCGGCTTTTCAGTGCTTTGATGTTGAGGGGAATACCGATGGACAAGATACCCTGCGATGGATGCCGGTCTATCGGAGGGAATTGTCCTGTCATAAAAGGAGAATGTGAAACAAGCAAGTGCGTAACGGAAAAAAAAGTGGAATATTGTTTCGAGTGTTCGGAGTTTCCCTGCGCTAAATTGCATCCCTCATCGAAAAAAGCAAACGTCCTGCCGCATAACATGAAAGTCTACAACCTTTGCACCATTAATCGGGATGGGGTCGAGGCCTTCGTTCAAAAATCATCCGAGATCAAAAAAAGATACTACGCCGGAATCATGGAAATCGGCAAAGGTCCGCAGCTCGTGGATTGAGAGGTTGGAGTGTACAACACGCTATCCGATTGCTGCCAACAATCGGGTAGCGTCTTAGCGTAAAACTGTTCCCGTTCCCAAAGTCTCTTTGGAACGAGATGTAAACTTCATTTCTCAGGTTCTCAATCTCCGGCCGGAGACCATTCATTGAAGCGGGGAAACAAAACCGCACGTGTCTTCGTATCTCCTTATACGCAATCATTATGATATTCCCTTTTCGGTAAAGAAAGAAAAACTAAGAATGAAAAAACGAAATATTTCTTAGCAATGCTGGGCGTCCTCATTACCGCGTTTGTCATCTACCTTTCTATTGACGGCTTTTCCATTTTTCGTGATACTTGGACAGTTGTCATGGAGCAGCATCATCCCGTGAAGGACGAAAACATCGATGCAAAACTCCCCGCGCAGTCGCTTCATGATGACATGGAATGTCTTCGCACAACAATCGAGCATGTCGGTGTCAATCCTTATCTGAACATCAGCAAAAAAGAATTTTACAGAAAATTCGACAGCGTTGAAGCAGGAATTGACCGTCCCATCACTACCAAGGAATTCTATAAAAGAATCGTTCCTCTTGTTCATTCACTGAAAGACTCGCACACATCTTTCATGTGGAGTGAATTCCAGGACCATTATTCAAAAACCGGCGGGAAGTTTTTCCCGGTCACGGTCGACCTCGGGCTTGATGGAAGGATCTATGTTGACCGTGATTGCGGATCGAACGGGCTCATGAAAGGAACCGAGATCAAATCTATCAATGGGATACCGTCGGCGAAAATCTTTCAAACGATACTATCATTCGAAAAAGGCGCAACCTTCTATCCGCGTGTGAAGAGCGCCCAGGATAATTTTCGCTGGCTGTTATGGGAGGCTTATGATTTTGAAGGCCCGTTCGAATTCAAACTCTCCGGCAGGACAATCACCGTCCAAGGTATTACACAAACAGAACTCGACAAAAGCAATGTGCAGGCACCGGCGGAGAATAATCAGGATGTTGCATACACGCGCATGGCGGCGAGAACGGGTTTGCTTTCAGTCAAGACATTCCTGACAGATCCCATGGTGTTCTCCGGCCAAATTCAAAAAGCCTTTGCCGATATTCACAAGGACAGTCTTACAAACCTGATTATTGATATCCGGGATAATGGCGGCGGGAGTGAAATCAATGGAGCAATATTGATCGACTATATTTGGGATAAGCCGTATCGGATGAGTTCACAATTCATGCGGAAAAAAAGCCGGGAATGGGTTGCATTCTACTGGACAACCTACAAGTTGTGGATCAGGCCGATTCTTTCGTTTGGATTCATATCATCCATGAACGATGAAGCAAAGGTGATGTTCTCAACGTATGGCAAAACGCCGATCGGAGAGGTCGACACTGTTGAAATGCCCGAGACATAACCGACCGCAAACCCGCTCCGGTTTCACGGCAATGTCTGCGTTCTCATTAATCACAATGTTTATTCTGCGGCAGTAGGATTTGTAGGAGCGGTAAAAGATTACCACATTGCAACGCTTATTGGAGAGGAGACGGGGAAAATACAAATGGCTTTGGAGATCTCTATCCTTTTGATCTTCCGAGCAGCCGTCTTTTTGTCATTGCGTCAACGACATTCATGCTCAGACCGAGCGGCGATCCGACAATGCTTCATGGCGAAGTGCCCGACTACGAAATGGCCGGGGGCGGAGAAGGATCAAGAGAGGGAACGGATGCGGTGCTAGAATTTGCGAAGAAGGCGGACAGATGGCAACGGCAATCCGCCGGACGGAATCAGTGAGTTGTGGGTCATACCATGATCTATGATAGTAGAATAAGAGGATCAACAATAGTGGAAATGGTGCATTTTATACTACAGACTGGAACTGGTAGAATGTATGCAGGGGGTAATTAGATAAGTTATCTGGAATCACCATCATATCCTTCACCCTTATTCAGAACTACCTCAACCCGCTTAACCCTGCGATCAGTTATCAGTAAACAGTTATTTGACGCTGAAGGTGTCGACATACTCGGGCGGGAAGTGACAACACGTGTGAATTAGACAACGAAAAAAAGCCCCGGTGAATCCGGGGCTTACTTTTTCATTCGCTTCCGTACCGCAATCCTGCGGCAGTTGTTCGGGACTGGACGTCTCTGTCGTCATTCCATCCCGGGACATCATGCTGACCGCCGCGATGCGATCTCCTGCTATTTCAACAAGACCAATTTCTTTGTCATAAGATAACTGCCGGATCGCAGTCGATAAAAATAGACCCCGCTTGCGAGCGCCGAAGCATCCCATTGTATCAAATGTTTTCCGGCCTGCATCTCTTCCGAGCGGAGCGTCGCGACCTCCCTGCCTACGATGTCATAGATTTTTAGCGTCGTTAGAGCGGCAGAAGGAAGAGTGAAAGAAATTGTTGTCGCCGGGTTGAATGGGTTGGGGTAGTTTTGAAGCAACTCGAAACGGCCTGGAATCACGGCTGACTTCTTGTTCCCGACCGCCGAGACTCCCCCGCTCATCGTGTGGAGGATCGTGCCATTGTCACCGACTGACCAGCCGTTGTTTGCATCGACAAACTGGACGGCATTGAGATTATTATTCCCGGTATTCGTTAATTGTATCGTCCACGCCGTCCCCCCGTTTGTAGTTTTATAAATATTTCCATTACTTCCGGCAACCCATGCCGTCGAAGCATTTATGCTATACACGGAATTAAGGATGTTCACATTGGCGATCGATTGCGTTGTCCAATTGCTGCCTCCATTCGTCGTTATATATACCGTGTTGGAAGCCCCTACCGCCATTCCATTATTGACATCTACAAAATGTACTGAATACAATGTATTAGACGCGCTAAACTGTGAATTCCATGTCCCGCCGCCGTCTGTCGTCACGTAGATTTGGTTGCTGCATGCAGCCCAACCCATGCTCGCATCTACCATAGACAAAGAGTAGCATTGATTATAGCTCGGGCTTTGAGCCGTCCATGTTGTTCCGCCGTTTGTTGTTTTCAGGATTGTTGCTTGGCTTGACCCTCCAACAGCCCATCCATTGTTCGCATCGACAAATTGAACCGCTTTGAGATCACCCGCCGTCGTCGAATTCTCAGACGTCCAACTGCTGCCGCCATTGGTCGTTTTCTTAACAATCCCGCCATTGCCGACAAACCAGCCCGTTGAGGCATCGAGGAAATAGATTCCGTTGATATTGTTTGAGGTATTCGTTGTTTGGCTTGACCATGAGGCGCCGGCATTCACTGTTTGCAGCATCGTTCCGTTTGAACCGGCAACCCATCCGGTCGTGGAGTTCACAAACGATACTGCCATTAACGAATGACCTGTGTTACTTGTTTGAGGCAGCCATGCAAGTGTTCCAACCTTTATGATGACATTCTTATCGCCCGGTTGAACTTGTGGAATATTCCGATCATAGCCCTCTGTTTGAGGAAGGTCATCGATGCCGAGGCTGTAGTTAGAGAATTTCTTCGTAACGTGGAGCGTAAAATTACCTGTGTTAGGATCGGAGCTGGCATTGGTCTGTCCGCTATCCTGTGCATACGTATAGAGTCTAAAAGATGTACCGCCAGGAGCATGGCCATCTACAGTCACCTTGCCGGTGATGGAATCATCGGCAATATGTGCGACTAGATCAACGCGCAAACTGTCATATTGATGAAGAGAGATTGCATCGATGTAGGGCGGAAAGTACGCCGGAGCAACTCCATCACTATTTGCTTGTAAATTCCAAATGGGAGATGATGTGATTTCACTTAATGTATAGCCAAATTGGAAAAAGCCGTTTGCATCAGTCGTTGCGTTCTTATTGCCTCCACCATATCCAAAATATTGTGGATTGGAATTGATTATTACGTTTGGCAACGCCCGTCCATCTTCTCCCTTCAAATAGCCGACGAGTTTCGCTACCGGCGGGAGGTAGGTGAAGTTTACGTTTGAATAACTCTGTGATAACGTAAGCGCTGTATCGCTAGGCGTGATAATATAAGGGGAAAATTTATCTGCAACCATAATTGTCACTCGTTGACCGCTTGTAGAGGCGTTAAAATTGATAACATAATTGCCGCCGGCATCTGTCAGAGCCATCCATCCAGGTCCGTTGTCTCCTGTTTCAACAAGAATGTTCTGCAAATTGAAAGCAGGCGGTAAAGTGACCTTGCCAGAAATAGTGAATGCAGGCGATGGCATAGCCGTAACCGTTCCGGCGATGGTTTGTCCGACACCGTTGTTAGTAAATTTCAGGAGGTATTGAGCAGGTGCTAATCCGAAATTTGCCATTGTGAAATAGCACTGGCCGTTCGCAACGCTATCCATATCACCTGGCCCGCTATCTCCGCTAAATAGGCCATCAGTTTGGGTGAATGTACCGAATAGTTGCTTGTCGCTTGCGGGATCAATAGTGCCGTTTCCATTGATGTCGATCCAAATTTCACATTGCGCAGTCCCTCCAACCGGAAGATCATATTTCCAATTCAAGGTGCCTCCTTGCTGGAAAGTAAAATCCGACGAAGAGCCATTGACTGTCAGGTTTGTCACCTGTGCAAAAGAGGTTGACGCAAAAGCGTAAACTAAACAAATTATAGAGCAAACCAGATATCGCTTTTTCATACAATAGACCTTTCTTGATAAAGCCAGTACTGACGCCGTTTATCGGGGCACAGGTGAGGCTGGGTGCGCCACCTGATCAAACTACTCAGATCAACGGTCAAGCCGCTTCATCATTCCGCCACCAAAATATAAAAGCCCCTGCCGGCATTCGCCAACGGAGGCTTTTAGATTTCTCAGTCTTTTACAGTTTATTACATTCCCTGCACGCAGAAAGCTTCGTACGACAAACTGGGCCCATGATCAATGGAATAGTATAGACTAATGCTAGACCATTGTCAATACGTGGGGCAACCTAGGTTGTCTGTCATCACTTTGACAAATTGGAAGATTATCGACTCATTCGTCGATGACTGGAAGCCCTCGCATGATGCGCTCTCGACGCCGAAACAATATAACCGTAATTCCCCGGCCCTTCATCTCTCCTAATTTTCCCTCGCCTTCATCGTGGCATCCCCGTTGTTCCTCAAGCAGAGGCGACTCGCATGGATCGTTCCATCTGGAGGTTTCGTGAAGATGCTCGGTTGTTGCTCTTAATATTTTCTCTGTATATTTTCTGCACAAATCTTGATTCTCTCTGCAAATCGAGATACCTTCCTACACTTCATCATCATTTCAGAGGATCGAAACAGATGAAATCCTCCAAACGACTTTTGATCGCTCTCATGTTTCCCGCTTGCGCCGCAGTGTCCGGCGCAAATCCTGTGCATGTATGGGAGAAGCAAGAGGTCACGCTTACTGCTGCAAATTCATACAAAAATCCATACACGGATGTCATTGTCTGGGTGGATCTCACCGGTCCAGGATTTGACAAACGAGTCTATGGTTTCTGGGATGGCGGACAAACGTTTCGCGTTCGTCTAGTTGCGACGGAACCGGGCACATGGACATGGAAAAGCGGATCGTCTCAGTATGATCCGGGTCTCGCCCACAAGGCGGGCTCATTTGTAGCAGTGGCGTGGACTGAATCAGAGAAGACTGCGAACCCTCTTCGCCGGGGATTCATTCGTTCGACGGCGAACAATCACGCACTTGAGTACGCTGACAGCACTCCCTTTCTCGTCATAGGAGATACGTGGTATTCTGTAGGAACGAACCGTTTCCGATGGTACGATGACGAAAAAGAGAGGCCGATCGATTCGACGGCAGGATTCAAAGATTACGTGCGCTACCGCAAAGCACAGGGATACAATTGGGTCAACGTCATCGCGGCATTTCCTAACTGGATGACTGACGCAAAGCCGTGGCACATCGTCATGGACGATTCAGCAAAGACGACCGTTCGTTCCGCCTGGCTTGAATTCGGTACCGGGAGTGCGAAGAACATGGACAACGAAGGGGGGAGGCCGTTTTTCTTCCCGGGAAAAGTGCCGGGATACGAGGAGCAGTATCCTGACGTGGACCGGATCAATCCTGCGTATTTCAAGTATCTTGACAGGAAAATCGATTACCTCAATGCGAACGGTTTTATCCCGTTCATCGAAGTTTCGCGGCGCGACGCCGGGCTTTGCTGGTACAAGTACTACGGATGGCCAGACTCGTATGCCCGCTTCATCCAATACATTTTCGCCCGTTACCAGGCCAACAACACCGTCCTCAGCCCGATCCATCTGGACATCATCGACGAGACTGTAAGTCCGGATGACTATACTGCGGCAATTCATACCGTCGAGAAAAAGTTTGGCATGCCGCCGTTTGGAACATTGCTCTCCGCAAACGCGAATCCATCGACGCTTGAAAACTGGGGGGAGGGTTCATGGGTCACACTCCACCAGATTGGCAACATGCGCGAGCACGACAACTACTGGTATCTCACCGAAATTTTCAATCTGAAGAAACCGATGCCCGCGTTAAACGGGGAGCCATACTATGCAGGCTACCGGGACGCTCGAGGCCCCGGATCGGCAAACTACACGCGCGGAGCGGCGGGAGGCACAGAGCGTGACGACGCCTTTGTCCGTTCGGGTATCTACGGAAGTTTTCTCTCCGGCGGACTTGCCGGACACGTTTACGGCGCCGAAGGAATCTGGGGCGCCGATATCGAACCATCCGCACCTGTGCATATGTGGGATGCTTTCCGATGGCCATCGGGTGCACAGATGCAATACTTGCAGACCTTCGCATTTTCGATCGGACGGCGTTACCAAGATCTTGTTCCGTTGCCCGATCTGGTATCTCCAAACAAAACGCAGGTTACGCTCGGATATGAAGGATGGGCATATTGCGCACGCACCGATGATAAGGAACTTTTTCTCATTTACTTTGAAAAAGGGTGTCCGCAATCTAAAATCCGAGGTGCCAGGCTTAACAGTGAGTACCGGGCACGATGGTTTAATCCGCGCGATGGTTCTTGGATGGACGCGGGTAACGGGCTGGTGTATGCCAACAAGATCGGCATGATCGCTTTGCCTCAACTTCCGGGGGATGAGGATTGGGGACTCCGGCTTATTTACGAAGGCCCCGCCACAAAATCATATTGACCGGCGAAAGGATATACAATTGGAAAAATTCAAATTTTTCTGCTCTTATTTTTGGCTCTTCCTTTTTTGCCTCTTGATCGTTCATAGTGCAAAAGCACAAGACGATTCGAGCAATGTCATCCATTTTGGAAATGGATACAAAGAATATCACTATGGAATCCCATTCCTCTATCTGAAAGGAACAGATTACGAGGTCGGTCTACAGTATGGCCATCTGCTTCATGACGAGCTAAAAACTCTACACGGTGAATTCGAAAAGTTTAAGCAAAACATGATGGATAATGAAATAAAATATCTTCCATGGTACCAAAAAGTATTTGCCAATCTCTTCGGAGGAATAGTGTTTAGGCATACAATCAACACGTATGCCGATCACCTACCTGACAATATCCAGGACCAAATACGGGGAGCCGCTGAAGGCTCCTCTTTGCCGGAGTCCTTCTTCCGGGAAATTCAAGTCATCGCCGATTTGTATTCACACAGCTGCGAGGCCATAGTAGTCATAAAGGGGAATCATACATATCACTGTCATAATCTTGACCAGCCGATGCCGCTCAGCATGATTTCAAAATACGCGGTTGTTGTAAATTATGCTATAAAAGGAAAGCAGAAGTATACGGATCTTGGCTTTGCCGCATGCCTGATGATTACTACCGCATTCAATGAATCCGGAATATCGTTGTCTGAAAACGGCAATAACAATCCGCGGGGATTCGATAAGACTAATTGCAGCCTTTATTCGGAGAAAAGCAAAATAGTAACCGCAACACATAACTTAAGGGATGTTGATTCACTCGTGCGTTCCCTTAAATTTCCAATGGGTTTGATCTACACAATATCAAGCAGCAGGGAACAACAAGCGATGGTGAGCGATTGTATCGGCTCTATGAGTGCGTCAACGCCTGTCTGCAATTATCAGTTTGTTGCGAACAGAACCGTGTCGAAGGAGTTAGGCAAGAAGAGCGAAACAATTTACTCCGGCGGTTTTCATGATACTGCCAGAGAGGTGAAATTTGCCGAGCTGATCGATACCTCGAAATCGAACATGGTCGATGAAGCGATCGGTATTCTCTGCAACTCCGATTTTTATCATTACTCCGACCCGATACCCGTCCACCTGGAATCGCTCCATAACTATGAAACGGATCAATCGGTGGTATTTGATCTGGCCGATTCCACAGTGTACTTTACATATTATGCGCATTTTGCCGCGTGGAATAGATGGCTGAAGTATAATTATGTGACCGGTGATGTGAGCGTCTATAAGGAAGCCGATCCGAGATTGAGCGATCCCGCACTCGCAAAGCTGAATGAGATATACGGGAAGACCGAATCCTGCGATTGGCGCGACAGTGCTAATGTCCGATCCTTAGTGAATACCGTCGCCGAATCTGGCGCCAAGAATTATTTCGCACTCGATTTTCTCTCGACGACCTATTTGAATTATTATCTCGCCCCGGACCAAGCAAAGATCTATGCCGACATGTTGATTGAACAATACCCGGATGTCATAACAGGGTATTACAATAAAGGGCGGGCGTTAGAATCAGAAAATAAAAATGATGAGGCCGCTGCCGAATATCTACGTGCGCTGAAGACCAATATCCAATGCGAGTTTTACCAAGCGGAGACTAACGAGCACCTTGCTCTCACATATTATTTCCTTGGAAAAAGGGACATCGCAGCAGAGTATGCGGCTAAATCACTTGACATCCACAACCAATACTGGATACCAGACTACCTGAGCGGGAGAATTCAGAAGCTTGAAAAGATCAGAAACAAGGCTGATTGAAGGAATGCCTGTATCGGCATATCTGTTGTCTTCGTTGTTTTTCATTTTCTCCATTCATATATTGTGTTCACAAGGCTTCAATGACGATGTCCGGCCTCTTCGACCGCTTCATCGTACTCCTAAGACCTGCAACGATTTTTCATTCGATATCGAATATCATCCAATACCCGAATTTCATGAACGTCACGACCTCAACTGCTTTTATCTCTTCATATTCTCTGAAATGTCTGCCGTTCTCCTCTTCGTTGCATTCTCAGGCTGACCCGCACAAAGATAAGGAATCAGTCAATGAGAGTATTCATCACGTCCATAGCTCTCCTCGCCGCGCTTAGTGTTCTTTCATGTGAGAACCTCATCTTCGGTCCAGTGGAGAATCCGCCTCGGCCGGCCATCTGTGTTTCTCCTCTTGCCGCACTTCTTGCTTCCATCAGGTATGTGCCTGGTCTCTGCTTAGTATTTTCGCGGAACGTTCTCACTCCCGCAACCCGGTTTGCATTTCAACAAAGCCGCAAATGAACAAGAATCCTCAGAGCACTATTATTCTGTCATTATCATTGCCGTTGGCGTTCTTGATCATCGCCTGCAGCTATATCGGACTTTTTGTGCCCGGCACCTACTCAAAAGAAACGTCGAATTGGACTGCCCAGGCAATCGGTCAGGATGCCGTTGACCTCTTCTTGATTTCTCCAATGCTGGTCATCACTGCGATCCTCGCTGCTCGAATGAATACGATTGGGCGGTTATTATGGAGCGGAGTGCTGTTGTATATCATGTACACGTATGCGATTTATTGTTTCGATGTGCATTTTAACAGTCTGTTCTTTGCTTACTGTCTCGTCTTCGGCTTGTCTCTTTATTCCTTCGTGTACTTTTTGTTTTCTCAAACAGCGGAGCCGGTTAAACATTGGCCTGAAAACAGACTGCCGGCCAAAATTGTCGGAGTCTACCTCATCGTCATCGCATGTCTGTTTTACGCGCTTTGGCTTTCACAAATACTCCCCGCAATAATTTCCAATTCAACGCCGCGGGATCTCGTCGATGTGGGTCTCCCTACAAATCCTGTTCACGTTATTGACTTGTCGGTCGCTCTCCCGGGCATTTTTACCGTTGGTCTCCTTCTGTTGAAGAAGAAGCCGTTGGGATTATTGCTGGCTCCGGGAATCCTGATGTTCACAGTTCTTATGGACATCACTATCGGTGCGCTGATCGTCGCAATGCATGTAAAAGCTATTCAAGAGGATTATATAATAACCGTAGTCATGACTTTTCTTGCACTGATAAGCGCTCTGTTCCTTATCATCTTCTTAAGAGACATAAAAGACCGTGTTTGAATTATTCTTCAATAGATTAGGAGGAAGGACAATGCGAATCTCTCCTATCAAACGGGTTATGTTTGTTGGTACGGTTATAATATTTGCATTCTTCTCCGGATGTTCCAAAGACATTGGAGTTACGAACTCAAACCAGACCGTCGGCTCAGGAAATCTGATAATGCAGCAGCGCACCGTCGGCACATTTAGCGGAATTCAGGTAACCGGTCTCGGAAAAGTGTTTATCACTCAGGACACCGTTCAAGGTTTGCACATCGAGGCCGATGACAATATCATTGGCCTCGTGACCACGTCCGTCAGCAATGGGCTGCTTACTGTTGCTCTCAAGAGCGGGTCCTACAGCGGCATCACGATCAATGTGTATGCTTCAATGAAGTCGATCAGCCGGCTTGACTGCGTTGGTACTGTGGAATTCGTGAATAGTGGTCAAATACAGACTGATTCCATTGCGTGCAGAATTACGGGGACAGGCACTTTTACTCTGAACGGTACGGCAGGTTTCGAGGTAATTGAAATCATCGGTGCAGGCAATGTCCACAATTTTGGATTGGCGTCTTCGCGCTGTTCAGCTTTGATTTCGGGCACGGGGAAAATCGAAGTCAATGTCACGCAAGAACTCGATGCGGTTATTTCAGGGACAGGCGATATATCCTATTCCGGAAATCCAACCGTTATCCATCAAACGGTATCGGGGATCGGGAGTGTAGCATCGCAGCACTAACATACGTTTGCTCCTCATTAAACGTGGTCTTTTAAAATAGATAAATTGAGACATCTGAAAAACGTCTCTCGCCAAGCCGCCAAGGCGCAAGGAGTCTATTTTTAAATCATTTTGCGACTTTTCCCGAAGGTATGGCTTTGCCAGCGTCTGGCGAAGCATCTTCCAAAGGAATCCCTTTGGGACCTTTGGGATTTGCGTGAGCCATACTTTTGGAATTATACAGAAGTCTCATATTGTTGAAAACCTAAAACGTGCCAATGCAAATACAATTCTGAAGGAACGTCATGGAAAGCAACTACGAGCGAAACATTTCATCCGAAGAAGCAAAGCAGGGATATTTTCTTGTTCTCAAAAATAAATTGTCATTCTTTCCGTCGATCGGATCTCCGTTTTCAGTGAAAGTAGGAGTCAGGGAAAAGAAGGCTGCTGTCGAATCGTATCATTGCGAATGCCGGGGCCCCGAAAAGCCGCATGAACATTATTTTGTTCGGTGGACTGGTTTGGCAAAAGGGGACCGTATTGTCGTTCACAAAAATGCGAAAGGGAAGAATTTTTATTCGATCAGAATTGAAGAATGAAGGAATGTCCATCCGCTATATTTGCATCACCATTGCAGAATGGTATCGAGGAAAAGTAATTTCCAACAGGAATTTTATGAAAGATGGCAGGGGATGAAGAAAAGAAGAATTGTCCAGACCTGTCCGGCAAGATGAACGAGCCTGCGTCCGCAACAACCGGCGCATCCATCCGTATTTGCTGGTAACCGTTTGTTCAACACCGATCGCTTATGACCGGGATCAACATGTAATCCAGCAGAAATTATGAAGCAAAAGCGCGCAAAAAAAATCGACATAGTGAAAGCGATCCTTTCTATTCCTCAATTCTTCAAGGTTAAAATTTCCCTTACTTGGTTCTTCTGTCAGTATTTGAGAAAATTCACCGTCGTCGATATCGGAGGGAAGCTTGTCATCCATTCACATTTTCCGCCGTTGAACAGCGCTGCGTATAAAAGATTCGTTGAAGAGCATTTGATTAACAAGAATGCGGGACCTTCTCATGCCCAAATCGGATTGACTAATGCTTGTCCGCAGAATTGCGAGTATTGCTACAGCAAAAACAGGAAGGGGAGAGTGATGGAAACGGATACCATCATCGCTCTAATTCGGGATTTACAGAGCATGGGGGTGTTTTGGTTCGGCTTCACCGGCGGAGAGCCGCTGTTGAACAAGGACATTGTGAAAATCGTAGAATCTGCGGGCGATGGAGCCGCCGTGAAATTGTTTACGACCGGGTGCACGCTGACAAAACAAATGGCGTCCGATTTGAAAAACGCGGGACTTTACTCCGTATCAGTGAGCCTCGATCACTGGTCGGAAGAAGTGCATGACAGTGTTCGCAGGTATAAAGGAGCGTTCCGAACCGCGATCGAAGCGATTGAGATATTCAAGAGCCTCGGCGGCGTTCATGTCGGCGTTTCAGCGGTACTCTCTCGTGCAATGATCCGAGACAATCAGGTCGAAAAATTCTTGGAGTTTTTGCAACAACTCGACATCCATGAGGCTTGGCTCAGCGAAGCGAAGCCGTCGGTCGAACGTTACTGGAACAACGATTCCGTGATAACAGAGGAAGAACGGCTGCAGTTATGCCTCTTGCAGGACCGATACAATAAGGACGGAGCGATGACGGTCAACTATCTCGGTCATTTTGAAGGGAAAGAACATTTCGGCTGCGCTGCCGGCAACAAGATGGTGTATGTGGATGCATGCGGCAATGTCAGCCCGTGTGTGTTTCTCCCTGTTTCTCTTGGGAATGTCCGTGAAAAGTCGATCAGACAAATTTACTCCGGAATGAAACCGCATTTTCCGACTGAGGATCGGTGTTATGTTAATGCGAATTATCGTCTGCTTCAAAAGTACTCCCATAACGAATCGCCGATCAACGTCGATGACACAAAGAAAATTTTCGAAGAGGCTCCGTTAACACCGCTCGCCAGATTTTTCCGGCTCTATAACAATTGAGGTCTTCGCGTGACCCTCCAAACGTACAAATTCATAAGCCTCAGCCTGGCAGTCATTTTTGGCGCCGTCGGTCTTGCATTTTTGTTTTTCGGCGCGCCTATCCTCGAGGTTTTCAACGCAATTTCGGCATCGGTAGGAATGAAGGAAGGTCTCGTTGTTGGTACGGGTTTCTACGTTGTCCTCGCGGTTGCATATATGTATCTGGTTGCTTTGCTTGCGTACCTCATGTATCGAAATCCCGAACGGCATGAATATCCTTTTCTGTTAATGAACGGCAAGCTCGCGAGCGCAGTAATTTCTTTTGGCCTCTTCCTTGCGGTTCAGCCGTTGTTGATTTATCTGGCAAACGGAGTAATCGATGGGTCGATCGGGGTGTTAGCCATGATGATGTATCGCCGCGCAAAGAGGGGACATTTATGAACTTTCGGTTGAAAGCGCTCAACTTCCTTTTCCCCCTTTCCCTCAAAAGAGGAAAATTCCGGCAGCTGGTCTCTCTGACCTCAAACGCATTCGAAGCGGTTGCACCAAACATTGCCGGACTTTCATTCGACGATGCTCTGCGCACATACGCACTCTTCACACGGAATGAGGCGCTGAAATCCGTTGACCGGCGGCACTTAATCAAAGACCGTTTGTTCGAAGGAGGGCGCGAACTGGGTAAGGAATTGCGGGATATTCTTAAGATTTGCACGAGGGAAGATGTTCTTGAGGGAGCCCGGATTTTGTATCGTATGATCGGAATTGATTTTCGCGGGAGCGATTCGGGAGAGATAGCGGTCGGTCGATGCTACTTCAGCAATTTCTATTCGAGCGAAGTCTGCCAAATAATGGCGTCCCTCGATGAAGGACTTCTTGCCGGGCTATCGGGGGGCGGGGAATTCAAATTTTTTCAGACAATACCAGAAGGAAATACTTCTTGCAGAGGGACGATCACTTTCAAAGGATTGAAAAATGAAACGAGCAATAGTGGTGGGTTCCGGTGCTGGTGGTGCAACTGCTGCTAAAGAGCTTCAGGGAGCGTTTGATGTCACCGTTCTGGAGGCAGGCGGGCCATTCCGTCCGTTCGATGTAGACCTTTCGCTCGTGGAAAAAGTCAAACGCATCGGTCTCCTCTTTGACGAGCGGGAAATTCGGCTCTTATTTCCGGCGATGAAAATCCAAAAAACAGCCGACGGTATGGTATTGGTGAAAGGAATTACAACGGGGGGAACAACAACACTTGCTACCGGCAATGCTTTGCGAATGGATGCCGGCTTGAAAGCAATTGGCATTGATTTGAGTATTGAATTTGACCAGCTGTCCGCCGAAGTTCCGGTCAGCGTGGAACATCAAAAACGTTGGCGGCCAGTCACAAAACGATTGTTTGAGATTTGCAGCGAAATGGGGTTTAATCCTGAACCCACGCCGAAAATGGTGGATTACACAAAATGTATCCGGTGCGGAGAGTGTGTGTTGGGATGTAAGCAGGGAGCAAAGTGGGACAGCCGGCAATTCCTGAACGCAGCGATCGACAAAGGGGCTCGTCTTCTCGAGTATTGCAGAGTCGAACGATTAGTTACTCAAGACGGAAAGGTGATCGGAGTTGAAATACGGCGGGGATGGAAACGAGATTTTTATCCTGCAGACTTAGTGATCCTTGCCGCGGGAGGATTGGGAACCCCCGTCATCCTTGAGAATTCCGGCATTGAGTGCCAACCCACGATGTTTGTTGACCCGGTATTGTGTGTCGCAACGGAGTGGAAAAATTCATTCGAGAACAAAGAGATTCCGATGCCGTTTGTCGTTCAGCGCGAACATTTTATCGTTTCTCCTTATTTTGACCATCTCAGTTTTTTCTTCAACCGAGAATGGAAATATCGTCCGCACAATACGCTCGCTCTCATGATAAAGCTCGCGGATTCGAATACAGGCAGTACAACAAAAAAGATGGTCGACAAGTCGCTTACCGATACGGACAAGGATTACTTGCGAGAAGGAGTAAACCTTTGCACCGAAATCCTAGAACGCTTGGGAGCAAAAAGGGAGAATGTTTTTCTCGGAACTCTGAACGCCGGCCACCCCGGCGGCATGTTGCCTCTGACTGAATCGGAAGCGGTCACATTTCATCATCATCGGCTTCCAAAAAATCTCTATGTTGCCGATGCCTCATTGTTCCCGCGATCCCTCGGGAATCCACCGATATTCACGATCATGGCGATGGCGAAGCGGATAAGCAAACTGTGCATGGCTGTCGATTTTTATTCCAACAATTAGAATTTCAGAGAGGATGCGCGAGGCCCAGAATATGGAGTCACCCGGCAAACTTCCATCCCGGTGGACACATCCGGTCATAATTGTCCTTGCAGTTGTTTATGCTGCATCTACACTTTTTTACAGCATTCTCTGGATGGTGGATATACGCGCAAAATCCTCGCTTCCAGCAGTTGAGCTCGGCTTTGATACTGATTTCGTCGAAGCTCAAAAGGCTCAACTTGTGAAAAGCGTCTATCGGGGAAGCCCCGCAGAGATAGCCGGATTACTTGGAGGTGATGAGATTATCGCTTTTAACGGTCATTCGATCAACAACGTCACCTACCTCAGCGAAATATGGAATCAGCACAAACCGGGAGATTCCATCGATTTGACCGTCAAGCGGCCCGGAGTAAACTCCTCCTTTCATATCACAGGAATTTTTCGTCAGCGGCAATCGGCGACGAGCGAAGGAAGCCTGGAGTACATCGCCAGTGAAGTTCTCACGTCATTTCCTGTTCCGTTCGTTGTTGTCGGTCTGATAGTTTTGTTCCTCCGTGTTGAAGATCCAGTCGTATGGCTGTTAGCTCTGATGTGCGGAAGCTTTATTGCGTCGCCATCCTTCAGCAACAATCTGGCGATTGCTCCTGCGCTTCGTCCGTTTGTCATGGGGTACAAGACGACATTCTCAGGCATCCTCGCTCCGCTCTTCTATTTTTTCTTCGCGATTTTTCCGGTCCAATCTCCGATCGATCGTCGTGTCCCATGGTTGAAATGGATGTCGATAATAATTGGGATGTCTTTCGCAATTTCCGGTTTTCGGACCGGCCAGACGTTTCTTCCGCCGCCGTTCCACGCAATTGCGGGAAATATTTTGTCCGGAAAGATCGTATTTGTCTTCATGATGGCGCTGTTCGTCCTGGGCATGCTTTCACTTGGGATGAATTTTGCTCAAGGCCATGATCCGGAAGTCCGGAGAAAGATTCGCGTTATTTTTTGGGGATCGGCGGTTGGTATTACTCCAAGCCTGTTCCGGGCCGCCGCGGAGAATTTTTTTGGATTTCATACGGATATTTTGCTTGCCACCGTGTTAGTCTTGCTCCTTTTTCTCTTCCCGCTTTCATTTGCATATGCCGTGGTCAAACACCGAGTCCTTGAGATACCCGTCCTGCTCAAGAGAAGCGCCCGCTATCTGTTGGTTCAGCGAGGGTTCACCTTCCTCCTTTCGCTTATAAGCATCGGTTTGATCCTCGTTTTTGCGCTTTCATTGTCCGGTTATTTACAGTCCTCAATACATATGACGTCACCGTTTGCGATCGTGCTTGGGTCCGTTTTCGGGACAATACTGTTGTGGGGCGGGACATCAGTTCATAGGCGTGTGAGCGGGACGATCGATCGGGCATTCTTTCGCAGTGCTTACGACGCCCGCGTGATCCTCGAGACTCTAGCAGAAAAATCGGCTACAGCAATTGATCGTCGCCAACTGGCCGAATTGCTGGAACAGCATCTTTTGCAAGCGCTCCACCCGAATTCTCTGGTTATTTATTTTCGTATCGCCGACGGCTCGCTTGAAGCTGTCGCGGGGACGGTTCCTCAGGGCTTACAAGTAATTTCCCCCAAGCTTTCCTTCTTAACCGAATTGGCCGGCCATAATCAGCCCCTGGAGTATTCCTCGAGCATGAAGAACGACAATTCGGCGGCTTCGCTGCTAGCGCCGCTTCATCCCGATTGCATCGTGCCAATGGTGGGGCGCGGAGGGCGCCTCACAGGTTTGCTTGTTTTGGGTTCACGGCTTTCAGAAGAACCGTACTCAAACGAGGATCAAAGGATGTTGACTTCCGTTGCAACTCAGGCGAGCACAGCTCTCGAGAACATTTCGCTGGCGGAAGAAATTGCCGAGCGAATAGAAAATGAGCAGCGAATCGCGCGCGAAATGGAAATCTCGCGGCGCTTGCTTGAAGCCGATAACGAACGGAAAACGGCGGAACTTGAAGAGGCACGCACGTTGCAGCTTTCAATGCTTCCGGTGACCGTTCCCGTTCTTCCCGGACTCGAGATCGCTGTATACATGAAAACGGCCACGGAAGTTGGAGGCGATTATTACGACTTTGCCGTCAGCCAGGATGGAACTCTTACCGTTGCGTTGGGCGACGCGACAGGCCACGGTGCAAAAGCAGGAAGCATGGTCGTCGCCGCGAAAAGTCTCTTCAATGGATTTTCCGATACTCCCGGCCTCCTTGAGATTTTTGAGAAGATGACGGGCAGCATAAAAAGATTGAACATGCGGTCGATGTTTATGTCGATGCTGTTGTTCCGCATCAAGGGGAAAACCGCATTCGTATCTTCTGCCGGAATGCCGTCTCCGCTCATTTACAGGGGGGCAGATCGGGAAATTGAAGAAGTAACACTCAAAGGGATGCCCTTGGGCGCCTTTCTTGATTTTCCATACGAACAGAGGACTTTGGAACTTTTTACGGGAGATACGATTATTCTTATGAGCGACGGCTTCCCCGAGATGTTCAACGATAAACAGGAAACGCTCGGCTACTCCCGGGTAAAAGAAATTATTAAAGAGGTAGGAGACAAACCGCCTCAAGAGATGCTCGAGCATTTTTCAAGGACCGCCGAAGAGTGGGCAAACGGTAGACCGCAGGATGATGATGTTACCTTCGTGGTGTTGAGAATTAAGTAGAAGCTATATCAAAAATGGTCTTGTGTTTGCCCTTCTGCCGAAGGCATGGCTTCGCCAGACGCTCCCGTTCCGCAGAAGCGGAACGGGATTGCTCAGGGTGAACAAATGGCCCGTTCATCCTGTCCCGAAGGGATCCCTTTGGGAAGTAAGCGATCCCGCTCGAAGAGGGGGAGAGCGCATCGAAGGATCAAGTGACATGTTTTTGAGATAGCTTCTAGATATGTTTCCCGGTTTATGAGAGAAACCTTCTGCATTCATCCCCAAATTCCGATCTCTTTTTGATGTAGCGCACATCCTGCCCCTCGATTGAAACTTTCCCGCAACGATGCCTGTTACAAAGTTATTGCCATTGCCGTGGTAATTTTGAAATCCTTTGCAATCACCTTTTAGGCATATCATCACTCTCACAGGAGCCGGTAGTCTCCTCTTGGTTAGATTCTTGGCAGGGCTCGGTACACTATCTCATTTTTCCTGAACTGTTGCATCAGACTTTTGCGGTTAACCAATTACTTTATCCAAAACAACTCATGGAGGATTCATGAAGTCTTTTCTATTCGCGATACTGTTCCTAGGTTTGACTATCGGCTCGGTTGCCGATGGACAAATATTCTTTAAAGCGAATATGGATAGCGTGCAGGAAATTCCGGCGCCGGCAGGCCTTGTTCCGGGGATCGGAACAGGTTTTTTTGTTCTCAATTCCAACGCAACACAACTCTACTATAATATCACCGTCGATGGATTAAGCGGCCCAATTACCGCCGGCCATTTTCACGATGCAGCAGCTGGAAGTGCAGGAGGAGTGGTCAAGACTCTTTCATTTGTTAACAATAACGCGATCGGCGTCTGGTCATCGACTGATGCGGCTCAGCCTCTTACAGATTCATTGCTGAGCGATCTGCTCGATGGAAGGTTGTATATAAACGTTCACACGACCGCAAATCCGGGAGGGGAAATTCGGGGGCAAGTCTTGTTGAAGTCGGGCATAGGGTTCACAGCCCAGCTCGACAGCTCGCAAGAAATTCCTGCGCCGACAGGTTCTGTGCCCGGCACCGGAACATTCTCTATGACAATGGGGACAGATGGACAGATAACGTATGCCGGAACGGTTGACGGACTGAGCGGCGCAATTACTGCAGCCCATTTCCATGATGGTGCTGTTGGGGTTGCAGGAGGGGTTGTAAAGAGTATTTCGTTTGCCGGCACGACGGCATCGGGCACCTGGTCGAACAGCGATGTCACACAGCCCTTGACGGATAAATTATTGCGAGACCTCATCAAAGGAAGATTGTATGTCAACGTTCATACGTCTGCCAACCCCGGCGGTGAAATTCGAGGACAAGTTCTTGTCAACAATGGTTCAAGCGCCGTTGCGAATATGGACAGCCTGCAAGAAATCCCTGCGCCTTCTGGATCTGTTCCGGGAAAAGGGACGGGCTCATTCTGGCTGAACTCCGCGGGAACCGCTCTCAACTATAGCATTACCGTAAGCGGATTGAGTGGACCACTCACGGCGGGCCATTTTCACGATGCGGCGGCAGGGACTTCCGGCGGTGTTGTGAAAACACTCACCTTTGTTAACAACACTGCATCGGGGATATGGTCAAGTACCGATGCTGCTCAGCCGTGGAACGATAATATGCTGACAGAATTTCTGAATGGAAAGCTCTACATCAACGTTCATACAACGGCGAACCCCGGCGGGGAAATTCGCGGACAAGTTCTCCGGTCAACCGATATCGGATTCTCCGCTGCGTTGGACAGCGTGCAAGAAACTCCTGCGCCCGCTGGCCTCGTACCGGGACGGGGGACTTTCTCGGTCGGTCTGATAACGGATGGGACTATTTCGTACGAAGGGACGGTGACGGGTTTGAGCGGACCGCTGACGGCGGCTCATTTTCACGACGCTGCGAGAGGAACCGCAGGAGGAGTGGTGAAGAGTCTCACGTTTACAAACAACTCAACAAAAGGAGAATGGACGAGCAGCGATGCGACTCAGCCGTTGACCGATATGCTCGTACGAGAACTTGTCGAAGGACGGTTGTATGTCAATGTTCACACAACGGCCAATCCGGGCGGTGAAATCCGCGGGCAGGTTGCTAACTCAGGCGATCTCGTATCGATTGTTGTCGAGCAGGTATCAAAACAAATGCCATCATCGTTTCAGCTCGACCAGAATTACCCGAACCCCTTTAACCCGTCAACGACAATATCGTTTGCGCTCCACTCCAGCGGAAGGGTTTCGTTGAAAATCTACAATGTTCTTGGGCAGCAAGTTGCAGTATTATTGGATGGAGTTAAATCTGCAGGCGTGTACAAAGTCACGTTTGATGCAAGCGCACTTTCTTCCGGAGTATATTTTTACCGCCTTTCAACCGGCGCGGGATTGTCGGTAGCAAAGAAGATGGTTCTGATGAAGTAATCCTCCGGCTAAGGTAATAAAAACAAAAAGGCTTCGGAATAAATCCGAAGCCTTTTTTGTTTGACAGCAGCGCAGGTTTTTGAGATAGCGTTTAGTTTTTCTTTGCTCCCTGATCGATCCATTTTTTGAAAATCTCGATCTCTTCGTCCGTCAATTTTTTCTTTGTCATCAACGGCATCTGTTCGCCGAACGGAGGAGCCGGTCTTAGCTTCTGAACAAGAATGCTCTCGTCTCCTCTTTTTGGAATGACCGGTTTGCCGTGTTTTCCCCCTTTCATAATATCGGGAAGCGTTTCCATAAACAGTTCGCTCGGGTTTTCACTGTCCGAAGCATGACATGGCATGCAGCGTTTTTTGATGATCGGGAATACATCGTTCGAGAATGATACAGGCTTCTTCTTTTCCTTAACACTATCCTGGGCAATGAGCACAGAAACGCTGCCGATGAAAATCGCAAGGAAGAGTGATACAGACAACTTCATTCTGAAAATCTCCTAATGATTATTTTGTACGTTAATTATTCAGCGCACCTTGTTTAATCCACGTGCCAATTGTCACGATCATCGAATCAGGAAGGCCCGTTGTAAAGTATTGCCCTTTTTGTGGCATACGAAGGTTATATAGGTTGTTTGTGCCTCGAATCATTTTCATGAGTCCGCTGTTTGTTGAGTCAAAAGGTATTACAACATTTTGATGGTATGAGAATCCTCCATTGCGCAGCCCTACATATGTTGACGGGTCAAAATTTGCAATAGGAGAGTTCCCGCTGTGGCAGCCTGAGACTGCGCAATTGGCCACCAAAATTGGGAGGACTCTTGCATTGAACGAAACGGTGGTATCTACTGCTGCTGATGTCTTAAACTGGAACCCGTTACTTGTTTTTCCGTTGACGGAAACAGAGACACTCCCTGTTACTGCACCGGAAGGGACCTTTACCACGATTGAAGTATTTCTCCAAGGTGGAACTATCGTGGCCTGGATCCCCGGAGCGAAGAGGACGCTGCTTGAGCTCTGTGTGTTCCCAAAATTGCTCCCGTTGACCGTCACGGTATCACCGACCGCCGCTGAGTCGGGTTGAATGCCGATAATTGTTGGAACGACAGGAGCCGGGGGGACATCGCTTCCCATGTCGGTGCAGCCATCAACGCCGGCAAGAAAAATTACGACCGATACTCCGATGAAGAAAACGTGCTTCATGGTAAAATGCTCTCCTTGGTGTCGTTATAAGAAGAAGTGGAACATTAAATCGAACTCGTCGTTGTTTATTTCCGTCGGTTGTTCCGTATTGAACCGATACAACGGACGCACCTCAACTCCGCTCATCAGGAAAAACTCGGCACCAACATTAATCCTGGCCTCTGTTCCCGTTTTGAGATTTCGGTTCGGATCATAAAAATCATACCCGAGCTTCAAATCAACTCCGTTAACAAGCGCATAATTTAGTTCGGCGTATGTCATGAGGCCGGTGACAGTGGCCCCCGCTATCGGTGTTTGAATAAAATCGAATTCGCCGTTTAGCGTCAGAGTCTTGAACACCGTAACCGAGCCGAACCCGCCGTAAAATGTCGCCTTTTCCGTTGGGTCGGGATTAGGATCGTTATAGAAAGACGCCCCTAGGTTTACGTTGATGCGTTCAGTCTGAATTGTCGCGTCACCGCGAACAGAAACAGTTTTGAATTTCGTCCCTCCCGTGCCGTTCAGTCCGGCATTCGGCGCACCGTTGAACATTCCCGCTTGCAGAGAGAATATCCCTGGCGATATTCCCGCTTCGATCCCTGTTTGCTCCGAACGCTGTCCAAACACCAGTCCTTGACGATATATGGAAAGAGCGGGGTTAAGCGGAAAATACGGTCCGCCGCGAATAAATGAGGTATGGTCATCGACCTTCGTGCCGTACGCCGGAATAAATTGCCCCGCTTTTAGATAGCCGTCCAGCGGCAACACCTTTGCAAGTCCGAAAACCTCGAATCCTGTGTACAACCCCTTGTCAACGTAGAGGAGGAATTGCCGGTTCAACCGAAAGTTCAGGTACAAGTCTCCTTGCATTTGAAAAAAGCTCGACGTTTTATTGTTGGTTTCGTAAAAATATAAAGTGCGGAAATCCGCACCGTACGAAAGATTCGGCGTGATGGCGGTAGAGAAATCGTCGATGTTCGTGATATCTTCCTTCGTGTGGGATACTTTGCCGTCGTCGCTCGTGTCGACAACGTTCTTGTACGTCTTCACCGGAAGTTCTTCACGGCCGTACGTGGAGCCGAAGGTGTTCCTCATTCCTTTGCCGGTGGGGTTCACGTGGCATGCCTGGCACTTTACTCCGACTCTGCTCGCGAATTTTGGGAGAGCGAAAAGTTCGGCCGCGCCGGCGAAAAAAATGAATGCAGCGACAAACAGTACGGCTGATGTCTTCATGTGAGTCCTCTCTGTTGTTCACCGGGAATTGAAAATGACGTGATCAAATGTAAGAATAAATCAATTGTATTTCAAACGGAAACGCTGTGTTATAGACTGCAAAGGAATGAAGTTCATGAAGAAAACCGTTTTCGTCTGTTCCGGATGTAGTCCACAAAGATGAACTGCCCGAGATTATTGAGCGAAGAATAGTACGCCCGTCCGTGGTTCGCCTTGGTCAATTCTTCCACAAAATTGATAAGATACGGGTCGCGAGCTACCATGAACGTACTGATGGTGATTTTCTCCCTCCTGCACGCAACTGCTTCGTCGAGCGTCTTGTTGACGATCTTCGGGTCGAGCCCGAAAGAATTCTTATATAATCTTCCTGCGTCGTCGAACATCGCCGACGGCTTGCCGTCCGTGATCATGAAGATCTGCTTGTTGACGTTGCCGCATCGCCGTAAAAGGTTTCGCGCGAGCTGCAGTCCGGCGCGTGTGTTCGTGTGGTACGGGCCGACATTCAAGAAGGGGAGTTCGTTGATGCTCACCAATTTTGCGTCGTCGCCGAAAACGACAAGGGCGATATAGTCCCGCGGAAATTTCGTCATGATGAGCTCGCTCAACGCAAGCCCTACTTGCTTTGCAGGCGTGATGCGGTCCTCGCCGTAAAGAATCATACTGTGGCTGATGTCGAGCATCAACACCGTGGCGCACGTCGACAGGTTCTCGGTGTCGTACACCTCCAGGTCGTCTTCTATGAGATTGAAGTTCTCGATTCCGTCGCGTTTGAATGCATTCGTCATCGTCGACGTTAGATCAATGTTTGTCGGCATATCGCCAAACACCCACTTTTTTGTTTCGCTCAGCCGCTCGACGCCGGCGCCGGTGTGGGGTGTTTCGTGCGATCCCATCGGCGTTTTTTTGAGAGAGGAAAAAATTTCCCTCAGCGCATCTTGCCGGATTTTCTGGACTCCTTTGGTAGTTAATACCGGCGTGTTGTTCACTTCTTCGATAATTCCCATCTCTTTGAGCTTTTGGACGAGGTCTTCCATCGATAAATTCTCGTCGAAAATACCGTATTCTTCCGCAAGCTGCCGAAGCCATTCCATCGCCTCTTCCACATCGCCGCTCGTCTGGACGAGCAAATGGCTGAAGAGCTGCATCAGGCCTTGCAGGCGCTGCTCGTCAGTCTGCGATTGGGGAGTCCATTTTGTGTACAGAAAACGCATAAGAACAATTAAGAATAATGAATTAATAATTTAAAATTATCAATTATAAAGATCTATTTCATCCTGTTCTATGCTACTCGCCGATAATCCTGGTTTTTTTTAATTTTTAATTCTTAATTTTTAATTCTTAATTCTTAATTCTTAATTCTTAATTCTTAATTATCAGTTGTTCTCTTCCATCTCAAAATCTCCCGCACTTCCTCGTCCCGTAAAAATACTCCCCAGCATGTCCTTGTATGTCGTAACATGCTCGACTTCGTCTTTTGCGATCTTAGAATTCTGATGCAAACCGTCGAGGACAAATTCCATCGCCGACGCAAGTTCGTAAGCGTTGCTTTCCTCGATTTTCAAATGTCGTCTGGTTACATCGCGGAGTCCTTTGACGCGGTCGAGTTCCGTAAGATATGCGGCAAGAGGCATTTCGTCGGCGACTTCGAGCGAGTTGCCCGATTCAAACCAGCCGACAATTTTTCCGTACTCCGGGTCGTCATGGACTTGCTGCTGGGACTTATGCCTTTTCTGCAGCGGGTCCGGAAAATATTTTTTAAAAACAGCGCGCACCGCTTTCCCGATCAGCGCGCGGCTCACTTTGATCGACCCTTCCTGCTCGCCTTCGAAAACAAGTTCAATTTTACCGGTCAAACCGGGGAGCACGTGCGGCAGATCGCAAATGCGCGGGACGATGCACTTCTCTTTCAGCATGATCGCGCGCCGCTCGGCGTTGCTCACGAGGTTTTCCATCGCCGCGATTGTCAGCCGCGCGCTCACTCCGGATTTTTGGTCAACAAACTCACTGGCTCGTGCCTCGAAAGCAATGTGTTCGATGATCTCTTTGAAATAGTGGGGCACTTTCGCGTCCATCCCGTTGCGGGATACCCATGCTTCCTGTTCGGTAATGGCGATGGCGTCGTCGAGCGACCTTGGATAGTGCGTGAGAATTTGTGAATCGATTCGGTCTTTCAATGGAGTAATGATATTGCCTCGATTCGTGTAGTCTTCCGGGTTCGCTGTGAAAATGATCATGAGGTCAAGCGGAATGCGGATGTTGAACCCGCGTATCTGGATGTCCTTCTCCTCCAGAATATTGAACAAGCCTACCTGGATGCGCGGTTGAAGGTCCGGTAGTTCATTGATCGCAAAAATCCCCCGGTTGCTCCTGGGTATCAATCCGAAGTGAATCGCCCCTTCATGCGAGTAGTGAAGGCGCTGTGTTGCCGCTTTAATCGGGTCGATGTCGCCGATAAGGTCGGCGATTGTCACGTCGGGAGTCGCAAGTTTTTCACTGAAACGCGCATCTCGCTGAATCCACTCGATCTCCGTCGCATCGCCGTATTCTGCAACTCGGTCTGCTCCGAATTTGCTTACCGGCGCGAAGGGATTATCGTTGATCTCGCTTCCTTTGATGACGGGTATATACTCGTCTAACAACGAAGGGATCTGACGTACCATACGCGATTTCGCTTGCCCGCGAAGTCCCAACAGAATAATATCGTGCTTAGCGAGGATGGCATTAATGAGCGCCGGGATGACCGTCTTTTCATACCCTATAATTCCGGGAAAGAGCTGTTCATTATTCTGAATTTTTCGGATGAGATTTTTTCGAATTTCTTCCTTGACGGGAAGAACTTTGTAACCGCTATTTTTCAATTCGCCGAGTGTCGAAGCGCGGGACATTTTTAGTATGACTCCTT
>Ga0265314_10001398_pt1 | contig 27049 bp, 24 predicted proteins | sample 4126metaG_FD_203106 | JGI IMG/M metagenome (GOLD analysis project Ga0265314, IMG submission 203106) | Rhizosphere microbial communities from Carex aquatilis grown in University of Washington, Seatle, WA, United States - 4-1-26 metaG | ecosystem: Host-associated > Plants > Roots > Rhizosphere >... | reverse complement strand
CACTTTCCGTTCTTGAACATCGACCGCAATCAAAAACTCGTAGCGGCATTCCGTCATCCGCGCCGACCCGCCCGTCGACAGCAACACCTCCCCATCCCGCCGGTGCCGCGCCACTCGATCCGGAAACGCCGCCAGCACCGCCTGCAGCAGCGCCTCATCCCCGGATCCCTTGCGATCCCGCCCCGGAACCAACCGCCGCAGTTGATCGTAGACGCGCTGAGTCTGCGGCTGCCACACTCCCTCCATCACCGTGAGCAAGTCCGCACCGCGCTCCCCCGCACTCAACACCGCCGCCGCCGCACAGCCTTTTTCCGGGACTCCCCGCACCGCCGCCTCCAGCACTAATTTCGACAACCGAGGCGGCAGCGGAAGCTCCGCCATATGCGGCAGAACCCCCAGCCTGTCGAGCAAAGCATCAGCCGCCGCCAACGCAGCCGCCGGAGGCACATCCAGCCACTCCATCTCACCCACCCGCATCGCCCGCAACTGCAGCACGAGTTGCGACAGTTCACGCCGCAAAATTTCCGGAGTATCCGCCGCTGCCCGCCGATGAAAGTCTTCCGCAGTGTACAGCCGAATTACACGCCCCGGAGCCGTGCGCCCCGCCCGCCCCGCTCGCTGCACCGCCGAAGCCTGACTGATGCGCCGCACCTCAAGCGAAGGCAGCCCAGTCCACGGCGAATCCGCCGCCACCCGCGCCAGCCCACTGTCAATCACCGCCGTAACGCCCTCGATCGTCACCGAACTCTCCGCCACATTCGTCGACAGAATGATTTTTTGCTGCGCCGCCCGAGAAATCGCCCTGTCCTGCTCGCTCGGTGAAAGATCACCATACAGCGGAGCCACCAGCAAACTCTTGCGCGCCGCGATCCCCTCCAGCGCCCACCCCGACCGCCGTATTTCCGCCGCCCCCGGCAAGAACACCAGCACGTCGCCTTTTTCATCTACCAGTCGCTCGACCGCGCTAACGACTTGCTCCTCCAGCGGCGCCGCCGAATGCGGCGTGTACTCAACGCTCAAGTGATACAGCTTCCCCTCAGACCGCAGCACCGGGCAGTGATCCAGGAAACGCGAAATCGGCGCAGCATTCAAAGTTGCCGACATCACCACCAACAGCAGTTCCGGACGCGTTGTCTTCTGCAAGCGCCGCAGCAGCGCCAGCGCCAAATCCCCATCCAGATGCCGCTCGTGAAACTCATCCAGAATCACGGCGCCGACACCCGCCAGTTGCGGATCATCCAGCAACCGCCGCGTCACCACGCCCTCGGTCACAAACCGCAACCGCGTGCGCGGCCCGCCTACGTCTTCAAATCGCACTTGATACCCGACCGTCTCCCCGACGCGTTCCCCCAGTTCACTAGCCACGCGCCGCGCCGCCAGACGAGCCGCCAACCGCCGGGGCTCCAACACCAACACCTCACCCTTCACCAACGGCAGCAGCGCAGGAGGAACGCGCGTAGTCTTCCCCGCCCCCGGAGGCGCCTCAATCACCACACTTGTCCCGCGCCTAAGCTGCGCAACGATCTCCGGCAAAAGACTGTCAATAGGAAGCGTAGTCACTCGGCAATAGCCTGAATCGTAGTCGGAGCATTGCCCTCGAACCGATTGTTGACGAAAATGAGCGCCGCCCTCCGCTCCTCGCGCATGCGGCGCATCAACGCGCGAATCGCGTCGCGCCCTTCAGGATTTTCATCCTTCACGTGATCGTAAGGCGCCAGTGCCTCGACAGCCTGCTCGTAAGCCCGCCCCTCGCGCAGCAGCGCCCGCACCACCGTGAAGTCCGCCGTAAACGCCCCCGGAATCGCGATGTGTTCCGCGAGCGGCGGCATTTTAGTCCAAGCGTTAAAAACATGCGCCACGTTGCGCGCACCCAGACAATCGAAATAAGGCGCACCCAAATACGCACGATTCCGAATTTCAACAGCGTAACGAAACGACCGCGGCAGCGCGTCCAGAAAAGGCCCCAGCGCCCCCACAAATTCCCGCAGCGGAGTCGACCGCGCCCCAAACTCAAAAATCAACGTAGCGATGCGGTCGCCGTACGCCTCCAGAGGTTCCAAAAACAAAGCCGCCAGCGCATCCGCATGCAGAAAGGACTCGTTCCGCATCCCCGCCCGCGGCCCGTAGCGAGGATGCTTCGGGAACACCTCGCACGTCACCTCCTCCGGCACTTTCAGAGCAAAGCGCAGCCCCGCAGGAGCCGTCGCAAACAGCTTCTGCCAAAATTCAGGCGTAGGAAATTGATAGAAAGAAAAGTCCCCGCAAACAATGGGAAATGTTTCGGCGTACTCAGCGAGACACTCCGCCTCAAATCGTTTCTGCGAGAACCGCCCGCGCGTCAAATACCGCTCGCGAGAATAAATCTGCTCCAGCCAGCCCGGATATTTCCAGGAACTCGTCCCGATCCAAATGTTTTCCGCCGCCAGCGCGCGCAGCCGTCCTGCGAGAGCGGTTCGATCAAAGCCCGGAGTCAGATCAAAGAGTGGAAGCGTCACCACGCATGAGCAGAACGATTGTAATAAGGGTCCGCGCCAGCCTCAATAGCGCCCCCGTCCAGCACACGGATCAGCACCGGAGCCGTCCCGTTCGCATAGCGCGACATCATGCTCACCTTGTGCCCGCGCGCCGCCAGATCCGCCGCGACGCTCGCCGGAATGCGGTCGTCAAGCTGCAAATCCCCGCGATTCCACGCGTGATTATCGAAGCTCGAAACCAGATGCCGCGTGCCAAAGCGCGGCGCCTCAATCGAATTTTCCGCGTTCATGCGGAAGATGATCGAATTGAACAGCACCTGCAGCAGCCCCTGCTCCTGCGTATCGCCGCCCGGCGTCGACAACACCGCCACCGGCTTGCCATCCGTCGAAGTCACCAGCGTCGGACTCAACGTAACCCGCGGCCTCTTCCCCGGAGCCAGCTCATTCGGATGCCCCGGAATCAGCACAAAACTCTGCGCGCGCTCGCTCAACGGAATCCCCGTGTCCCCCGCAATCACGCTAGGCAGCCACGCCCCCGAAGGCGTCGCCGAAAACATCATGCCGTCTTTATCGATCGCATCCACGCAAGTAGTATCGTGCGCCATCAACACCGGATCGAGCGGAATGTGCGCCACCGCTTCCTCAGACGGATGGTGTCCCGCTTTCCCATGAATCTCGCCCGGCAAAAACTCCTGCGAAGCTTTGTCCGTAATCAGCTTCCGCCGCTGCGCCGCATATTCTTTAGACAACAGCACATCCGCCGGAATATGGTTGAACTTCGGATCGCCATAATAAGTGTCGCGATCCGCGTAAGCCAGCTTCAACGCCTCCGCCACGCGATGAATATAAGCCGCCGAATTAAAGGAGGGCTGATCCTCAAAACCTTCCAGAATATTCAGAGCCTCCAGCATGGACGGCCCCTGGCTCCAGAAACCAGTCTTGTAAACCTTGTAGCCCTTGAACGTGGTCGACGTCGGCTCTTCTACCTGCAGCCTAAACTCCGCCATGTCTTCGTAGCGCAGCAACCCGCCGTTGGCTTTGCTGAACGCGTCAATCTTCTTCGCGATCTCTCCGCGATAAAAATAATCGCGCACTTTGTCGATCGCGGCCACGCGCGACGCGCCCGCAGCCAGTGCCTTCTTCTCCGCATCCGCCATCCCGCGCAGCGTGCGCCCTAAATCCGGCTGCCGGAAAATCTCACCGGTCCGCAGCGGACGCCCGTTGGGCAGGAAATGCGCCTTCGAAGTCGGCCACTGATTAAAGAACGGCTGGCTGTAAGCGATCGAATTCGACCGCATGTCGTCCAGCGCAAACCCATCCGTCAGATCGATCGCCGGAGCAATCACGTCTTCGAAACTCATCGTCCCGAACTCGCGCAGCGCCAGCAGCGCCGCATCCACCATCCCCGGCACCAGCGCCGGCATCAGCCCCGCGCCCGGAACGATTCCCTTTAACCCGCCTGGATCGCGCTCGGTAACCTCAAAAGGCTGCAGCGGACGGTCGCGAAAAAACTCCGCCGTCGCCATTTTCGGCATCGTGCCGACGCCCGCAATCGCATGAACCTTGCCGTCCTTGGTGCGGATCAGAATGGGAGCCTCGCCGCCAAATCCGTAATGCGAAAGCTCGCTCACCGAGCCCGCGAACATGGTGGCCACGCCCACATCGACAGCGTTGCCGCCTTTGTAGTACATGCGCATCCCGGCTTCGGTGGCCCACTCGCTGCCCGCCGCCACCGCACCGTGCACACCGCGCACCGGTTGCTTCAAGGGACGCTCGGGTTCACGTCTAGTCTGCGCCACACTCAAAGCCGCCAGCGCAAAAATGATCCACACTCTATTTCGCTTCATGGGTACCTCGCGATTAGGTCAAGCTGGCTTCATTATACTCGGCACCGCGCCTTATAATGGTCTAGCAGTGGAGCAGAACCAGCAGGAAGTCCCCGACGCAAAAGAGCAGGAGCCCATGCTCTTCTGCCCCGTGTGCAGCCGCCGGCTGGCCGAGCGCAAATGCAAACTCTACTGCGAACAATGCGGCTATTACATGTCCTGCGCCGACTATTATTAAAACCCAAATGAGCGAACTAGCAGATCTCTTAGAAAGATTCCGCCGCGGTGCCGAACTGGTAGCCGTAGCCACCACCGGCGCCGCCGGACCAGTCCTCGACTTCCAACCCGCCCCCGGCAAGTGGGGCGTGCGCACTATCGTCTGCCACCTGGCCGACACCGAAACCGTGCTTGCGATGCGCCTGCGCCAAGTCATCGCCGAAGACAATCCGCAGATGCCCGCTATGAATCAGGACCTCTGGGCCGAGCGTCTGGATTACAGCAAACGCAAACTCTCGCCCGTCCTAGAAACCTTCCGCCGCACCCGCGCCGAGAACTACGAGTTACTAAAGGATCTCCCGGAGCCAACCTTCGCCCGCACCGGCCAACACAGCGAACGCGGAACGCTGACGCTCCTGGATTTACTTCGCACCTACGCCGAACACGCCGAAAAACACGTCCAGCAAATCCACTCCGCCCGCGCCGCCTACAAAGAATTCAAAGCCGCCCAGCCCACAACCTAAGCCGTTGCCGCGCTCCAAAATCGGGGACCGTAACCCCCAAAGAAGTGCCCAGGGTTCCCAAACTCCGCGAGGGGTTGCTGTCCCCGATTTTCCGTGTGAATCTGCGACTCTCTAAGGCTTCCGCGCAATCCCGATAATCGAAGTCGGCCGCCACGGCAGCAGCTTGTCAATCCGCCTCCACAACCAAACAAACCGGTCGTAAAGCCGCATCTGATTCCATTCCAAACTCCGCCGCTTCAAAATCCGCCCGCTCACAAACCAAGCCGGCCGCGACACCCGGTTGAAGCGAATGATCTGCTCCACCTCAAACCCGGCCTTCTCCATCTTGCCCTTGAGCTCCGCCTCGGAATAACGTCGAAAATGCCCCAGCGCCTCATCGATAGTCCCGAAAACACTCTGTCCCTCCGGCACCAAGACAATCGCGCGCCCCCCGTGATTCAATGCCGAGAAAATGTTCGCCAGCCCCGCATGATCGTCCTCCACATGCTCCAGCACGTTCAGACAAATCACCGTATCCATATCGCCCAGGAACGGCTCGAAATCCTCCGCGCGCGTCAAATCGCAAAAGTGCGACTCCAGATTCAGGCGATGCACAAACCGCGATTGCAGGCGCGCCAAATGCTCCGCACTAATATCGGTAGCCGCATAGCGCTTGCGCCCGCTCACCAGCGCCCGCGTCAGATTTCCAATACCCGCACCAATCTCCAGCACCCGCTCGCGCACGTGCGGACGAATCGTATCCGCCATCCAGCGATTGAACCGAGGCGCCGCCGACAGCGCATGCAGCGTGCGCGCCCCCGGGTCCTTGTAAAGATCGCCCGTCAGCGAAAAGCGAAGAATCGTAAACAGAATCACCCAAGCATCGCGCGTGCGAATCTTCTTGCCCTCTTCGTAGGTGCGCCCGTGATAGCTCACCGGCACTTCGTAAACCCGCGCCCCGCGGCGTCCCAATTTAATAGTGATCTCCGGCTCGAACCCGAAGCCGTTCGATCGCAGCGGAGTCTCCGCCAGCACCGCCGTGCGAAACGCCTTGTACCCCGTGCCCATGTCCGTCAGATTTAAATCCGCCACCAGGTTGCACAATTCCGTCACGAAGCGGTTTGCCAGCGAGTGCCAGTAATACATCACGCGCCGCTCCGCCACAATCATGAATCGCGACCCGTACACCGCATCGGCATCGCCGTCAAACAGAGGCTTCAACAAATGTTCGTATTCACGCGGATCGTATTCCAGGTCCGCATCTTGAATTAAACAGAATTCGCCGCGCGCCTCCGCGACCGCCGTTCGAATCGCCGCGCCCTTGCCGCGATTGCGGTCGTGACGCAGCAGCCGTATCACGCCCGGATTGCGCTGCACAAATTCTTCCACGATGCGATCCGACCCATCGGTCGACCCATCGTCCACCACAATCACCTCGCGCTCCACTCTCTCCGGCAGCGGAGCCGTCAGTATCCGGCTCAAAATAGGCGCAATATATTCTTCTTCGTTGAAGAGTGGAACCAGAATAGAGATGAGAGAGGCTGGCACGCGCGGAATGGTATCCGTTAGTATAACGAAAGGAGTTGACTAGCGGAGGGAAATTGCTTTGCCCAAAAATGAAGATGGGGAATTCGAATTGATCCTGGGGAATCGCCAGCTATTAAGTGTGTTCTTCATCGTGGTGATTCTGCTCGGCGTGTTTTTCACGATGGGCTACATCGTGGGACGCAATTCGGGAACCCTCACTGCCGACGTCGCCGCCACACCCGCTCCCGACGGCAAACCGCAAGTCGTCGAACCTCCCGCAAAAATTGCCGAGCCCGCACCCGCGCCCGCTGCAACCCCGCCCACCGAAACCGCTCCGCAGCAGCCCGTGAAAGAAGCAGAACCCGAACCGGCTCCCCGGCCCGCGCGGCCGAAGCCCGAAAAAGTGCCCGAAAAAATAAAAGAAGAACCGGCTCGCATTGCGGCCACGCATCCCTCCTCTGGACAAACTTATCTGCAGCTAGCCGCCACCAGCAAGCATGAAGCCGACATCATGGTCGACGTACTCCGCAAAAAAAGCTTCAAAGCCATGGCCGCCGAGATCGACGAAAAACCCGGCACCTACCGCGTCCTAGTCGGACCCATCACCGACACCACAGCCAATAAAATGCGCGCCGATCTGCAAGGCGCGGGCTTCCCCGGCAACGCCGCCATTCGCCGGACGTTCTAGTGAACCTCGGCCTGTCGCTAGCGTCCGCGCTTTTACTCATTCTCCTGTTTCCCGGTTTCAACCTGACCTGGCTAGCGCCCATCGCACTAGCGCCCATCCTGATCGCCTGCGCCCGCGAACACTCTTGGAAGCGCCGCTGGTTTTATGGGTGGGCAGCCGGAGCAGTTTTCTGGTGCGGCGTCTGCCCCTGGATCGAATTTGTCATGGAAGTCCACGGCGGCATGGGCCGCGCTGGTGGCTGGGGCACGTTCGTCTTATTCGGACTCTATAAAGGCCTGCACCTAGCCGTCTTCGCCACACTAGCCGGATTCCTGATGCCGCGCTGGTACGCCATCCCCGCTACCGCCGCGCTATGGACCGGCATCGAGCGCACCCACGGCTTCTTCGGCTTCGCCTGGCTCGATCTAGGCAACGCCGGAATCGACATGCCCCTGCCCATGCGCCTAGCTCCCATCACCGGCGTTTACGGCTTGTCTTTCGTATTCGCGATGCTAGCCTGCGCGGTAGCCCTCATCTTCATCCGCCGCCCGAGGCGCGAATTTCTCTGGCTAGCAGCGCTCCTGCTGTTACCCCTACTTCCCCGCGCCCCGCGCCCGGAAACACCTTCGCGCAAAGCTCTGCTAGTCCAGCCCAACATCGATACCGAATTGCAGTGGACCGAAGACAACTTGCACGACCTCGAACAGCGCATGGCCCTGCTCTCCCGCACCAGCGGCGCCGACATGATCCTGTGGCCCGAAGTCCCCGCGCCTTTCTACCTGAACGAAGCCCCCTTCCGCGATTACACCGCGCAAGTAGCCCGCGCCACGCAAACTCCCCTGCTCTTCGGAGCTGTAGGTTTCACCCCGCAAAAAGAACCCCTCAATTCAGCCGAGATGCTCGACCCCTTCGGCAAAGTCGTAGACCGTTACGACAAAATCAATCTAGTCCCCTTCGGCGAATTCATCCCGCCGCTCTTCGGATGGGTAAACAAAATCACCAAAGAGATCGGCGACTTCGTCCCCGGCGACCGCGTAGTGATTTTCCCCGTAGGCGAACACAAACTGGGAGCCTTCATCTGCTACGAGTCCGCGTTCCCAGACCTCGTCCGCCAGTTCACCCGCTCCGGCGCCGAAGTCTTAGTGAATCTCTCGAACGATGGCTACTTCGGCAATAGCGCCGCCCACGCCCAGCACCTGGAAATCGTCCGCATGCGCGCCGCCGAAAACCGCCGCTGGATACTGCGCGCCACCAATGACGGCATCAGTGCCGCCATCGACCCCGGCGGCCGCGTCCGCGAGCGTATGCCCCCGTTCACCCAAACCGCCGCCATGATGTCCTTCGATTACGAAACCGCCCAAACTCCCTACACGCGCCACGGAGACTGGTTTGCGTGGCTGTGCTTCGCGGGCGGCTTCCTTATGAGTGCCGTATCACTAATACATCGCCGTCCTTGACGATGTACTCTTTTCCCTCGAGCCGCAGCAGCCCCTTTTCCTTGACCCCCGGATACCCATCGTGATCCAGCAGCACCTGCCAGTTGATCACCTCGGCGCGAATAAACTTCTTCTCGAAGTCGCTGTGAATCGCCCCCGCCGCACTCACCGCGCGGCTGTGGATCGGGATGGTCCAAGCCCGCACCTCAGTCTCGCCTGCCGTCAAAAACGACATCAGCCCGAGTAGTGAATAAGTAGCCGTAATCAGGCGCTCCATCCCTGATTCCTGCAGCCCGTAACTCGACAGCAGTTCCTTCGCCTCTTCCGGTTTCAACTCCGCGAGCTCCGCCTCGATCTGCCCGCAAATCGCCGTCACCGCCGTATTCTTCCGCCCCGCAAACGGACCCTTACGATACTCCTCCTCCACCTCATGCAGCCGCCCCGCGTCTTTTTCCCCCAAATTCAGAACGCACAACATAGGCTTCTGCGACAAAAACTGAAACCCGCGAATGCGCTTCTCATCCTCCGCGCTATACTCCAACCCCCGCAGTGGACGATTCGCCTCCAGTTCCGCCTTCAGCCGCTCCAGCAGCGCGAACTCCTGATCCAGCTCTGGACTCCGAATCTTCTTGCGATCTTTATCCACCCGCTCCATCCGCTTCTCTACCACCACTAGATCGCTGAGCATCAACTCGACTTCGACATCCTCAAAATCCCGCAGCGGATCGACCGATCCCTTCTCGTGCGGGACGGTATCGCTCTCAAACACCCGCAGCACATGCGCCAGCGCATCCGCCACTCGCAGACTCGCCAGATAACTAGGATCCCGCAGCGCCTCCTTGGAAATGGACGGAAAGTCAAAATACTCGACGGTAGCGTAAGTGATCTTGGGAGGCTGATACAACTTCGCCAGCGCATCCACCCGCGCATCGGGAACTTTCGTGATCCCCACCCGCGCTTCCAGCGATCCCATGCGCACCGCGCTCTCATGCACGCCCGTCAGGATCGTAAACAAACTAGTCTTGCCCACCATAGGCAGGCCGATAATGGCTGTTTTCATTTGTAAGTTGTTTCGCTAAAGTGGAACGTCCACCAGCGTAAGAATCTCTTCCAGAATTTTCTCGGCCGCGCCCGCCCAGCGCTGCCCCGCCGCCGCGCGCGTGCTCAACAGCACCCGGTGCGCAAACACCGGAACCACCATGCGCTTGACGTCATCCGGCGTGACATAATCCCGCCCCTCGACCGCCGCCAGCGCTTGCGAAGCCCGGAACAACGCCTGCGCTCCCCGCGGACTCACGCCCATCGCCAGCGCCTCATGCTCGCGCGTATGCTTCACGATCGCCAGCATGTAATCGACAAGCGCCTCATCCACAGCCACATGCCCGACGGTCTCCTGCAAATGCAGCAGGTCATCACTGGATATTACCGGTCTGACTTTCTCCAGCGACGGCTCCGCGCTATGCCGCAAAATTTGGCGCTCGGCAGCCTGATCCGGATACCCAATCCGAATCCGCATCAAGAACCGGTCAAGCTGCGATTCCGGCAAAGGATAAGTGCCATGATGCTCCACCGGATTCTGCGTAGCAATCACCATGAACGGCTGCGCCAGCGGCCACGACCGTCCGTCGATCGTCACCTGCCCCTCGTTCATCGCCTCCAGCAGCGCCGACTGTGTCTTCGGAGTCGCCCGGTTAATCTCATCCGCCAGCAGGAAATGCGTGAACACCGGCCCCTGCTTAAACTCAAACTCCTCGCTATGCGCGTTGTAAATGGTAACGCCCAGCACATCGCTAGGCAGCATATCGGAGGTGAACTGCAGCCGGTGAAAATTAGAATCGACACTGCGCGCCAGCGCCTGCGCCAGCGTAGTCTTGCCCACCCCTGGCACGTCCTCGATCAGCAGATGCCCCCGCGCCAGCAAACACGCCAGCGACAGCCTGAGCACTTCCGGCTTCCCGCGAATCGCCTCCCCCAAAACCGATTCGATTTCAACCAGCTTCGACAGGGGAACCGGCGGCGTATATAAGGAGTCGCGCACTAATAACAATGATATCCGAGTGCGCTACCATTCCCTCGTGGGCGATATCGCTTGGGTTCCAAGTTCCACCGCCGCCGTTCGGGCCACAACCTCTCCCGCGCGCCACTCTGCCTTGGTCCGAGTCACCCACTGGATCACCACCCTGTGCTTCTTCGCCCTGCTCATCAGCGGCCTTGAAATTTTGATCTCTCACCCGCGCTTCTATTGGGGCGAAACCGGCAATATCAACATGACGCCGTTGTTCAAAATCCCCATCCCTTCGTCCCGAGCATTAGTGCCCACCGGCTACCTTTACGTGCTGCCGGATCAGAACGGCTGGAGCCGCTATCTCCACTTTCAAGCCGCCTGGATTCTGGTCTTGACCGGCACCCTCTACATCCTCTACAGCCTGTTCACCGCCCATTTGCAGAACGACCTTTTCCCCAACAAAACCGACTTGTCCTGGCGCACGTTCACGCGCCTCCCCGCATCGGAAACATCGTCTTACAACGTACTCCAGCGCATCACCTACCTGTTCGTAATCCTGATTCTCTTTCCGCTCGTCATTTGGACCGGCCTAGCCATGTCCCCCGCCTTCGTGTCCGCCATTCCAGCAACCGTCACGGTGTTCGGCGGCCAACAATCCGCACGCACCATTCACTTCTTCGTGACGCTAGCTCTACTGCTCTTTTTACTGATCCACATAGTGATGATCGCCTTAGCCGGATTCTGGAGCCGCACCCGCGCCATGATCACCGGCCGCCCACAGGAGCGCATATGAGCCACATCTCCCGACGCAAACTAATCACCAGCGGACTCGCCGCCGCCACAGGCGTCACCGGCCTCGGTGCAGCCGCCGCCATCGCGCAAAAGGAAGGCCTAGTCCCGCCCGATCACGGCGGCCTCTACGGCCTGGGCGAAACGCTGACCTACGCCGCGCAACGTCTGCTCACCAAGCATTCGCTAGCCCGCGAGTTTTCCCGCAGCCAGATTTCGCAGCCGCCCCTAGCCAACGAAATGGCGCCGTTGAAAGATTCCTTCAAGCGCCTCCAAGCCGGAGGTTTCGCCGACTGGCGCCTCTCCGTCGACGGCATGGTCGCCCGCCCCGCCGCGTTTTCGCTAGCTGAACTAAAAAGTTATCCGTCCCGCAGCCAGATCACCCAACTGGCCTGCGAAGAAGGCTGGTCGTACATAGCCGAATGGATCGGCGTGCCTCTCTCTAGCATCCTCGAAGCCGTAGGAGCCCACCCCAAAGCCCGCTACTTGGTCTACTTCTCAATTGACCGCGAATGGTGGGACAGCCTAGACATGGCCGACGCACTACACTCCCAGACTTTTCTAACGTACGGAATGAACGGCGGTGAACTCCCCGTAGCCAACGGCGGTCCGCTGCGCATGCGCGTCCCCCGCCAGCTCGGCTATAAAAACGTGAAGTTCATCACCCAACTCACCGTCACCGACAGCCTGAAAGAATTCGGCAAAGGCCTAGGCTCCGCGTCCCCCGAAGGCGGCTACGCCTGGTACGCCGGCATCTGAACGATGAGAAGAACAATTGTCGCCATCGGAGGCGGCAAAATAGCAACTAGGCAGACTCTACCGATAGATCGCGAAATCATCCGCCTTTCGAAAACGAAGAACCCGCGCCTTCTCTTCATCCCCACAGCAAGTTCCGATTCCGAAATCTATTGGAAGAAAATCCGCGCGTACTTCGGCGACTTCCTGAAGTGTAAAACCGACGTCTTGTTTCTAATGAAGGAAAACCCCTCGCACGAGCAGATCCACAGCAAAATCTCCGCAGCCGACATCATTTACGTTGGCGGCGGCAACACCCTACAAATGATGCGCATCTGGCGCCGCCTGGGCGTCGACAAACTTCTCATCGCCGCCTACATAAAAGGAACGGTGCTAGCAGGAGTCAGCGCCGGCTCCATCTGCTGGTTCGATTCCGGACACTCCGATTCCATGTCGTTCTACAACCCGCACAACTGGAATTACATCAACGTGAAAGGCCTCGGCCTCATCCAAGGGATCCACTGCCCGCACTACAACGGCAAGACCGGCGGAGTCCCTCGCCGAAAAAACTTCCAGCAAATGATTCGCAAGATCGGCGGCGTAGGAATCGCCATCGACAATAACTGCGCCATCGAATTCCGCGACGGCCGCGTCTTCAAAGTTCTAGTCTCGAAGCCGCGCGCCAAAGCCTACCGCGTCTTCAAAAAGAAAGGCGAGATCGTCGAAGAACAAATCTACTCGAGGTTCATATCCAGAACCTGAAATTGAAACCGCTCCGGCGGCAGCGAACTAATCGGACGCGGACTCATCCCCGACCAAGTCTGATAAGCGCTATTCGCCACCGAAGAATTCAGGTAGAACAGAAACTGATTAGAAAAGCATTTCAGCGGTGGAGGCTGCCGGAACGTCAACCGCATCCCCATCGCTTTCTCAATCCCCACGCCGCCCGTCTCGACAGACTTGTCTTCGAGCAGCATCACAAAGCTCGACCGCCCGGCGTGCGGCCACAAATCCGCCCGCAAAAGATTCCGCAGATCCACGCGCGTATCGAAAGTAGTTTCGCATTGGCGTATCCATTCGAGGATGCTATCGCCCCACTGCCAGTGCTGCACGAAAGCCAGGTACTGGTCAACCAGATTTACCGCCAGATCCATGCGCCGGCGGTCCAAGTCGGCCTCCGCCACCGGTCCCAGAGGTATCATGTCTTCCTGCTCGATCAACTGGTTCGCCATGTCCATGACGCGGTCCAGCCGGCTTACGTGGGGAGACATGCGCACCAGCAGCGGCGGCAATTCGTGCGTGGTGGTTCCCGGTACTTCGACAAACTTACGGTCGCCCAGTATGTCCATACCATTCACCTGCCCTTTTAATCGGCACTTTGAGTGCCAAACTTGAGCCTCTGTCTTTTCAGACGTTTTGCGTACGGACGGGTTACGTTGAGCTGTCTTAAGTTAAACTATGACTGAGGATACTTCGTGGCCCTCTTCTTCCTGATTGTAGTGCTTTTGTTGATGGTGGCGCTGATCACTCTATTCGCATTCCCGCCGCATCGCTGGCAGGAGTGGTTGAATAGGGACACCAAAAAGAAATAGTTGGTTCAACCCAGCCGCTTGGCCGCTTCGAGCGCCAGCTCGTTCAGCCCACCACCGCCGCCCGCGATGTACTCGCTCAGTTGCTGGCGCATCCGCTTTTCCCAAAACTTCTGGATGTGATCCGCCACCCCCGCGACTGCTTCTTCGTGCGGATAGCTCGCAAAAAACTGGGCGATCTGATTCGCCATGTGAACCATGTTGTCGGTCTTCACTTCGCAGCGCCGGTCCCGTGTTCAATCTTTGTAGTCTGGCGGCGGGTTTCGAGATAATGCTCCTGCCACTCCGACATGCGTTTGGCCAGCCGCACCTCGACCGCAGTCACTTTGTATTCCGGACATCCCGTAGCCCAGTCCGTGAACTCAGTAGTCACCACATTCGCCCCCGTCACCGGATGATGGAACGTCGTGTAAACCACGCCCGGCTGAATCCGCTCCGTCACCTCCGCGCGCAGCGTAGTCTCGCCCGCGCGGCTGGCGATCGCCACCAGGTCGCCTTGCTCAATCCCGCGATTCTCCGCGTCGAACGGATGGATCTCCAAAACGTCTTCGTGATGCCAGACATTGTTATCCGTACGCCGCGTTTGCGCCCCGACGTTATATTGCGACAAGATGCGCCCGGTGGTCAGCACCAGCGGGAAGCGCCCCGTAGTGCGCTCATCGGTAGCGACAAATTCCGTAATCATGAACTTGCCCTTGCCCCGCGCAAACCCGCCAATGTGCATCACCGGAGTCCCCTCCGGAGCCTTCTCGTTACAAGGCCACTGAATACTCCCCAGCTCGTCCAACCGCGCGAAAGAAACCCCCGCGAACGTCGGCGTGAGCCGCGCAATTTCGTCCATGATTTCCGAAGCATGGTTGTAATGCATCGGATACCCCAGCGCGTTTGACAGCGCTACCGTGATCTCCCAATCCGCCAGCCCGCCCATCGGAGCCATCGCCTTCCGCACCGGACTGATCCTTCGCTCCGCGTTCGTAAATGTCCCATCCTTTTCGAGGAACGACGACCCCGGCAAAAACACATGCGCGTACATCGCCGTCTCGTTCAAGAACAAGTCCTGCACCACGACGCATTCCATCGCGGCCAGCCCCGCCGTCACATGCTTGGTGTTCGGATCGGACTGCGCAATGTCCTCGCCCTGCACATACAACCCCTTGAACGTCCCATCCACCGCCGCGTCCAGCATGTTAGGAATGCGCAGCCCAGGATCCCCGCGAAGTTCGACGCCCCAGTCCTGCTCAAACAGATGCCGTGTGGGTTCATCCGACACATGCCTGTATCCCGTGAACTCATGTGGGAAGGACCCCATATCGCAAGCCCCCTGCACATTGTTCTGCCCGCGCAGCGGATTCACACCCACACCCGGCCGCCCCAGGTTGCCCGTGGCCATGGCCAGGTTCGCCATCCCCATCACCATCGTCGACCCCTGGCTGTGCTCCGTGACCCCGAGCCCGTAATAAATCGCCCCGTTGCCGCCCGTAGCGTACAACCGCGCCGCGGCCCGCACATCCTTGGCAGGCACACCCGTGATCGGAGCCAGCGTTTCCGGCGAGTTCCGTTCTTCAGCAATAAACTTCCGCCAGTTTTCAAAGGCCGCCACATCGCAGCGCTCTTTAACGAAGGTCTCGTCGACCAACCCTTCCGTCACGATCACGTGCGCAATCGCATTGATCACCGCCACGTTCGTTCCCGGCCGCAGCGGCAAATGATACTGCGCCTCCACATGCGGCATCTTCACCAAATCAATCTGCCGCGGATCGACCACAATCAGCCGAGCCCCTTCCCGCAGCCGCTTCTTCATCTGCGAAGCAAACACCGGATGCGCATCCGTAGGATTCGCCCCGATCACCATAATGACGTCAGCTTGTTCCACAGAATCGAAATTCTGCGTCCCCGCCGAAGTCCCGAACGTAGTCTTCAGCCCATACCCCGTAGGCGAATGACAAACCCGCGCGCAAGTATCGGTATTGTTATTCCCAAACGCAGCCCGAATCAGCTTCTGCACCAGATACGATTCTTCGTTCGTACAGCGCGAAGAAGTAATCCCGCCGACGGAATCCTGTCCGTACTTCGCCTGAATGCGCTTGAACTCGCTAGCCGCCCGCCCAATCGCTTCTTCCCACGAAACTTCGCGCCACGGATCCGTAATCTTCTCGCGGATCATCGGCTTCGTGATCCGGTCTTTATGCGTCGCGTAGCCCCACGCAAACCGCCCCTTCACGCAAGAATGCCCGTGATTCGCCTTGCCGTCCTTATAAGGCACCATGCGCACCACTTCGTTCCCCTGCATCTCCGCCTTGAACGCGCACCCCACGCCGCAATAAGCGCAAGTAGTGACGACGCTGTGCTCCGCCTGCCCCTTCGCAATGACGCTCTTTTCAACGAGAGTCGCCGTAGGACAAGCCTGCACGCATGCCCCGCAAGACACGCATTCCGAATTGAGAAAATCCTGATTCCCCGCAGCGACTTTCGACTCGAACCCGCGCCCCTCAATCGTCAGCGCAAACGTCCCCTGCACTTCCTCGCAAGCCCGCACACACCGCGAACAAACAATGCACTTCGCCGGATCGAACGTGAAGTAAGGATTCGACTCGTCCTTCTTCGCCTTTAAATGATTCGCCCCCTCGTACCCGTAACGAACCTCGCGCAACCCGACCACGCCCGCCATATCCTGCAACTCGCAGTCGCCGTTCGCCGCACAAGTCAAACAATCGAGCGGATGATCGGAAATGTAAAGCTCCATCACCCCCCGCCGCAATTTCGCGAGCTTCGGAGATTGCGTCTTCACCTTCATCCCCGGCTCCGCCAGCGTTGTGCAAGAAGCCGGAGTTCCCCGCCGCCCCTCCACTTCCACCAGGCACAACCGGCACGACCCAAACGCCTCGACGTTGTCAGTAGCGCAAAGCTTCGGAACCTGCACACCAGCGTCGACCGCCGCGCGCATCACCGAAGTGCCCGCCGGCACCGTCACCGGCTTGCCATCGATCTCAAGAGTGACCAAAGTTTCGGCAACCCGCAGCGGCGTTCCGTAATCCACTTCTTTAATGACTGGCATGAAAATCCTCGGGGAAGTGCCGAACCGCGCTCAGCACCGGATAAGGCGTCAGCCCACCCAGCGCACACAGCGACCCGTCCAGCATCACTTCACATAAATCGTCCAAAACCTGCAAATTCTTTTCCCGGTCTTCGTTCGCGACAATCCGGTCGATCACCTCGACTCCGCGCGTCGACCCCACCCGGCACGGCGTACACTTGCCGCAGCTCTCAATCGCACAAAACTCCATTGCGAAGCGCGCCTGCTGCGCGAGATCGACAGTATCGTCGAACACCACAATCCCGCCATGCCCCAACAGTCCTTTGTTCGCCGTGAAGGCTTCATAGTCGAGCGGAGTATCCAGCAGCGATTCCGGAAAATAAGCCCCCAACGGCCCACCCACCTGCACCGCGCGCAGCGGACGACCCGAAGCCGTCCCGCCACCGAACTCGTAAATCGCCTCGCGCAGCGTCAGCCCAAAAGCCTTCTCTACCAGCCCACCGTGCTTCACGTTGCCCGCAATCTGAATCGTGAGCGTCCCCCGCGACTTACCCATTCCGAAATCGCGATAGAACGCCCCACCCTTGTCCAAAATAATCGGCACCGTAGCCAGCGAGATTACATTATTGACAGCCGTCGGCTTCCCAAACAAACCTTCGATCGCCGGCAGCGGAGGCTTAGGACGAATCTGCCCGCGCTTGCCCTCCAGGCTTTCGAGCAGCGAAGTTTCCTCGCCGCAAATGTAAGCCCCCGCGCCCAGACGAATCTCCAGATCGAACCCTGCCCGCTCGCCCAAATAGTTCTTCTCGTAAGCCAGCGCAATCGCCCGCTGCGTAACTTTAAAAGCGTGCGGATACTCAGACCGGCAGTAGATAAACCCGTGCGACGCCCCTACCGCCAGCCCCGCAATGATCATACCCTCGATCAGCACAAAGGGATCGCCTTCCATAATCATGCGATCCGCAAACGTCCCGCTATCGCCTTCGTCCGCGTTACAGACGATGTACTTCGTCTCGCCCGCAGCCTTCAGAACCGTGCGCCACTTAATCCCCGTAGGAAATCCCGCCCCGCCGCGCCCACGCAACCCGGACGTCACCACTTCTTCAACGATCGCCTCCGGAGTCATCTCCCGCGCCCGCTCCAGCCCGCGAAATCCCCCGTGCGCCACGTAATCCGTCAACGACAACGGATCCGTAACGCCGCACCGCGCAAACGTCAGCCGTTCCTGTTTTTTGAAATAAGGAATCTCTGCCGTAAGCCCCAAGCACAGCGCATGCGGCTTCCCTTCGAGGAACCCTGCGTCGATCAACCCCGGCACCGCGTCCGCCGTAACCGGGCCATAAGCCACGCGCCCCGCCGGAGTCTCCACTTCCACTAACGGCTCCAGCCAAAACATTCCACGTGACCCGTTCCGCACCACCGTCACATCCGGCCTAGCCTTTGCAAGCGCACGCGCCACCGCGTCCGCCCCCATCGACAGCGCCGACGAATCGCCTGGAACAAAAACTCTCACGCGTGCCTCCGCGCATTCTCAATCAAAGAATCCGCCACCGCCGCCGATACGCGCCCATAAGGCTCGCCATCCAACATCACCGCCGGCGACAACGCGCAATTCCCCAAACAGTAAACCGGCTTCAGCGTAAAATTCCCATCCGCCGTCGTCTCGCCCAACTTCACGCCCAAACTTTTCTCGACATGCGCCACCAGCGAATTGCATCCCATCGACTGACAGGATTCCGCCCTGCAAATCTGCAGCACATGTTTTCCCACCGGAGCCCGTCTAAAATCGTGATAGAAACTGATCACCCCATGCACTTCCGCGTGCGAAATATTCAAGCCTTCAGCGATCAGCGGAATCATCCCATCGTCGATGTAGCCGAACTCCTCCTGCAACGAATGCAGGATAGGCAGCAGCGCCCCCGGCAAGTGTTGCAGCCCCTGAATTCGTTCGACAACGTGTGCAGTGTCCATCTACTTCTATCGTACACTTGATGCCATACCGATGAGGTACCAATTTCTCATAAAAACCTATGAAACCGAGCGTTTTAAGGTGGTCAGCGTCTGGAGTTTCTTTCGCGATGCGGAACTTTCCACGCGCCCTCATCCCACCGACAAGCGCGGCCGTAGCGTCCTCGAACAAATGACGCACCAATGCATCAGCGAAGATAACTGGTTTAAGAATTTCTTCGGCATTGACGTCGCCGCGGCGCCGCTTCCCGCCATCCAAAACCGCCGCGGCTTCATCACCCGCTACTGGGAAGATTCCGCCATGCGACAAACCGCCCTCGAATCCCGCGACGATTCTTTTTGGGAACAAGAAGTCATGTTCTTCGACGTCCCCCGCTCCCGCGCCTGGATCATGGTCCGCCGCATAGCGCACACGGCCCACCACCGCGGCCAGCAAATGGCCATGCTGCGCATGCTCAACCACGACCTCTTTAGCAACTACGGCCCCACCGCCGACACCGACGACAAGGTAGCCTACGCGTATCCTGATATAGAAACGCTACTCGCGGATCTCGGCCAATGAAAGGCAACATCATCACCGTCCCGATCCACAAGATCGATCCCGACTCCGACACGCCCGAGCAAGACCTGGTAGCCGTAGAAGAACCCCTGCAAATCCGCCTGGACGACCGCGACTTCGCCATCACCATGCGCACCCCCGGCCAGGACCGTGAATTAGCCGCCGGCTTCCTCTTCACCGAAGGCGTAATCGATAATCTGAACCAAGTCCGCTCCATCACGACCGATGACCGCGGCGCCGTAACCGTAGAACTAGCCCCCGGCGTAGAAGTAGATTTCGCAGCGCGAAATTTCTACGTGACGTCAAGCTGCGGTGTCTGCGGCAAAGCCTCCATCGACGGCCTGAAATCCGCCAGCTGCTCTTCCCCTCCCCACCGCGTCCCCAAAGTCGCAGCCGCCGTAATTCCGCAACTCCCCGACAAACTCCGCCAGTCCCAACCCGTCTTCAGCCACACCGGCGGACTCCACGGAGCAGGTCTCTTCAACGCCGCGGGCGACCTGCTAGCCGTCCGCGAAGACGTAGGCCGCCATAACGCCGTCGACAAATTAATCGGAGCAATGTTTTTAGAAGGCCGCACCCCGCTGCACGAAAACATCCTGATGCTAAGCGGCCGCATCAGCTTTGAATTAGTGCAGAAAGCCCTAATGGCAGGCATCCCCATCGTAGCCGCCGTAGGCGCCCCCTCCAGCCTCGCAATAGAAACCGCCTTGCACTTCGGGATGACGCTGATCGGTTTCCTCCGCGGCCCCCGCTACAACGTCTATTCCGGACACGAACGCATGCTCTAGCGCGCCGCCTCGTAACGAATCGCCCGCACGATCCCCTTCACGCCTGCCGCTCCCGCCGGAGCAGGTTCATACTGAATCGTCACCGCCGCCTGCTTCTGCGGCCCGCAATTCATATCGATAGTGTTCTCCGCCAGTCCGCTAATCAGCACACTCTTCGGATCATCCATCACAAACGAAACCCGCCCGCCCTCCGTCTGCAGCACGAATTTCGGCTGCGGACCCTTGCAGTCCAGCTCCACCAGCGTTCCCGCCAGCGCTGGCAACCCCAATCGCGCAGGCGCCCGCTCCGCAGTAAACCCACCCGGAGGCGGCGTCCGCACCAATCGAGGAGTGGAATCCCCCGCATCGCCCTCATTGAGCCGCGGCAGCGGCGGCGGAGTCGCCGCTGAAACCGCAGCCGGGGCGTCCTGTTGATCCAAATACCGAATCATCCGATTCGCATTCACCTTCTCGTCGCTATCCTTGGTGTTGTCGAGCCAGCGCTGCGCATTCGCCCGCGCCGCCTGGCGGTCGCCCGTTTGCAGATTCGCAAAAGCCAAGACCTGAAACAACCGCGGAGCATCCTCAGGCGTCACCTTCTTCACCGGAGCCAGAGTCTCAATCGCTTCCTTCGCCAGCTTGCTGTTCATCTGAATCTGCGCCAGCGTCATTCGTACCTCAAAGCGATTCGGTTGATCCGCCATCAAAGTCTGTAGCGCCCCCATCGCCTGCCCCGGTTTCGCGCGGCTTGCCATCCGTCCGAAGTCCCACAACATCTGCTCATTCCGGCTTCCCAGCTCCACCGCCTTGCTGAAGGATTCAATCGCCTCGTCTTGTTGCCCCGCCCGCGCCGCCAGATATCCCAGCGCCACGTAAGGCTCCGGCCTCTTCGGGTCTTCCTTGATCAAATCCTCAAACTCCGCCTTGACCCCGGCCTCTTTCCCATGCCGGTTGGATAAATCCAGCAACGTCAGCTTCACGTCGAACATCACCGCCGGCTCCGCCGCAATCTTCTCCCCGGCCTGCAGCTTTACCGAAAAGAGTCGCGGGCTGTAGGTGCCGGTGCGCAGGTACGCCTGCAAGTCCTTCTCAACAGCCTCCAGCGGTTTGCCCCAAACTCCCTCAATAGCTTTCTGCGACGGCGTTCCTTTGTTCATCTCGTCCAGAAATTTGCCGAAGTTTGGACTATACTGCGCGTTCAATTCCAGCATGTGGGTCAAAGCCCATCCTTCGTCATAAAGGCTTCCAGCTTTGTTCTTTTCGTTGTAATAGGGCGAATCGTGGGTCGCGGCCACGATCACCGAAAGCGGAACCCATTTTTCGCGCGAGAGAGCCTGCACCCGCCCCAGCACCGGAGTCCCCACCAAAACCTTATCGCCCGTCGGCTTCATCGTCGAAAAGACTTCCGCGAGCCCTTCGTTGAGCCACGGTGGAAATTTCATCCCTACATTCTGCGTTACCAGGTGGACGTATTCATGCACCGCAATCGGAAAAACTTCATCGTTGACGCTGCCCAATACGATGTAGTCGCGTCCCGCGATCTGCGTATAATAGGCCGCCGCGAACTCGTTGGGACGATACTGGTCATATTCTTTCCTCGATCCGAACACGATCACGCGCACCGGCTCCCGTTTCTGCCGCACGCCTCCCCCCAGCGCTTGCTCGAAAAAACTCCGCACCCGTTCCAGATATTGCAGAGCCCGCCGTGTATCGCCCTCGCCCGCACTGCTGTAAATCTCGAAATCCGAGGACGGCATGTGGATCCACTTCGGCTCGCCCCCTCGCGCCGCCGGAAAGATCACTCCCAAAACCGCAAGGAATAGCAGTTTTCTCATTTCGCTATCTTATATCGGGAATTTGTGAAAAAGATAGTACTGTTTTACCTGAAAAGCGACTCATTATTTAACTTGGTGCCGCCTTGCTAGACTAGCGCCAAGGTACGCGATGGACTTCCTTCTAACGGGCTTAACACAACACGGCTACAGCATCCTCTTCGCCGCCGTGTTCCTCGAAACCATCGGCCTCCCCGTCCCCGCCGCCATCGCCCTCCTGATCGCCGGCGGAGCCGCCGCCCACGGTTCCCTCCGCGCCCCGCTAGCCCTGGGAGGCGCCTTCGCCACCATGCTGACCGGCGACACTCTCATGTTCTTCCTCGGCCGCTACACCGGCTGGTGGCTGCTAGGCGTCCTCTGCCGCCTCTCCCTCAACCCCGAATCCTGTATCCTCCGCTCCGCCGATTCCTTCTACAAACGCGGCCGGACCCTGCTCGTCATCGCCAAATTCGTCCCCGGCATCAACACCATGGCCCCGCCCCTCGCCGGCAGCATGAACATGCGCTGGACCCGTTTCGTCACTCTCGACGCCGCCGGCGCCGCCCTCTACATCGGAACCTATTGGTCCGCCGGCTTCCTCTTCAGCGATGCCATCGGAGCCATCACCCACACCATTCAATCCTTCGCCCGCATCATGGAAGGAGCCTTGATCGCCGCCGTCGCCGCCTATCTCATTTACTTAGTCTGGCGCTGGTTCCACATGGGAGCCTTGCGCAGCGTCCCCCGCGTCCATCCCTCCGAAGTGGCCAAAGGCGCCGTAATCTACGACGTCCGCAGCCACGGCTACTACGATCAAAAAGCGCAACGCATCCAAGGATCGAAGCGACTGGAACCCCACGCCCTCCACCAACAACCTGTCGTAATCGAAACAGACAAACCAGCCGAGCCCGTGTATGTCTATTGCACCTGCCTGCGCGACGCCACCAGCGCCCGCGTAGCGAAGGAACTCCTCGACAAAGGCGTCAACGTGTCCGTAATCCATGGCGGCCTCCGCGCCTGGAAAAAAGCCGGCCTGCCCCTGGAATCCGTCCCCTCCGACGAAATGCAAGCGCTCCCCGCGTTCGATAATTAATTTGGGTCGATCGCAGCCTCCACAATCTCCAGCCTTCGCTTCGGAGTCTCCCCCTCCACCTCTTCCTTAGCGAACGCATCCAGCACGTCCATCCCCTCGACCACGCGCCCGAACGCACTAAACTGCCCGTCCAGATTAGTCCCCGCCCCCAGCATCAAAAAGAAAGAAGTAGTAGCCGAATTCGGATCATCCCCATGCGCCATCGAAACAATCCCCCGCACATGTTTCACGTCCGCCCGAAACTCGCCCTTCACCGGACGCACCCATCGGTCCGCGTTATGCACCCGCCCCGGAGCCGTCCCCCCTTGCACCACAAAATCCTTCGCTATGCGATGGAAGACAGTGCCGTTGTACCACCCGCTCTCCGTCAGCTTCAAAAAATTGCGCACATTCTCCGGAGCCCAATCCGGTTCCATCTTGATCTTGATATTGCCGAGCGTAGTCTTCAACGTAACCGTCCGCCGCATCTCATCCACGCTAGCGTTGACAAACGGCTCCACCCGCTTCTTCTCAATCGTCACCTTCAAAATCCGCACCGGCTTGTCCGTCATGCCGTTCGCGTCCGCCATCACCTGCGAAATTTTCTCGACGACGTCCATCCCCTCCGTAACCCGCCCGAAAGTAGAAAACTTCCCATCCAGCTGCGGCTGCGGCGCAACACACACAAAAAATTGCGCCCCTTCGCTATTCGCCCGCCCCGGAATGCTCACCGTCGACACCACCCCACGCTCATGCTTCAAATCGCTGAACTCGTTCCCGAGCAAACTCAACCCGCCCGTCCCCCATTGAGCCTTCGGAGTCCGGGGGTTCTTCAATAACGGATCCCCACCTTGAATAATCCCGTTAGCGACAACACGAAAAAACGCACTCCCGTCGTAATACCCCTGCCGTGCCCGCGCCATAAATTGCTCGACATGCTTAGGAGCCTTGTCCGCAGCAAACTCAAAACGAAAAGTGCCGAGATCGGTCGCCACCACAGCCTCGACATCCTGCGCCCACACCGCACAAGCCGCCAGCAGGAAAACTAACCAGCGAACCATCTACTTCCCCGGCTCCTCACTCACACTAGCGATCCAATAATCCGTCCCCTGCACCAGAATCTTCGCCTGTATCTTCTCCCCCGCCTTCAGCTTCCCAAACTCCGCCTTGTCCTTGACCGGATACTCCATCGTCATCGCCTCCATCCAGCCCTCAATCTTCCCGCCCTTCACCATCGCCGTCTGCGCCGCGGGATCGACGCTCACCACCTCGCCCTGCATCTGATATTCCTTCACCGGCTGCGGCGGAGGATTCCGCTGGCACCCCGCCAGCAGCCCCACACAAATCAAACAAGTCAACAGTTTCATAGCGTCCTCTAAAAAGACTACCGCGCCCAGCCGATAGCAAAGGGATGGGGTCCGCCACCGCCGCAACCACGCCGCTAGTCCAGCCGCGCGCGCACGCCCTGAAAAATTGGCTGAGCCCGTCCCTCTGCGACATGTTTTTCCTGGCCGTAATCGCTTGGTCCTTCATGACCTCCACCACCGGCTGGAGCCGCCTCCTCTGGGACGGCGACACCGCCATCCACATCGCCACCGGCAACTGGATTCTCGATCACGGAAAAATCCCCACAGCCGACCCCTTCTCCTTCACGCAACCAGGAGCCCCCTGGATCCCCTACGAGTGGGGCACAGAAGTCCTCTTCGCCCAACTTAACCACGCATTCGGATTAAAAGGAATCGTATTCGTATGCGGCGTAGCCATCGCCGGGCTAATTGTGATTTTGCTGCGCACCATGATGACCGCCGGCGCCGACGTCCTGCTCTCCATCGTCACCGCGCTCTTTGCCTCGAACGCGCTCCTCATCCACTATCACGCGCGCCCGCATTTATTCACGCTGCTCTTTCTCGCCATCACCGCAGCCATCATCACCAAAGACCGGCTCGGACAAACAAGAATGATCTGGCTGCTGCCCCCGCTAACAGCAGTGTGGGTGAACCTGCATCCCGGATTCACCATCCTCTTCGCCTACCTGGGAGTCTTAGTAATCGGCAGCGCGTTAGAGGGCGAGAACGCCTCCGCCAAACGCTACGCCTGGCTGACAGCAGCATGCGCAGCCGCCACGCTAGCAAACCCGTTCGGCTACAAACTACACGCCGACGTCTTCTCGTTCCTCCACGGCAACGGCACCACCGAATTCATTCAGGAATTCCAATCCCCGACTTTCCGCACGCAGCCCCAGCTCTTTTACCTGGGATTCCTGCTAGCCGGCCTCGCCCTTTGCGGCCTCTACCTGAGCCGCCGCAAATTCGTCGAACCGTTACTGCTGATAGGCACCGCCTACGCCTCGCTAACCGCCATCCGCCACAGCACCATCTTTGTAGTGATAGCCGCCCCCATGATCGCCGCAGAGCTCTCGCGTTACTGGCAAGCCTGGGTAGCAAACCAACCCCGCGCCTCAGCCGCCCGCATCTTAGACGGCCTCTCCTCCGAAAAACGCGCGGCGTTCTCCAGAAATAGCGTGTGGCTGGTATCCGGACTTGTAGCCATCTTCCTATGGTCTCCACAAGAACTGTGGCCCACCGGATTCGACAAAGAAATGTTCCCCGTAGACCTAGCCGCGCGCCACCCCGAACTAGCCGCCGCCCGCCTGTTCACCCCCGACCAGTGGGCCGACTACCTGCTCTACACCAACTACCCCCGCCAAAAAGTCTTCTACGACGACCGCGCCTTCTACGGCGTAAAAATGTACCGCGACGTCAACGCGCTCCTAACCGCCCAACCCAGCTCGCTAGCCGCCCTAGATCGTTACCAAACCACAAACGTCCTAATCCAATCGAACTCCCCACTCTCAAAACTCCTCCGCGAATCCCTAGCCTGGAAAGTAATCGACCAAGACACCACCGCCGAGCTTTTCTCACTCCGTTAAGCCGCCCCCCGCAGCGTCCGCGTAACCTCTATCTTCATCACTCTCGCCTCCAAATTTTCCGCCCCCGCGAAATCCTCCCGCGCCCGCAACACCACCGCATACTCCCGCATCACCGGCAGCAGTTCTGGATTCTCCCGCCCCACCGCCCGCTCCAAAATCCCCAACGCCCGCGCGTAAGCCTCCCCTGCCTCCGCCATCCGCTTCTCGCGAAAATAAACCCCCGCCAGATTCGCCCAAGCCCGCCCAATCTCGCGATGCCCCGCCGGCAAGTTCTTTTCCAAAATCCCCAGCGCCCGCTCGTACGCCGCCTCCGCCTCGGCATACTTCTTCCGATCCGCCGCGAGCGCCCCCTCCAGACTCAGATCCCGAGCCCTAAACTTTCCCCCGTCGATCTCCTCCGCCCGCCGCAACACATCCTCGGCCTCGCGATAGCGCCGCCGCATCCGCAGCACCTCCGCCAGACTCCCGAGCGTCGCCCCCGTATTCGCATCCCGCGCCCCAAACACTCGCTCGGACTCCCGCACCGCCCTCCGCAAAATCCCCTCTGCCTCTTTCAAGTGCCCTTGCTGGCCCTCCATCTTGCCTAAATTATTCAGCACTGTCGGCAGATTCCTCTGGTCCCCGGCTTCGTCCAAGATCCCCAGCGCCCGCTGATACAACCCACGCGCCGTATCCGCGCGCCCCTCCATCGAATTCGCCAGCGCCAGATCGTTCAATGTCTCGGCCACCTGCGGATGCGCCGCCCCCAGCAGCCGCTCGCGGATCTCCAGCGCCCGCCCCAGCCACTTCTTGGCCTCCGCCGTCTCGCCTTGCATCTGCGCGATCCCGCCTAGGTTCGCGAAGACGTTAGCGCCCTCCGCTGTGTCCGCCAGCTTCTCCGCATCGACAATCCCCAACGCGCGCTCCGCCAGTTGCCGCGCCCGCAAGTAATCACCCGCCTCGCGATAGGCCAGCGCCAGATGATTCAACGGCGGCAGTTCGTTGGGTTCCGCGGCAAATCCGGAAATTGCCGCCAGTAACACCACCGAAACATTCTTAGTGATTCTTGAAACACTCCCCATGCCGCATTGTGGCCCGCATACGAGGCCTGCGGAAGTAAGCGTGGAGTAAGCGAAGGAATTCGCTTACGGTAACAATCCAAT
>Ga0265314_10001396_pt1 | contig 27081 bp, 29 predicted proteins | sample 4126metaG_FD_203106 | JGI IMG/M metagenome (GOLD analysis project Ga0265314, IMG submission 203106) | Rhizosphere microbial communities from Carex aquatilis grown in University of Washington, Seatle, WA, United States - 4-1-26 metaG | ecosystem: Host-associated > Plants > Roots > Rhizosphere >... | reverse complement strand
ATACCGTGCGAGCCCAGATAACGGCGGATTGCGCCGGTGCTTGAGCCGCATGCAAGACCAACCAGCGACGGAATAAAGCGATGGCCACCGAACTCGACAACTACCTGCAGTTTCACGCGCAAGCGCTAAACCTGCGCGCGACGCGCCAGCAATTGCTGGCGTCGAATATCGCCAACGCGGATACGCCGGGTTATCAGGCCCGCGACATTGATTTCAGCAAGACGCTGCAGGATGCGCTCGCAGGACGAGTGCAACCGGCGGAACTCGCACGTACTGCCGCAGCTCACATCGCTCCCGGACAGCAGGGATCCGCCGCCGGCGCCGTGCAGTACCGCGCGGTCGTGCAACCGTCGATCGACGGTAACACGGTCGACATGGATGTCGAGCGTGCGAAATTTTCGGAGAACGCGGTTCACTATGAGGCGAACCTGACGTTCATAAACAGCCAGTTGAAGTTGATGCTGGCGGCTTTGCAAAGTTAAAGGATAGCGATCATGTCGTTGTTCAACGTATTCGATATTGCCGGCAGCGCGATGAACGCGCAATCGCTGCGGCTCAACACCGTGGCAAGCAATCTTGCCAATGCAGACAGCGCGACCGGTGCCGACGGCAAGCCATACCGCGCGAAGCAGGTTGTCTTCAGCAGCGTTCCGATCGGCGGCGATGCCGGCAGTACGGTGCGCGTTACGGGTGTGGTCGAAGACCCGTCCCCGATGAAGCAGGCCTACGACCCCAAGAATCCGCTGGCCGACCCTCAGGGCTACGTCACCATGCCCAACGTCGACGTTGTCGGCGAAATGGTGAACATGATTTCCGCTTCACGCTCCTACCAGAACAACGTCGAGGTCATGAATACCGCGAAGACGATGTTGTTGAAAACGCTGCAGCTCGGTTCATAGCACAAAAGGAAAATCCAATGACCACGACCGCCGTCCAGAATTCGAACGCTACGAACGCCACCACCGCCGTTGGCGCTTTAGGCGCCGCCAGCTCGAGCGCCGCGAGCATCCAGAACAGTTTTCTCACGCTGCTGGTTACGCAATTGCAAAACCAGGATCCGCTGAACCCGATGGACAACTCGCAACTGACGTCGCAACTCGCCCAGATCAGCACGGTCAACGGCATTCAGCAGATGAATACGACCATGCAAAATCTGGCGACCTCGTATTCCGCCGGCCAATCATTGCAGTCGGCGTCGATGATCGGCCACCAGGTGCTGACCAGCGGCAACGGCCTGACCATGAATGGCTCGCCGGTCACCGCGGGTATTCAACTCGGCGGGGCCGCCAGCGGCGTGACCGTGCAGGTACTGAGCGCAACGGGTGCAGTCGTGCGGACCCTGCAATTGGGCGCCCAGCCCGGCGGTGTGGTGCCGTTCCAGTGGGACGGGCTGACGGACAGCGGTGCGCAGGCCGCTGCCGGCAGTTATACGTTCGCGATCAAGGCAACCAGCGGCGCGCAGGCCGTCGACGCAACGCCGCTCGTCGCAGGAACCGTATCCAGCGTGACGCTCAGCGGCGGCAATGTTGGCGTCAACGTCAACGGCCTCGGCAATGTGCCGCTGTCGCAGATCATCAGCATTTTGTAAACCTAGGAGAAAAACATGGCATTTCAGACTGGTCTGAGCGGACTTGACGCCGCTTCACAAAGCCTCGACGTCATCGGCAACAACGTTTCCAACGCGAGCACCGTGGGGTTCAAGGAGTCGCGTGCGCTTTTCGCGGATGTTTACGCTACTTCGCTGAGCGGCGCCGGGACGGGGCCGATCGGTATCGGCACGAAGGTGGCGGCAGTGCAGCAGGAGTTTACGCAAGGCAACATCACGACCACCAGCAACCCGCTCGACATCGCCGTCAACGGCAACGGTTTTTTCCAGGTGCAAAACAACGGCGCCACCTTTTACACGCGCAACGGCCAGTTCCACCAGGACAACGCCGGCAACATCGTCACCGCGGACAATAAACAGGTGATGGGATACTCGGTCGACGCGAGCGGCAACATCATTGCCTCGACACCGGTTCCGCTGCAGATTTCGACTTCGCAGCTGCCGCCGAGCGTCACGACCAGTTTCAAGGCCAATCTGAACCTCAATTCGGTCGAAACGCCGCCGGCAACCGCAATCTTCAATCCTGCCGACCCGACCAGCTTCAACGAGTCGACCTCGGGCACCGTCTACGACAGCCTCGGCAATTCGCACGACATGACGCTTTATTTCGTCAAGACCGCGACCGCCGGCCAATGGGCGCTGCACGGAACCGTCGACGGCACCCCGGTTGCCAATGTGAATCTTGGCGGCGGCGCGGGCAATCCAATCAATCTGAACTTCAACAGCAGCGGCGTGCTGACGACGGCGATGCCCGTCAGTCCGGTTGCGTTGACCATCGGCGGCGGCGCGGCAAGCCCGCTGTCGTTCGCGCTCGATTTCAAGGGCAGCACGCAGTTCGGTTCCGCATTCGCCGTCAATTCGCTGTCGCAGGACGGCGCTACATCAGGCCGTCTTTCGGGATTCAACGTCAGCGGCAATGGCGTCATCGTCGGCAGCTACACGAACGGGCAGAGCAAGAACCTGGGCCAGATCGTGCTGGCGAGCTTTGCCGACCCCGAAGGGCTGCAGCCCCAGGGCAACAACAATTGGGCGCAGACATCGGCGTCCGGTTTGCCGATTGTCGGCGCCCCCGGTTCGGGCGGCCTCGGCGCATTGCAGTCGGCCGCGGTCGAGCAATCGAACGTCGACCTGACTTCCGAGCTCGTCAACATGATCACTGCGCAGCGCGTGTATCAAGCCAACGCGCAAACCATCAAGGCGCAGGACGCGATTCTGCAGACGCTGGTCAACCTGAATTAATGCCGGACCGCACAATGACCAACCGAGGTGACCCATGGACCGGCTGATTTATGTTGCCATGTCGGCGGCGAACCACACGCTGACCCAGCAGGCGACTGTCGCGCACAATCTCGCGAATATCACCACGGCGGGGTTTCGCGCTGAAACCACGGTCTTCCGTGCGGTCCCCGTGACCGGCGATGGTCTGCCCACGCGCACATTTGTCGTCGGGTCTACTCCCGGCGCGGATTTCACGCCGGGTGCCATCGAAACCACCGGGCGCGACCTCGACGTCGCAATCCAGGGCAAAGGCTGGATAGCGGTGCAGGCGGCTGACGGCAGCGAAGCCTATACGCGCGCCGGCAGCCTGCAAGTCAATACCAATGGCGTTCTGACAACGCGTGCCGGCAACGTCGTGGTGGGCGACAGCGGACCGCTTTCCGTGCCGACAGAAGCGCGGGTAACCATCGCCAACGACGGGACTGTATCGACGGTACCGAACACCAATCTTCTGAACAACTCATCGGTTGCGGGGCGCATCAAGCTCGTCAACCCGCCCGACAGCAGTCTGGTGCGGGGCGGCGACGGTTTATTCCGGACCGCCAACGGGATCGCAGCGCCGGCGGACAGCAACGTGCAGCTGGTGTCGGGGGCGGTGGAAGCGAGCAACGTCAATCCGGTGGATGGAATGATCAACATGATTGCGCTGGCGCGCCAGTTTGATATGCAGATGAAAATGTTGCAAAGCGCGGAAACCAATTCCCAGCAGGCGGCGCAACTGCTGTCGCTGCCGGCATAGAGCAACGCAATTAACTTACGCAGGGAAATACGATGATACGCTCGCTTTGGATTTCGAAAACCGGTCTCGACGCCCAGCAGACCAACATGGACGTGACCGCGAACAATCTGGCCAACGTCAGCACCAACGGCTTCAAGCGCGCGCGCGCCGTATTCGAGGATCTGCTCTATCAGACGCTGCGCCAGCCGGGTGCGCAGTCGTCGCAGCAGACGCAGCTGCCGTCCGGTTTGCAGCTCGGCACCGGCGTGCGCCCCGTCGCGACCGAACGGATTTTTACCCAGGGCAATCTCCAGCAGACCGGCAATTCGCTCGACGTCGCGGTCAACGGTCAGGGATTTTTCCAGGTGTTGCTGCCGGACGGGACGACCGCGTATACGCGCGACGGTTCGTTTCAGGTGAGCGCCCAGGGACAACTGGTGAACTCCAGCGGGTTTCAGATACAACCGTCGATCACCATTCCCGCGAATACGTTGACGATTACGATCGGCCAGGACGGCGTCATCTCCGCAACCAAGGCCGGTACCGCCACGCCGACGCAGATCGGCTCGCTGAACCTGGCGAACTTCGTGAATCCGGCCGGGCTGCAAAGTATGGGCCAGAACCTTTATCTCGAAACCGCCGCGTCAGGAACGCCGAGCACGAATACGCCGGGAACGAACGGACTGGGCACGCTCAGCCAGGGTTACGTGGAAACGTCCAATGTCAACGTGGTCGAGGAACTGGTCAACATGATCCAGACGCAGCGCGCCTACGAACTTAACTCCAAGGCGATTTCGACGTCGGACCAGATGCTGCAGAAACTTTCACAGATGTAACGGGTGCACAATGAACAAACTCATGATCTTCGCGTCGGTTCTGGCCCTTGCAGGTTGCATTACGACCACGCCTTCCACCTCGGTGCATCAGCCGATGTCGGTGCGTCCCGCGGACCCGGCGCCTGTCAGGGTCGCAAATGGCGCAATCTACCAGGCCGGCTACAGTAACGCTCCGCTGTTTGAAGACCGGCGTGCGCGCAATGTCGGCGACACGCTGACGATCAACATCATCGAGAACACGTCCGCCGACAAGAAGTCCAACACCACGACCAACCGGTCGAGCGACAACAATTTGTCGGTGCCGAACGTGACCGGCCTCCCGGGCAAGAGCTTCCTCGGCGCGAGCCTCGCCGCGACGACGGATTTCAAATTCAGCGGCGACGGCGAAACCGCCAGCAACAACGTATTTACCGGCACCATCACCGTTACCGTAATCGAGGTGTTTGCCAACGGCAACCTGCTGGTGAGCGGCGAGAAGCAGGTCGGCATCAATCATGCCTCGGAGTTCATCCGTTTTTCCGGCGTCGTGAGCCCGAACAACATTACGTCGACCAACAGCGTGAACTCCGTGCAGGTCGCCGATGCGCGCGTCGAATATCGCGGCAACGGCCAGATCGAGAACGCGCAGAACATGGGCTGGCTGTCGCGCTTTTTCCTGAACGTGATGCCGTTCTGACCATCATGTGCAAATACACCAAACTCGCGTCCGCCGGGCTGTGGCTCCTGCTGACCGCGGTGGCCGGCACGACGTTGATCGCGTTGCCCGCGCGCGCCGAACGGATCAAGGATCTCGCGACCGTGCAGGGCGTGCGCGCCAATCAATTGATCGGCTACGGGCTGGTGGTCGGTCTCGACGGCAGCGGCGACCAGACGACGCAAACGCCGTTCACGGTGCAGAGTCTGACCAGCATGCTGACGCAGCTCGGCGTCAACCTGCCGCCCGGCACGAGTTTGCAATTGAAAAACGTCGCGGCTGTGATGGTCACGGCTGTATTGCCGTCCTTCGCGAAACCCGGCCAGACCATCGACGTCACGGTCTCGTCGATGGGCAACGCGAAATCGCTGCGCGGCGGCACCCTGGTGATGACGCCGCTCAAGGGCACTGACGGCCAGGTTTATGCAATGGCGCAGGGCAACGTGCTGGTCGGCGGCGTCGGCGCATCGAGCGCGGGCGGCTCGAGCGTGCAGATCAATCATCTCGGCGTCGGGCGGATAAGCGCGGGCGCCACGGTCGAGCGCGCGGTGCCGACGATTATCGGCCACGACGGCTATATTTTTCTTGAGTTGAACACCACCGATTTCACGACCACGCGCCGGGTCGTCGACGTACTCAACAAGACCTTCGGCGACGGTATCGCGACGGCGATTGACGGGCGGGTCGTGCAGGTCGCCGCGCCACCCGAGGCCGACCGGCGGATCGAATTTCTCTCGCAAATCGAAAGCCTCGACGTGCGGCCGGGCGACAGCATGGCGAAAGTCATCCTCAACGCGCGTACCGGATCCGTGATCATGAACCAGGCGGTCACGGTCGAGACCTGCGCGATCGCGCACGGCAACCTGTCGATCGTGATTACGAGCGAGCCTATCATCAGCCAGCCCGGTCCGTTCTCCTCGGGCCAGACGGTGCAGGCGAACAAGGAGCAAATCGAAATCCGGCAGGACAAGGGCGGCCTCACCATGGTCAAAGGCGTCAATCTCGCCGAGGTGGTGAAAGCGCTGAACTCGATCGGCGCCACGCCGCAGGATCTGCTGGCGATCTTGCAAGCCATGAAAGCGGCCGGCGCATTGCGCGCAGAACTGGAAATCATATGAGTGCAGGTCCGACCTACAACGCCGCCGGCTCGCTCGCGATCGATGCGCAGAGCCTCGAGCAGCTCAAGCTGCAGGCGAAGCGCGATCCCAAAAGCGCGATTGGCGCCGCCTCCAAGCAATTCGAGGCGGTGTTCCTGAACATGGTGGTGAAGAGCATGCGCGAAGCCACGCCGCAGGACAGTCTCATGGGCAGCGAGCAGACGAAGCTTTATACCTCCATGCTCGACCAGCAGCTTGCCCAGCATCTGGCAACGCGCGGCACCGGTCTTGCCGCGGCGATGGCGCGGCAGCTGTCGGCGCACATGGGGACGGCCGCCGATGCGTCGACGGCGGACGTCACGCAGCCAAATCCGCTCGCGGAAGGAATATCGATTCCCGGCATGTCACCGGCGGTGCCGTCGCCGACGAAGGCCTATGCGAACACGGCCGTCGCCGGGACGCTGAGTGCAATCCGCATGCAGGCGACCGATACAGCGGACACCTCGGTCAATGCAGCCATTTCAGCCGCACCGGTTACGAGGGCACGGGAAGCGGCGGCTCTCGCCTGGTTGCGCGGCGTGGATAGTTCTGTCAGCTCCGCTCCGGCGACGGCGACGCGCAACGTGGATGCCGCCAAACCGGCGCCAGTGGCATCGACACCGGATGCCGCCGCGGATACGGGCACATCGATATTGTCGAAGACGCGCGATTTCGTCAGCCGCATGTGGACGCATGCGGTGGACGCGGCGCGCGCGACCGGGATCCGGCCGCAATTCATGGTCGGACAGGCCGCGCTCGAATCCGGCTGGGGAAAACATGAGATACGCAACGCGGACGGCACGCGCAGTCACAACCTGTTCGGCGTGAAGGCCGGGCGCGATTGGACCGGACCGGTGGTCGAGAAGACGACCACCGAATACGTCAACGGCGTGGCGCAGAAGACGACCGCGAAATTCCGCGTCTATTCCTCCTATGCGGAGAGCTTCCAGGATTACGCCAAGCTGCTGCAGGGAAATTCCCGTTATGCGGGCGTGCTTAATCACGCGCAGGATGCGGCGGGATTTGCGCGCGGGCTGCAGAAGGCGGGCTATGCAACGGACCCCGCGTATGCCAACAAGCTGATTCGCGTCATCAATGGCGCCGGCTTCAAGCAGGCGATGAACGATTTGCCGCCGGCGCAGGCATCGGCGCGGATTGACGTCAGCAGCTAGGCGACCGGGCGAAACGGGAAACTGACACATGAGCGACATTTTCGGCATCGGCGTCAGCGCGCTGGCGGCTGCGCAAGCGGGGCTCGCGACGACCGGGCACAATATTTCCAATGCCAATACGGTCGGCTACCACCGGCAGCAGATCATCCAAAGCCCGGTGACCCCGTTGTTGACGGGCAGCGGATTTTTCGGCCAGGGCGTGCAGGTGGATACGGTCAGGCGCTCGTACAGCCAGTTTCTCGATCAGCAGGTCGCGCAGGCGCAGTCGCAGTCGAGCTACTACTCGACCTATCAGTCGCAACTTTCGCAGATCGACAACCTGCTGGGCAGCGGCAGCAGCGGCGTGTCGCCGGCGCTGCAAAACTTTTTCCAGGCGGTCAACGGCGTCGCGGCCAATCCGGCGGACGTGCCGACGCGCCAGTCCGCGATCTCGTCCGGAGCGGCGCTCGTTGCGCAGTTCAATTCGCTGGCTTCCCAGTTCAATGCGATGCGTGACGGCGTGAACTCGCAAATCACGAGCACGGTGGGACAGATCAATTCGATTGCAAAGCAGATTGCCGCGCTGAACGGCCAGATACTTTCCGTGCAGCAAAACCCGAGTCAGCCGCCCAACGATCTGCTCGACCAGCGCGATGTTCTGGTCAGCCAGTTGAACCAGGTCGTCGCGACGAACGTCGTGACGAACAGCGACGGCACCATCAATGTGTCGATCGGCAACGGCCAGAGCCTCGTGACCGGCCGGCAGGTGATGACGCTGGCGGCGGCCCCGTCGCCCGATGATCCGCAGAACCTTGCGGTCGCCTACGTGTCCGGTGCCAGCACGGCCTTGCTCAACGCCAACGATCTGCAGGGCGGGAGTCTCGGCGCGCTGCTCGCGTTTCGCACCAACGATCTGCAGCCGGCGCAGAACGCTTTAGGGCGCGTCGCGCTCGGGATGGCGAGTACGTTCAACGACCAGCAGAAGCTTGGACAGGATCTCAACGGCGTTGCCGGCACCGCGTTTTTTACGACGCCGGTACCGACGGTGATCCCCAACACGAACAACACCGGCGCCGCTACGGTCACCGCAACCGTGTCCAGCGTGGCCGCGCTGACGACCAGCGATTACCGTCTTGCTTACACCGGCGCGAATTACACATTGACGCGGCTATCCGACAACACGACCACCACGTACGCGGGCCTGCCGCAGACGGTGGACGGCGTCACGTTTTCCATCTCGGCGGGCGCCGTCGCCGGCGACAGTTATCTGATCCAACCGACGCGCACCGCCGCGAGCCAGCTCGCGATGAGCATCGCGGATCCCGCGAAGATCGCGGCAGCGGCACCGATCAGTTCTGCCGCCGCCGCTGCCAACACGGGCTCCGGCGCAATCAGCGCCGGCACCGTAAATGGTCCACCGCCGACCAACGTGAATCTGCAGCAGCCGGTGACAATCACGTTTCATACGCCGCTCGACGGCAAGTACGACGTCACCGGGACAGGCGCCGGTCTGCCGGCAACCAATCAGGTGTATGCGCCGGGCGCGAACATCAGCTTCAACGGCTGGACGGTGCAGATCACCGGCGCGCCGGGCGCCGGCGACAAATTTACGGTCGGCCCCAATCCCGGCGGTGTGGCCGACGGCCGCAATGCGCTGTTGCTGGCGGGACTGCAGACGCAGAACACGCTCGCCGGCGGAACCACCAGTTATCAGGGTGCGTACGGACAACTCGTCAGCACCATCGGCAACTCTGCGCAGCAGACCAATGTGATGGCGACCTCGCAATCCGCGCTCGTCACCCAGGCGACGCAGGCCCAGCAGTCGTTGTCGGGCGTCAATCTGGACGAGGAGGCGGCCAACCTGTTGCGCTATCAGCAGGCGTACCAGGCCGCCGGCAAGATGATCCAAATCGCTTCGACCCTCTTCCAAACCATACTCAGCATCGGCAACTAGGGGCTTACATGCGCATCAGCACGAGCATGATTTACGATACCGGCATTGCGGGTATCCAGCAGCAACTGCAGAACCAGATGCAGTTGCAGCAGCAGGTGTCGAGCGGACTGCGGGTGACGAAGCCGTCGGACGATCCGGTGGCGGCCGCCCAAGTGCTGAACATCCAGCAGGCGCAGGCGATCAACGACCAATACAACACCAACGGCAGCACCGCGAACGCCCAGCTGGGCCTCGAAGACAGCGCGCTGTCGGATTTGACGACGCTGCTGCAAAACGTGAAGACGCAAGCGGTCTACGCCGGCAACGGCGTGCTGTCGAATTCCGACCGCGCGAGCCTTGCCGCGCAGCTCCAGCAGAGCTACCAGCAGATGCTCAGCATCAGCAACCGCACGGACGGCAACGGCCAGTATTTATTCGCGGGTTACCATGGCGCGACTGCACCGTTCAGCGAATCCAGCCCGGGCACGGTCGCGTATGCAGGCGACAGCGGACAACGCCAGGTGCAGATCGGCGCGGGCGCGAACGTCGCGGTCAGCGATTCCGGCGACGCGGTGTTTCGTGCGATCAAGAACGGCAACGGCACGTTCGCAGCCGCTTCCGGCGGCGGCAATACAGGCACCGGCGTGATAGGTCCCGGTACGGTCGTCGCTGCGGCGAACTGGAATGCGGCGGGCAATCCGCAGAATTTCACGGTGAAGTTCAACGTCGACAACAGCGTGACGCCGCCCGTGACGACGTACGACATCGTCGACAACGTCAACAACAAATCGCTGTTGACGGGCGCGGCACCGGGTGCCGGTCCGTATCTGCGCACGTACGTGCCCGGCGGCACCATCAATCTCAAGACGCAAAGCCCGCCGGACACCAACCCGGTGCCGTTTGATTATGGCGCCGCCGTGTCGATCGACGGCGCGCCCGCCAACGGCGACACGTTTACGGTGAAGGCCAGCGTCAACCAGGATATTTTCTCGACGCTGCACGGTTTGATCACGACGCTGCAAACCGGAACCACCGGCGGCGCATCCAACGCGGCGTACCAGAACGGCCTCAATGCGGCGCTGTCGGGCATCGACAACGCGCTGAACAGCGTTTTGACGGTGCGTGCCAGCGCGGGCGCACGCGAGCAGCAGGTTACGGCGGCTCAGAGCACCGCGCAGAACCTGTCGATCCAGTACAAGAAAAACGTTTCGGGCCTGCAGGATCTCGACCTGGCGAAGGCGATCAGCGACGTCAATCAGCAGCAGGTCTCGCTGCAGGCGGCGGAGCAGTCGTTCGTCAAAGTGACGTCGCTCAACCTGTTCAGCCTGCTGTGATGAAAACTCGATTGAAAAGGCTGGGTGGCATCGTGACGTGCGTCGCCGCGCTGTGCGGCGGCTGCACGCCGATTCCGAATGTGCCGTCGGCGAATATCATCATCCCGAACGAAACGCTCAATATCAGCAAGGCGGTGAGCATCACCGCGGAGAGCCTCGCCGCCGGCGTGCTGCTCTACGTGATCATCGACCCGCTCGCGCCGAACTGGCAGATCGAGCAGAGGCAGCTTGAAACCGATCGCTACGCGATCTCGATGAAGAAAAAACGCTTCACCACCGGCGGCGACGGCGAAGCCGCGCAGATTTTCTACCGCCGTGCTGCGCAGATCGTGCGCGAGCAGGGCGGCGCGCGCTACCGCGTCGTTGCGTTCTCCGAAGGGATTGAATCGAGCGTGCCGATCGCCCAAAGAGTGGCGCAGGGCGTGGTTGAAGTGGTGCGGTAAGGTTTGCCTGCAAGGCAACACCAAAGGTAAGTACTAATATTTAACGCCGGAAATCGACGACGCGGTTTGGCGGCTGTTGCGCGCAGGGTCAGGGTTTTCTCGCCGCGTACTCGAATGCCCAATAGTATTGCCACGTGGTGAAGACCGCGAGCTCACCGAGGCCGCCTACGAGCTCGAGCAACTCGGCTTCGGACGGGAAATTTTTGAGCACCTCGTGAGTCGACCCGTCGGCTAGCCGACGGGTCTGGAAAGTGTTTCCGTCGCTGTCCCGCCTGGTCACGGGCGAACTGTTGCCCTCGACGTAAAGGTTGTCCAGGAACGCGACCTTCGCGCCGGCTTCGAGTCGTTCCGCCAAACCAAGCAAAAATCCCCGCCGGCTCTTCTTGGGAAGATGCGAAAACCAGAACCCGGCGAACGCGGCATCGAATCGACCAACGTGTTGCGGAAGCGCGTAGGCATCGCCGATCAGAAAGTCGACTTTTCCCGCGGGGACGCGGCTCCGCGCGATGTTAACGGTTTCGACGGAAGTGTCGACCGCCAATACGTGCGACGCAACCGGTGCAATGAACCGGGTCCAGTACCCGGTGCCGCATGCAATTTCGATCACCCGCGCTCCTGCGAATTTTGGCGGCAGCCAGCGCTCGATGGCGCGAAGATCGTCCTGGCGCTCGGGCCTCAAATAGATGCGGTCGTATTCCGGGGCGCGCGCCGCGTAGTAGGACTGCATTGTCGACTGGTCGTTGGACATGGAACGTTTTAACGTTTGTGTGCGGCCGCGGGCGACAAGGGCGTTTGCATACCGCTCGATGGCTCCCGCCCGGCGGTCTGCCACATGGGGTTATGCGCCGTCAGTCGTGATGGATCGCGGGTATGGGAACGATCCTACCCCGTTTTGCAAAGTATAGCTGGTCCTCGCGCACCAGCTTATCTCCAATAAGACGCCAACGATAAAAGATCTTTGGAACTTCCGAGAGGTCTCCATATTTCGGGTCTTCAATGGCGGGCGAGCGGCGAAGAAAGAAGGATGTGCCCTCCACACGGACATATCCAAAGTCCACGCCTTCGCTTATCCACGGACGACCACCGACCCGAGCATAGGAAAGCAAATGAAGTTTCGCATCCTGTTTCTGAAATATAGCGAGGTAGAAATCGTATGAATTACACTCGACCGTAAAAAACACGAAGATGTCGTCTGCATCGGCCTGAGAGAATTGGCGGGCCACAATTTTGCGCGCCTGTCGATACTCCGAAGTGCAATCAAGCTTTGACTTGACAGAATTCAACGCACGCTCGAGTTCGGGATCCGCCACGGCGCCACCAGCAAAAGAAGTTACCAACAATGATGCGCCTACGAAGAAGCGCGTGATCAAGGTGTTAAGGCGCATAACGTCCGTGTTGAAGGGCGCGCGGCACTATCGCGCGTCCAAATTCGAACGTGGGGTTAGTCAGCTTATCGCTTATCACAGCGTACATATTTCGCGAAGCCATCTAGTCCGTTTACCTCAATGGTGTCTTTGTCGAGGGGGCGATATTCAGAATCTCCAACCAGCGGCGTATTGGGACGATATGTACCTGGCTTGAAGCACCCACCAGGACCGCAAAAGGATACGGAATATAACCCCGCTCCCGCTGGTGCAATCGCAAGGCCAAAATCGTCGGTGCATCCGGGGCGCTTCCAGAAGCCCGCATACGGGTGAGAAGGTGCGGCGATCGCGGATTTCTCAGCGGTTCTCAGGGGATCATGAGTATCCTCGCCGCAAGAAATTATAGCGCTGCTCAGCAATAGTGTGATCACGGCTCTATGAAGATGCGCCATTAAGCTGTCTAACGTAAATTGGTTGACAGAAATTTAGTTGACTTATTAATTGACATTTTTTCCCTCTGAAGTCTTCACATTTCCGCGTTAGCTGACAGCGTTAGTTGACAAATAGTCAGCCAATACAAGCTATGCCGTGGTCATTTCGACACATTACGCTGCGCCGAATGGACGCGCAATCGCGCGACGCGCGAGGCGAGGCTTGAGAGGTCCGGGGGAGGTGTTACCGCGCCGCGGTGCGCAGCATCGCCTGCAGGCCCTGCTCGAACAGGCGTTCGAAACCCGGCACCATGTAAGGCAGTACCAGCAGCAGCGCTATGAATCCCACGCCCAGGGTGATCGGGAAGCCGATGGCGAAGATATTGAGCTGAGGCGACGCGCGCGTGAGCACGGCGAGAGCCGAGTTCGTGATGAGCAAAGCGGCGATCAATGGCAACGACAGGTGCACCGCGGCCTGGATGATCATGCCGCCCCATTGCGCGAGCGCCATCGCACCTGATGCGAACGAGAGCGTTGCGTCGGGCGGCACCGTGCGGAATGAATCGATGAGTGAAGCGATCATCAGCAGATGGCCGTTGATCGACAGGAACACGAGTGTCGCGAGGAGATTCAAAAACTGGCCGATGACCGGAACCTGCGCGCTCGATTGCGGATCGTAGAACTGCGCGAATCCCAGGCCCATCTGCAGGCCGATGATGTCGCCGGCCATGGTGATGGCTGAAAATACGACGCGCATCGCGAGTCCCATGCCGACGCCGAGCATCACCTCGCGCACGAGCAAAAGTATCCCATAGGCGGAGTCCGGCGCGAACGGCGGCGGCGCGGGCATCGTCGGCGCAACGAGCACGGTCAGCATGACCGCGAGGCCGATTTTCGCGGTGATCGGGAATTGCTGGTTGCCGGTAATCGGCGCGCTCGCGATCAGCGCGAGTATGCGCGTCAGCGGCGACACGAGCAGCAGGATCCAGGCGTCGAGCTGTACCGAGGTGATCGTGATCATGCGCGCTCGCAATCGGTTAAGCGGCGATGTGCCGGCTTCAACCGATGATGCCCGGGATGCTCGCGAAGAGACGCCGCACGTAATCGACAAGCACGGTCGTCATCCACGGGCCCGCCACGACGAGCGTGAAAAATACGCCGAGCAGTTTGGGAATGAACGACAAAGTCATTTCATTGATCTGGGTCGCGGCCTGGAACACGCTCACCAGCAGGCCGATCGCGAGTGCCGCGAGCAGCACGGGTGCGGAAACCAGCAGCATTGTGAGCAACGCCTGCTGGCCGATCGACATTACGGATTCGGGAGTCATAGGCTCTAAGAGTTCAGGTGGCGAAGCTTTGCGCGAGCGAGCCGATGAGCAGCGCCCAGCCGTCGACGAGCACGAAGATCATCAGCTTGAACGGCAGCGATACCATCGCCGGCGACACCATCATCATGCCCATCGACATCAGCACGCTGGCGACCACCATGTCGATGATCAGGAACGGGATCAGCACGATGAAGCCAATCTGGAACGCGGTTTTCAGTTCGCTCGTGACGAATGCGGGCAGCACTACTTTCATGGGCACCTGCTGCAGATCGACGAGTTTCTCGTCGGCGAGCTTCAGAAAAAGCGCGAGATCGCCTTCGCGCGTCTGCTTCAGCATGAACGTGCGCAGCGGCACGCTGCCTTTTTCGAGCGCCTGCGTCATGGTGATCTTGTTCTCGGCAAACGGCTGATAGGCATCCGCGTAAACCTTGTCGAGCACCGGCGACATCACGAACAGCGTGAGAAACAGCGCCAGTCCGATCAGCACCTGGTTCGGCGGCGACGTCGGCGTGCCGAGCGCCTGGCGCAACAGCGACAGCACGATGATGATGCGCGTGAAGCCCGTCATCATCAGCAAAACGGCGGGGATGAACGTGAGCGACGTCAGCAGCAGCAGCGTCTGGATGCTGAGACTGTAATTCTGGCCGCCCCCGGCGGCGGGGGTGCTCGTGAGCGCGGGCAGGCCCTGCGCTGCCGCCGGCAATGCCAGCGCGCACAGTGCCAATACAAGCCATGCGCAGCGCTTAGCGTTCACTGCGCTTCTCCATGAATTTTTTGAGCCAGTGTGCGAACGGGGGTATTGCGGCGCCCGGCGCGGCGGTCTGCGCATCGAGCGCGACGCTGGGCATCTGATGCAACGCAGTGACGCTTCCTGGCGCGACACCCAGCACGAGCCAGGTGGAACCGACTTCGACGACCACCACGCGTTCGCGCTGGCCGACAGCGGCGCCGGCGACGACGCGCAGCACGCTCGAACTGCCGTACGTCCGCGGGGCGACGCGTTTCAATATCCACGCCGCGCCCGCGATCACCGCAAGCACGACCGCCATGCCGATGACGAGACTCACAAGTTGGCCCGTCACCGCGCCCGAGGACGCTTGTTGCGCAAAGGCGAGGCCCCTACAGGAGCAAAGCGCCGCGCATGCGGCCTGGCGCAACGTGACGCTCATCGCTTCAACTTATGCAGCCGCTCGGACGGCGTAATGATGTCGGTCAAGCGGATGCCGAACTTGTCGTTGACGACGACGACTTCGCCCTGCGCGATCAGGCAGCCGTTGACGAGCACGTCCATCGGCTCGCCCGCGAGACCGTCGAGCTCGACGACCGAACCCTGTGCGAGTTGCAGCAGGTTTTTGATCGCGATCTTGGTGCGTCCCAGCTCGACCGTCAATTGCACGGGGATATCGAGAATCATGTCGATATCGTTGTGCGCGCTGGGGGCGCCGCCGTTGCCGGAGAACTGCTCGAATATCGGCGCGGCGACCTGGGTCGACGCTTCCGGTGCGGCGGGCGCGCCGGCGGGGACCTGCTCGGCCATCGCGGCCGCCCAGTCGTCGGCGGAAATTTGCGCTTCAGTTGCTGTTTCACTCATGACTGTCTCCTGTCAATTCTCTTGTCCCGCGCTCGACAGCAATTGCTCGACGCGCAGCGCGTATTGGCCGTTGAAAATTCCGCATTTGCATTCCATCACCGGCACGCCGTCGACTTCCGCGACGATTGGTTGCGGGATGTCGAGCGAGATCACGTCGCCGACCTGCATGCCGAGCAACTGGTCGAAAGTGACTTCGACGTGCCCGAGGTTGACGACGAGTTCGACTTCGGCGATCTGCACCTGTTTCGACAGGAGCCGGATCCACCGCTTGTCGACTTCCATGTGCTCGCCCTGCAGGCTGCTGTAGAGAATGTCGCGGATCGGCTCCAGCATCGAGTACGGCATGCAGATGTGAAACTCGCCGCCGGCCGCGCCGAATTCGATATTGAACGTGGTGACGACCACGACTTCGTTCGGTGTCGCGATGTTGGCGAACTGGGTGTTCATTTCGGAGCGCACGTATTCGAACTTCACCTTGTGTACCGATGACCACGATTTTTCGAGGTCTTCGAACACGATGGCGAGCAGGCGCTGGATGATGCGGTTTTCGGTCGGGGTGAAGTCGCGGCCCTCGACGCGCGTGCGCAGTTGCCCGCTGCCGCCGAACAGGTTGTCCACGATCAGGAACACGAGGTTGGGATCGAAAATGAACAGGGAGGTCCCGCGCAGCGGCTTCACCTGCACGAGATTCAGATTGGTCGGCACCACCAGGTTGCGGATGAATTCGCTGTACTTGACGACGCGCACCGGCCCGACCGAGATTTCAGCGCTGCGGCGCACGAAGTTGAAGAGGCCGATGCGCAGCAGGCGCGCAAAGCGCTCGTTGATGATTTCGAGCGTGGGCATGCGCCCGCGCACGATGCGTTCCTGGGTGGCGAGGTTGTACGGGCGCACGCCGGAGGTGGACGCCTCGTCCTTGGCCTCGTCGGGCTCGCCGCTGACGCCCTTCAGCAGCGCGTCGACTTCTTCCTGCGACAGGAAGTCTTTGCTCATGGCGGCGTCACTGGATGATGAATGAAGTAAACAGCACGCTTAGCACCGGTAAGGACGGTGCTGCAGCCGGCGCGGCGTCGCCGTTCTCGACGGCGGGCTTCGCCTCGGCTTCTTCCGCCGGCTTGGCGTCCGCTTGTACGGCGGGCTTCGTTTCGCCCTCGACAGCCGGTTTGGCTTCGCCCTCCGCGGCTTTTTTGGCGTCGCCTTCGGCGGGCGCCGGTGCGGCCGCTTGCGGCGCGGGCTCGGCTTGCACGGGCGCGGCCGCAGGCGCGAGGATCGCATTGATCGACGTCACGATGTCCGCCGCGAGTTTGCGCTTGCCTTCGAGTGTCAGCAGCACCGAGGCTTTCTGGCTCGAAAGCAAGAGCAGCACGCTGTCGCGCACTTCGGGCATGTGCAGTTTCACCGCCTCGATCACGGCGGCGTCGGCGACTTTCAGCGTGAGCCCGACCTGCATGAACTGCGGATTGTCCTCGAGTTTCAGATTGACGGTGAACGGATCGAGCGGCAGGAATTGCGGCGGTTTCGCAGTCTCGGCCTTCGCTTCCTTGGCGGCGTCGTGCGGGCGGTGCATCCACCAGTACGCGCCGCCGCCGACCGCGCCGATCACGCATAAAGCGATCAGCGGCAGCTTCCAGTTGAGCGCGCGCTTTTTCGGCGGTGGTGCCGCGGCTTCCGCTTCCGCCGCGGGCTTGTTCGGTTCCTTCTTTACCGCGCTTACCGCCATGTCGACCCCTTTGCCAGTATCGGTGAAATTATGGCCGCCGGCCGGTTGCAGCCATGGGCCGAAAAGACCCCCTAATTACGGCCTGCTCGCGCCATTGCGGGGCCGGCGATCAGGCAAACAGGTCGACGAGCCCGTTGCGCCGGACGAGGCTGACGGGCGCGGACTGCGCCGGGCCGGACGCCGGCTCCAGGCCGCGCACGCTGAACTCGCCGCGTTGTCCTTGCCCTTGCGGGGCGGCGAACGCCGAGCCGTCGCGCGGACCGTCGGAGGTCACGCTCGCGTTGCCGAGCATGATGCCGCTCTCGGCGAGGACTTCGCGCAGGCGCGGCAACGCGGATTCCACCGCGTCGCGCACCGCACCGTGCGGCGACGTGAATACGGCGGTGGTTTCGTGCGAATTAACGGTCAACTTGATGTCGAGCGGGCCGAGCTCCGGCGGATTGAGCCGCAATTCGGCGACGTGTTCCTTCGCGCCTATCATCCAGACGACTTTTTGCCCGACTTCGGCGCCCCATTGCGAGGTGCCGACGGCGGCATTGATTTGCAATTGCGCTGCGGGTGCTGTTGCCTGCTGCGGCACCGGCGATGCCGCGGCATGCGCAAGCGCAAACTGCGCCGTCGGCTGCGCATTCGTTTCGCGGCCATTGCCGTCGCGCGCCGCCGCATGTTCGATTATCTGCGATATCGCGTCGGAATTGACGGCGGTGTCCGCCGCCGGCGCGGTCTTGGTCGCATCGTGAGTCGCGGCAGGTCGCGGTTCAATCGGGACGCGCGGACCCGCTGCAACCGTGCCGGCAGTCGCGGCAAGCGTGTCGCCGTCTTGCGTGCGCCGAGCATCGGAGGGCGCAGACGGCGGTGGTGCCGGCGGTATTGCCGATGGAATCGGCGGCAGCGTCGCGATCAGCGGCAGCGGCACGCCCGCGAGGGTGGCGGCAGCCGCATCTGCGGCAGGCTGCTGCTTGTCAGTCGTCGCGGGCGCGGCGCCGTCCTCTGCAGCACCGGGGCCCTTGCCGGTGACTGCAGCGGGCGCCGCGAGCGGTGCCAGGTCCTTTGTTTGCTGCGTTAGCGCCGCTTGCATTGCGGCGACCCAGGGCAGCACGTTGCCTTCATTCGCGGCGGGCGTGTCGGGGGACGCCGGCGCAGCGGTGCCGGATGCGGCGGCGGCAGGCGTGGCGGGCGTTGCGGTTTGCAGCGTATTCATATTTATCTCCGACCCTTCGCAGCGGCCGCCGCCGCATGGCCGTGCGCTTGATGCTTCGCGCGGTTCGTGCGGCTCGCGAAGTCGTCCTGCAATTTTTGTTCGCGGCCCGCCTGATCGCGCCTGGCCGTCGTATCGAAACGCTGCGCCAGCGTGCCGAACGCCTTGGATTTGCGTTGCTTCAACTGCCAGTCGTTGCGTCCGCATTCGACGCGCGTGCGCGCTTCGACCACGACGGCGTGTTGCTGCAGGATCGCCTGTTCGAGGCGCTCGAGAAACTCGTGGAAGTTTCTGAGACCGGCGCCGTCGAGGCCGGAGCCCGTCGCATTGCGCAGGCGCTGCTGGTATTCGTCGCGGTACTTGAAGAGCAGCAGCAGCTTTTCTTCGTGCTGCTGCAACTGCCGGTTCAGTGCGCCCAGGCTCGCCGCGGCGGATTCCGCGGTGGTTTCGGCGATTTCGAGCAAGCGTTTGAGGGCAAATTTCTGCGCCATTTTTTATCCCCTTCAGAATCTTTTGTGTGGCTTACGCGTTGGCGGGCGTTGCGATGACCGCGCGCAAGCCGCCGATGCTGTCCGCGTAACCGGCGCGTTCCGTCATGTTCTGCTGCAAGAATGCTTCCATGCGCGGGTACAGCGCGAGCGCCTGGTCGAGCACGGGATCGCTGCCCGCGGCGTAGGCGCCGACGCTCACGAGGTCGCGGTTGCGCTGGTAGCGCGAGTAGAGCGACTTGAAGCGCCGCACGCATTCGAACTGCGGTTGATCGATCAGGTTGGTCAGCGCGCGGCTGATCGAGGCTTCGATGTCGATCGCGGGGTAATGTCCCTGGTCGGCGAGCGCGCGCGTCAGCACGATGTGGCCGTCGAGGATCGCGCGCGCGCTGTCCGCGATCGGGTCCTGTTGATCGTCGCCTTCGGCGAGCACCGTGTAAAAGGCCGTGATCGAGCCGCCGCCGACGCCCGCGTTGCCCGCGCGCTCGACGAGCTGCGGCATTTTCGCGAACACCGACGGCGGATAACCCTTGGTCACCGGCGGCTCGCCGATCGCGAGCGCGATTTCGCGCTGCGCCATCGCGAAGCGCGTCAGCGAATCCATGATGAGCAGCACGTGGCGGCCCTCGTCGCGGAAATATTCGGCGATCGCGGTCGCGTAAGCTGCGCCTTGCAGGCGCATGAGCGGACTCGTGTCGGCGGGGGCCGCGACCACCACCGAGCGCGCGAGGCCCTCGGCGCCGAGAATGTTTTCGATGAATTCCTTGACCTCGCGGCCGCGTTCGCCGATCAGGCCGACGACGATCACGTCGGCGCTCGTGAACCGCGCCATCATGCCCAGCAGCACGCTCTTGCCGATGCCGCTGCCCGCGAAGAGTCCCATGCGCTGGCCGCGGCCGACGGTCAGGAGGCCGTTGATCGCGCGCACTCCGACATCGAGCACGTCGGTGATCGGCGCGCGTTCGAGCGGATTCAACGGCCGGTTGTGCAGCGACATGCTGCGCTCGCAGTTGAGCGGGCCCAGTTGATCGAGCGGCTTGCCGGCGCTGTCGAGCACGCGCCCGAGCAGGGCGGCGCCGACGGGCACATGCTTCGCCTGGTCGGCGGCGCGCCGGCGCGGCCGCGGCGGGATCGAGAGGACCGGACGTTCGGGTGCGGCGTCGAGCGGCGTGACGAGCGCGCCGGGCGTGAGCCCGTAGACGTCGTTGATCGGCATCAGGAACAGGCGGTCTTCGGAAAATCCGACGACCTCAGCCTCGACGCACTTGCCGTTGGGCAGCGAAACCTGGCAACAACTGCCGACGGCGAGCTTCAGTCCCGACGCTTCCAGCACGAGGCCGGCGACGCGCGTGAGCTTGCCGCTGACGGCGAGCGGATCGGTCGTCGCGATCAGCTCGCGGCAATCGTGCAGGAATCCCGGCAGGTTCAGCGTTGCGGCTTGCATCTCACGCCTGGTCCGGGCTGGCGATCCAGTCGCTCGTCTGGCCGAGTGCTCCCGCGAGCCGTTTCCAGCGCGTGGCGACGGTGGCGTCGATCTGCGTGCCGGCGGTTTGCAGCATCGCGCCGCCGCGCTGCAGCGCGGCATCTTCGACGATGCGCCAGCCGGCGGCGGTGAGTTCATCGCCGAGCTGGTCGCGTACGAGCGTGGCATCGGCCGGATTGAGCGCGATGGTGGCTCCGTGGAGCGGCTGCACGGTGCGCGCGAGCGCGTCCTGGATGACGGCGACGATGAGTTCCGGCTTCACCGTCAATGCCTGGCGCACCATCTGGCGCGCGATTTCGAGCGCCAGTTCCAGCACGTGCTGCGCGATATGCTGGTTGACCTCGTGACTTTGCTGTTCGATGGAGGCGAGCAACGCGTGCATCTGCTGCGCTTCGAGTGCGGCCTTGCCCGCGGCCTCGCGCAAACCGTCGGCGCGGCCCGCATCGTAAGCGTGTTGATGCAGGTGGCGAACCTTTTCCTCGTCGGCCGCGGCTTTTTTGGCGGCCGTGGGCGCGGCGCCCGCGGGCGTGTCGAACGAGTGCAGTTCCCAGCGCTGGTACGCGGACAGCTTTTCCTTCGGAATGACCGGGCTGTTAGACATAGCCTTCGTCACCCTGGCCGCCGATCACGATCTGCCCTTCGTCCGCGAGACGGCGCACGATTTTCAGGATTTCCTTCTGCTGCGCTTCGACTTCCGACACACGCACCATGCCCTTGGCCTCGAGGTCTTCCTTGAGCATTTCGCCGGCGCGCTGCGACATGTTGCCGAGGATTTTTTCGCGCAGCGCTTCCGACGAGCCTTTCAGCGCGAGGATCAGCGATTCGGACTGGACTTCCTTCAAGAGCATTTGGATCGCGCGGTCTTCGAGGGCCAGCAGGTTTTCCCAGACGAACATCTCGTCGACGATCTTCTGCGCGAGATCGGCGTCGAACTCCTTGATGCTGTCGACGATCGAGGCTTCCTGGGTGCCCGGCATGAAATTCAATATTTCCGCCGCCGTGCGCACGCCGCCCATCGCCGCGCTCTTGAGGTTCTTGTTGCCGGCCAGGAGGCCCGTCAGCACGTCGTTCAGTTCCTGCAATGCCGCGGGCTGGATGCCGTCGAGCGTTGCGATGCGCAGCAGCACGTCGTTGCGCACGCGCTCGGTCAGGAGCGCGAGGATTTCCGACGCCTGGTCGCGCTCGAGATGGACCATGATGGTCGCGATGATCTGCGGGTGCTCGTTGCGGATCAGCTCCGCCACCGCGCCCGAACCCATCCACTTCAGGCCTTCGATGCCGCTGGTGTCGCCGCCCTGCAAAATGCGGTCGATCAGCGCGGCGGATTTGTCGTCGCCGAGCGCCTTCTTCAGCACGTTGCGGATGTAATCGTTGGAGGCGACGCCCATCGTGCTGCGGCCTTCCGCCTGCTCGCAGAATTCGCCGATCACGTTTTTGATTTCCTCGCGGCTGACCGACTTCAGGCTCGCCATCGCCGAGCCTATCTTCTGCACTTCGCGCGGACCGAGGTACTTGAAGACCTCGGCCGCCTCGTCTTCGCCGAGCGACATCATCAGGATCGCGCTTTTCATGATGCCTTCAGCTGCCATTGCCGGCCACCCATTCCTTGACGACGTTGGCGACTATCTTGGGATCGCCGCGCGCGATCTGCTTCGCGTGGTCGACGCTTTGTTCGTAGCTGCCGAGCTGCGGTTGCTGGGGCGCGGCCTGGCCCGCGTCGTGGCTGAGGACGGGCGCCGGCCGCTGTGCGCTGACGGTTTTGAGGATCGGTTTCAACACGCGCAGCACGATGAACAGCAGCACCGCGGCGATCAGGATGTTCTTGCCGATCATTTTCGCGAGCTCGATGGTGTCGGGCTGCTTCCACAGCGGCACTTCGGGGATTTTTTCGACGTCGGGCACGTTGAACGCGCTGTTCATCACGCTGACGGTGTCGCCGCGTTCCTTGTCGTAACCCATGACTTCCTTGACGAGGCTCGTAATCTTGGCGAGTTCCTCCTCTTTGAGCGGCGTCGAGCTCGCCTTGCCGTCCTTGGTGGTCTGCCGGCGGTAGTTGACGACGACGGCGACCGCTAGGCGCTTGATGCGCCCGACTTCCTGGCGCGTATGCCGTATCGTCTTGTCGACTTCGTAGTTGATCGTGGCGTCTTTGCGTGTATTGGAAGGCGCGGCAGCGGCGGCAGCGGCGGCAGCGGCCGGGGCGGCGATGGGTGCGGCGGCCGGCGCGGCCGGTTGATTGGACAGCGCGCCCGGCACGCCGCCGGCGGCGCCGGTGCCGCTGGCGCCGCCGGTCGTGAGCGCTTCGGACGTTTGCTGGCTGCGGATTGCCGCCGGGTTCGGTTTGTAGATTTCCTCGGCGTTTTCGATTTCGGAGAAATCGAGATCGGCGCTGACCTGCGCGCGCACGTTGTTCGGTCCAGTGATCGGCGCGAGGATTGATTCGATGCGCGCGTTGTAGCCGCGCTCGATTTCCTGGCGGTATTTGAGTTGGGCGGGATCGATCGCGGCGCGCGCAAGGTCCGACTGATCGGTCGAGAGTAGATTGCCGTTCTGGTCGACGATCGACACGTTTTTCGCCTGCAGATCGGGCACGCTGTTGGATACGAGATGCACGACCGCGCTGACCTGCGTGCTGTCGAGCGTGCGTCCGGTATAGAGATTCAACACCACCGACGCGCTGGGCTTCGGCTGCTCGCGCAGGAAGGCGGACGGCTTGGACAGCGCCAGATGCACGCGCGCGTTCTGCACGGACGACAGCGACTGGATCGAGCGCGCGAGTTCGCCTTCGAGTGCGCGCTGGTAGTTGATCTGCTCGGCAAACTGGCTCACGCCGAATTTCTGGGTTTCCATCAGTTCGAAACCCACGAGGCCGCCTTTAGGCAGTCCCTGCGCAGCGAGGCGCAGGCGCATTTCGTGGATTTGGCCCGCCGGTATCATCAAGGCGCCGCCGTCCGCGAATTTGTACGGCACGTTCATCTGCTGGAGCGCGGCGATCACCGTGCCGCCGTCGCGGTCCGACAAATTTCCGTAGAGCACCCGGTAATCGGGTGTCTGGCTCCACATATAGCCGGCGACCAGCACGGCGGCGAGCGCCGCCGCCGTCAACATGTAGCCGAGGTATTGCGCTCCCGGAAACTGAAAGCCGCGCGGCGCTTGAATCGCCAGCGATGGTGCGGACATTTCCGCCATGGTGTGCTCCTGGTGCTGCGTTGACTGAGGTGCGGCGCCGTGAAGAAATCTCCGCGGTGGCGCACGGGTTTTTTGCAAGTGGAAGAATTATGGAAGATCGCTTCCGCGGCAAAGCGGCAAATAGAGGCGCCTTTTGCCGCCTATTTGCGGGGCGCACGGCGGCACGCCGCTGTTACGCTCTCTTCACGTCAAAAAGGGTCAATCTTCAGAGGAACCGACGATGCAAACGACAGGACTCGATCAGATTCTCGGCCAGTTGCGCACCGCAGCCGCGCTCGCGGCCGGCACGGGCGTCAAGGCGCCGACCGACGCCGGCAACACGACGGGCGATTTCGCCTCCGTGTTGAAGGCATCGCTCGATCAGGCCAACGGCATGCAGCAGCAGGCGACGAAAATGGCGCGCGATTTCGAGCTCGGTTCGACGGACGCCAGCCTGCCCGACGTGATGGTGTCCATCCAGAAAGCGAACGTGTCGTTCCAGCAGGTCGTGCAGGTGCGCAACAAGCTGGTGTCTGCTTATCAGAGCATCATGAATATGCAGGTGTAAAACAGCGTCTGTTATCTTACAGCGTCGATCGACGCCACGGTAATCAAGTTTGGAAAAGCTCATCTCGCGCGCCATGGCGATGCCGCGTCCATGCAGGTCATACGCGCGGTCTGGTGCGAGTTCCAGATAACGGCTGACGTCGAATTCGGGGCCTGCGTCCCGGATTACGAAGCGTACCGCACCGCGTACCCGCGCGAAGCGCACGTCGACGACCTTTTGCGCGTTCTCGGGCAGTGCGGCGCGGCGCGGCGCTCGACTTCCTGCTCCCAGCGGTCGCGCCGATTTGTCGCGGTAGCTGATGGCGAGGTTGCCGTGTTCGATCCGGTTGACAAACAATTCAGTCAGGCCCATGGCGGCGATCTCGGGGTTCGGGCACACGCTCGCCAGCGCCGCCGCACGCTGCCGCGCTTCGGCGAGCGCCCTGAATTTGAGGCATGCCTTGCGCAGCATCGGCATCGCGTCGTTATAAGCGCGGATTTTTTCCGCGAGCGCGCGCGACTGCGCGAGTCCGTCCGGCGCCGTGCGCAATGCGCCGCCTTCGTACGGTTTGGTCAAATAGAAATGCGCGCCGAGCTCCAGGCCTAATGCGATCTTGTCGGGGAAGCCGTCGCGGTTTGCATGATCACCGGCAGGTGCCGGAATCGCGCGTCGGCTTTGACGCGGGCGAGCATATTCAGCCCGTCCGGCACGGACATCATGCGATCGAGCAGCATCGCGTCGTAACGTTCCGGTGCAGCCTCGAATAGCGCAAGCGCTTGTGCGCTGCCGCCGGCGGGATTGTTGGCGGCCCAGATGCGCCCGCTGTGTACCTGCACGATCTGCCTGCAAATTGAACAACTGAGGGCGACTGCGCGTGCGGCCGCCCCCCTGTGCTTCGCAGCTAGCGTTGAATGCATGTACGGATTCAGTTTCGCGGAAGCAATCTCTTAAAAGTCTTCCCACTCCTTCGATTTGCCATTGCTACCAGCCACTTTGCGTGTGCGAACGGGGACCGGTTTTTTATCCATTGCCGTCTTCTCCCGGTTTGCCAAATGCGTAACCGTAGCTTTGGGTTTCTCGACTTTCGACGGAGCCGGCGTTTTCACTTCCACCTCATGCGAGAGCTTGAACGTTCCTACCGCATGCACCAGCGCCTGCGCCTGCTCCTGCATTGACTCCGCCGCCGCCGCCGCCTCTTCCACCAGCGCCGCATTTTGCTGCGTTACCTGGTCCATCTGTGTGATCGCGGTGTTCACCTGCTCGATCCCGCTCGACTGCTCCTGACTCGCCGCCGTGATCTCGCTCATGATGTCCGTAACCCGCTTGACCGAGCCCACGATTTCTTCCATCGTTTTGCCGGCCGATTCGACCAACTTGGATCCAACGCCGACTTTCTCGACGGAGTCGTTGATCAGTGTCTTGATTTCCTTGGCAGCCGCAGCGCTGCGCTGAGCGAGATTGCGCACTTCGGATGCGACTACAGCGAAGCCGCGACCCTGTTCGCCGGCACGTGCGGCTTCCACCGCCGCGTTCAGCGCGAGGATGTTGGTCTGGAACGCGATACCGTCGATCACGCTTATGATATCGACAATCTTTTTCGAACTCTCAGTGATCGCCGACATGGTAGTCACTACTTCCGTTACGACGCTACCGCCTTTGATTGCCACTTCGGAGGCTGAAGCTGCCAGCTGATTGGCCTGCTTTGCATTCTCGGCGTTCTGCTTGACCGTGCTGGTCAACTCTTCCATCGAGGAAGCCGTCTCCTCCAGCGAGGAGGCTTGCTCTTCGGTGCGCTGCGACAGGTCGGAATTGCCGCTGGCAATCTCTGCCGCTGCGCTATCGATCGCCCCGGTCGCGTCGCGGATTTGCGCCATGATCGTGTTTAACTGCTCGACCGCGGCATTGGCGTCCACCTTCACCTGCTTGAAGCTGCCGGTGTATTCCTTGATCACGGTTTCCGTCAGGTCGCCCTTTGCCAGCGCACCCAAGACACGCGCCATGTCGTTGACGCCCATAACCTGCTCGGTGATGTCGGTGGCGTACTTGACCACCTTAAACGGTTTGTTGTTCATGTCCATAATCGGGTTGTAGCTAGCTTGGAGCCAGACTTCTTTACCGCCCTTGCCGAGGCGCTTAAACTGGCCGGCCTCGAACTCGCCGCGGTTGAGTTTTTCCCAGAATTGGCGGTACTCCGGACCAGCGCTGTAGGACGGCTCGGCAAACATGCTGTGGTGCTTGCCCTTGATCTCGTCGAGCATATAACCCAGCGTTTTGCAGAAGTTGTCATTGGCGGTCAGCACTGTGCCGTCGAGCTTGAACTCGATTACCGCCTGCGCCTTGCTCACTGCATTGAGCTGGCCTTCAAAGTCGGCCGCGCGCAATTTCTCGGCGGTGATGTCCATGGCGTACTTGACCACCTTGAACGATTTGCCGTTCATGTCCATGATCGGGTTGTAGCTGGCCTGGAGCCAGATTTCCTTGCCGCCCTTGCCGATGCGCTTGAACTGGCCGGCCTCGAACTCGCCGCGGTTGAGTTTTTCCCAGAAGTAACGGTACTCCGGGCTAGTGCTGTAGGACGGTTCGGCAAACATGCTGTGGTGCTTGCCCTTGATCTCGTCGAGCGTGTAGCCCAAC
>Ga0265314_10001395_pt1 | contig 27087 bp, 19 predicted proteins | sample 4126metaG_FD_203106 | JGI IMG/M metagenome (GOLD analysis project Ga0265314, IMG submission 203106) | Rhizosphere microbial communities from Carex aquatilis grown in University of Washington, Seatle, WA, United States - 4-1-26 metaG | ecosystem: Host-associated > Plants > Roots > Rhizosphere >... | reverse complement strand
CTCCCGCACGTCGTGCCTGCACCTGGTGGCCAGCGCGGCGCGCGCGCGCGGCGGCGCCGCGATCGCCGACGGCCGGCTCGGCGGCGCGTTCCGCCGCATCCCGGTGGGCGCGTTCAAGGTCGGCGCAGTCGCCGCCACGCGCGCGCCGGTGCTGGTCACCGATCCCGCGCGCGATCCGAAGATCCGCCACCCCGAGTGGGTGCTCGCCGAGGGAATCAAGGGCTTCGCGGGGCTGCCGCTGATGTCGCGCGGCGAGCTTTTGGGCGTGCTGGGCGTGTTCGTGCGCGCGCCGCTGTCACCCGCAGCCGTCGACGTCCTGCGCATCATCGCCAACCACGCGGCGGCGGCGATCGCGACCGCGCGCGCCTTCGCCGAGGTCGAGTCGATGCGGCGGCGGCTGGCGCTGGAGAACCACATCTTGCGGCGCAGCGCCGAGGCCGAGCCGGTGGCGCTCGTGGGCCGCAGCGCCAAGCTGCGCGCGGTGCTGCACGAGATCGCCGCGGTCTCGGCCACCGACGCCACCGTGCTGGTGCTGGGCGAGTCGGGCACGGGCAAGGAGCTGGCGGCGCAGGCCATCCACCAGCAGAGCCGGCGCGCGGGCGGGCCGTTCATCGAGATCAACTGCGCCGCCATCCCGCGCGAGCTGGCGGAGAGCGAGCTCTTCGGCCACGTGCGCGGCGCCTTCTCGGGCGCGACGCGCGACCGCGTCGGGCGCTTCGAGGCGGCGGCGGGCGGCACGCTGTTCCTCGACGAGATCGGCGAGCTGCCGCTCGACCTGCAGGGCAAGCTGCTGCGCGTGCTGCAGGAGGGGACATTCGAGCGCGTCGGCGAAGTGCGCACGCGCCATTCGGACGTGCGCATCGTCGCCGCCACCAACCGCAACCTGGTCGCCGAGGTCGACGCCGGCCGCTTCCGGCAGGATCTCTATTACCGGCTGGCGGTCTACCCGATCATCATGCCGGCGCTGCGCGAGCGGCGCGAGGACATCCCCGAGCTGGCGGCGCAGCTGCTCGACCGCATCTGCCGGCGCCTCGCCCGCGCGCCGGTGACGCTGGCGCCGGAGCAGGTCGCGTGGCTCGCGAACCGCGACTGGCCCGGGAACGTGCGCGAGCTCCTCAATGTGCTCGAGCGCGCGACGATCTCGGGTGTGCAGGGCGGCTTGCACCTGCCGGTCGGCGACGCGCCGGCCGCGGCGAGACGCGGCGCGCAGCCCACGTCGATCGCGGCGCGAGTCGCGGTGCCGGCGCTCGAAGGACCGGTCTTCATCGATGCGGGACGCTCCGGGCCGCCGCCCATACTGGGCGAGCACGAGATGCGCCGCCAGGAGAGGGAGAACCTGCGCCGCGCGCTGGAGAGCTGCGGTGGCAAGATCTACGGCCCCGACGGTGCGGCTGCGTTGCTCGGCTTGAAGCCGACGACGCTGGCGTCGCGGCTCAAGCGCCTGCAGCTGCGATCGTGACCCAGACCCAACGCTCGTCTGACCGGCGTTGGAGCTAGACCGCTTGCGGCTGCGACGGCGGCGGCGTGATCACGCGCTGATCGCGCGGCAGCGTGAACCAGAAGGTGGACCCGCGGCCGATCGTGCTCTGCACGCCGATCATGCCGCCCATCGATTCGACCAGGTGCTTGACGATCGACAGCCCCAGGCCGGTGCCACCCATGTCGCGCGTGCGGCCGGCGTCGACGCGGTAGAAACGCTCGAACAGGCGCGGCAGGTGCTTGGACTCGATGCCCGGCCCCGAGTCCTCGACGGCGATGCGCACCTTGTTGCCCTCGTCGGAGACGCGCACGGTGATCGACGAACCGTCGGGGCAATACTTGACCGCGTTCTCGATCAGGTTGGTCAGCACCTGCTCGACCGCGCGGTGGTCGGCGGTCGCCGGCGGCGTGCCCGCGGGCACGGCTGCATTGACCGTCAGCCGCTTTTTCTCGATGCGCTCGCGGAACGTTCCGATGACCTGCGACGCGATGGGGCCGACCTCGACCGCATCGGCGCGCGGCTTGAACTCCTTGGACTCGATGCGCGACAGATCCAGCACGTCCTCGACCAGCTCGTGCAGGCGGCGCGCGTTGCGTTCGATCATGTCGACGAAGCGCACCGACGCCTCGGGATCACGCAGCGCCGACCGGCGCAGCGTCTCGGCCGCCGACGCGACCGCCGCGATCGGCGTGCGCAGCTCGTGGGACACATTGGCGACGAAATCGCGGCGCAGCGACTCGAGCCGCCGCACGTCGGTCACGTCGACGAACACCGCGAGCAGCCCGGGCTGGCCCGACATCGCCTTCGCGTGCACCAGCGCGCGCCGCGGTTTGAGGCCCACGATCTCGATCTCGCCAGAGTGCGACCCCTCCGACGCCAGCGCCGTCTCCAGCAGCCGCTGCAGCTCGGCGTTGCGGATCACTTCGATCGCGATGCGCCCCACGGCCTCGCTCGACAGCGCCAGCATCTCGCGCAGCGATGGGTTCACCAGCAGGATGCGGCGCTGGGCGTCCATCACCAGCACGCCCTCCTGCATCGACTCGAGGATGCGGCCCAGCAGATCGCGCTCGGCGCGCATGGTGCTGAGGTTGGCCGACAGGCTCTCCGCCAGCGCGTCGAGCGCCGTCCCGAGCTCCGCGACCTCGTCACGGCCGCGCAGGTGCGTGCGCACGTCGAGATCGCCCGACGACATGCGCCGCGCCGCATCGGTGAGCTCGCGCAGCGACCGCGACAGGATGTGCGCCGCGCCAAACGACAGGAAGAGCGCGACGCCGAGAGCGATGAGCGCGCCGAAACCGAAGATCTGCCGCAAGCCCTGCAGAGCGTCGTCGACCTCGGTCAGCGGCACCGCGAGCCGCGCGACGAGCGCGAGCTTTCCGTCGCGCTCGAGCGGCACCGCGACGTACATCAAGCGGCGGTTCACGGTGGCGCTCCAGCGCATGCTCGATCCCCAGGATCCGCGCAGCGCCTGGAGCACCTCGGGACGATCGTGGTGGTTCTCGAGGTGTTCGAGCGCGCCGCGGTCGATCTCGGAGTCGCCGAGCACGACCCCGTCGGGGCGGATGAACGTCAGGCGCCCGTTGCCCGAGCGCGCGAGCCGGTGCGCGAGCTCGCTCCAGGTGTCCTTGTTCTCGAGCGGGCCCGCGGGCGCGCTCTTCAGGGTCTCGTCGCTGGCGTCGCGAACCAGGTCGAGCCGCCCGATCAGATCCTGGCGGATGCGCTCCATCAAGCTCGCCTCGACGCTGTGGCGCAAATAGATCTCGCCCGCGAGTACCGAGAGCGCGATCAGACTCAGCGATACCGCGAAGATCTTGGCGCGCACTCCAAACCTCACGGCGGCTGTTTGGGCGGAGCGCCGACGAAGCGGTAGCCGATGCCGCGGATCGTCTCGATGTACGCGCCCGCGGGGCCCAACTTTTCACGCAGGCGCTTGACGTGCGTGTCGACGGTGCGCGTGGCGTTCTCGCCGCTCACGCACCAGACGTCGTCGAGCAGCACGGCGCGCGATTGCACGCGGTTGCGCCGCTCGTAGAGCGTGCACAGCAGGCGCAACTCGAGAGCGGTCAGCGTGACCTCGCGGTCGTCGACCTGCACGTTGGGCGCGTCGCGATCGATGCGCAGGCGGCCGAACGTGATCGCCGGAAACGCGGCCACCGGGGCCACCGACGGCGCCAGCTGCGAGCGCCGCAGCACCGCCTGGATGCGCAGCAAGAGCTCGCGCACGCTGAACGGCTTCACCACGTAGTCGTCAGCGCCGAGCTCGAACCCGACGACCCGGTCGACCTCTGCACCCTTGGCGGTGACCATCACGACGGGTGTCAGGCGCGTGGCGGGGTTGCTCTTCAGGCTCCGACACACCTCGAGGCCCGAGATATCCGGCAGCATCAGGTCCAGGATGACCAGATCCGGGCGCTGCTCCACGGCCAGCGCCGCGGCTGGCGCGCCGCGCTCCGATACCACGACGTCATAGCCGAGCTCGCGAAGGTTATAGCCGATGACCTCTTGCAGGTCCCGCTCGTCCTCGACGACCAAGACGCGCGTCATGGTCGAGTTTCTAGCACCTTCTGGAACAAAACGCGCAACCGGGCGCTGTGACATTCATGTGACAGGGCCATTGACATCGCGCGGGACCTCACCGATAGAAGCCGTGCACCAAAATGGCCGTCGTCATAACCATCGTCGTCATTGCCCTGGTCTTCGACTACATCAACGGCTTCCACGACGCGGCCAACTCGATCGCAACGGTGGTCTCGACGCGGGTGCTCTCGCCACGAGTGGCCGTCGCCTGGGCGGCGTTCTTCAACTTCGTCGCGTTCGTCTTCTTCCCGCTGCACGTCGCCAACACCATCGGCAAGGGGATCATCGACCCGCACGTCGTCGACAACACGGTCGTCGCCGCGGCGCTGATCGGCGCCATCGTATGGAACCTGATCACCTGGTGGTACGGGATCCCCTCGAGCTCGTCGCACGCTCTCATGGGCGGCCTCATCGGCGCCGGGATGAGCAAGGGTGGCACCGGCGTGCTCGGCTGGGCGAAGATCACCCAGACGGCGGCGTTCATCATCCTGTCGCCGATCATCGGCTTTCTGGTGGGCGGCGCGTTGCTCGTGGCCGTCGCATGGATTCTGCGCCGCTTCACGCCGGGTCGGGTCGACCGCTGGTTCCGGCGGCTCCAGCTGCTGTCGGCCGCGCTGTTCAGCCTGGGGCACGGCGGCAATGACGCGCAGAAGACCATGGGCATCATCGCGGTGTTGCTGTACGCAAACGGCCTGATCGGGCCGACCTTCTTCATTCCGTTCTGGGTCGTGCTGGTCTGCCACCTGGCGATGGGCCTCGGCACCCTGACGGGCGGCTGGCGCATCGTGCGGACGATGGGAATGAGCTTGACCAAGCTCAAGCCTGTGCAGGGTTTCTGCGCCGAGACGGGCGGCGCGTCGATGCTGTTTCTGGCCACGGCGCTGGGCGTGCCGGTGTCGACGACCCACACCATCACCGGCGCGATCGTCGGCGTCGGTTGGGTCACGCGGCCGAGCGGCGTGCGCTGGGCCGTGGCGCTGCGCATCGTCTGGGCCTGGTTGCTGACGATCCAGTCGGCGGCGCTGATCTCCGCGGCCAGCTACTATGGCTTGCGCGCTTTCGGCCACTGAAGACTCTCTTCAAATACGGCACGTGTTAATGTCGCGCCGCCGCAGATTGCGGCGCCTGGCCTTCATTTCAAGAGGTCCCCTAAATGCAACATACTGCTCAGCTTCGTTTGGGTTCATCGATGGCCGTTGTGGCCGCAGCGCTGGCGCTGCTGACTTCGGGTTGCGTCAAAACGCCGGGCGCGCCGGCAGCCAATAGCATGGGCTCGTCCGAGGCGGCTCCGCCGGCGAAAAAGGACGAGCCCGAGGCGCCGGTGGTGCCGCGCAAGAAGGACGAGAACATCTTCGTGGGCGTCAAGTGGTGGGTCGATCCCTACGCCAACGCCACCCTGGCGGTGAAGCGGCTCAAGAACGCGAACAACCTGGAAGAGTCGGCGCTGATCGCGAAGATTGCCCAGTACGGCGGCGCCGACTGGATCGGCGACTGGACGCCCAACGTCGAGAACTGGGTGCACAAGCGGGTGAAGCTGATCGACAAGAACAGCTCCTTCCCGCTGTTCATCGCCTACAACATTCCCAAGCGCGACTGCGGCCAGTACTCGGCGGGCGGCGCTGCGCAGGGTGAAGCGTACAAGGCCTGGATCTCCGCCTTCGCGCGCGCGATCGGCCCGCAGCGCGCCGCGGTCGTGCTCGAGCCCGATGCGCTCGGGCTGCTGAAGAAGTGTCTGTCCGATGCGGATCAGAAAGAGCGGCTCGAGCTGCTGCGCTTCGCGGTGCACGCCTTCGAGGCGCAGATGAACACCGCCGTCTACATCGACGCGGGTAACGCCGGCTGGATCGAGGCGCCGGAGATGGCGGCGCGCCTCAAGGCCGCGGGTGTCGAGGATGCGGACGGCTTCGCGCTCAACGTGTCGAACTACAAGACCACCGAGGCGACGATCAAGTACGGCAAGGAGATCTCCAAGCGGCTCGGCGGAAAGCACTTCGTGATCGACACCAGCCGCAATGGCAAGGGGCCGCCCGACGTCAAGGGTGACGTCGAGGCTGCCTGGTGCAACCCGCCCGGCCGGGGCCTGGGCACGCCGCCGACGACCAGCACCGCCGATCCGGCCGTCGACGCGTATCTGTGGTTGAAGAAGCCGGGCGAGTCCGACGGCCAGTGCAACGGCGGCCCCAAGGCCGGCATGTGGTGGCAACAGCAGGCGCTGGATCTGGCGAAGAACGCCAGCTTCTAGTCGGCCAACTCCCGTCCTCGTGTTCCCTCAAACGTAGACGTGGACGTAGACGTGGACGTGGACGTGGACGTGGACGTGGACGTAGTCGTGGACGTAGTCGTAGTCGTAGTCGTAAGTCGTTGACGACTAGAGGCACGTCTACGACCACGTTTGCGACTACGACTACGACTACGACTACGACTACGACTACGACTACGACTACGTTTACGTCTACGTCCACGTCTACGTCCACGTCCACGTCTACGTCCACGTCCACGTCCACGTCCACGTAGACGTGTGTGGGGACAACGTGGAACTCGGACGCTAGCCCCGTACCAGCCGACCCAGAAACGCGCGCAGAGGATCCTCGAGCGCTGTCGGATCCACGCCCCACGATTTGCCGAGCGCCGCCGCGATCTCCGCGATCGAACGGCGCCCGTCGATCATCGCGATCACGCCGTTGGTGAACACCGCCGACCGCCGCAGCGTCTCCCACTCTGGCGAGCGCGGAATCGGCACGCGCGCATCGGCGATCCACGCGGGATCCACGACCGGCAACTCCGTCGCCGGCGCCGCGCCGGTCTTGCTCGCGACGAACGCGAAGATCGTCTCCACGCGATGCGAGCCGCTGTCGGGTGACGCGAAATAGGGCACTGCCTCGCGCGCCTCGTCGCCGAGCGTGAAGCCGTTCTCACTGACGATCTCGCGGATCTCTTCGATGGTGTACTGGCGCGACGCCGCGCCGGTGAAGCGCAGCGGCCCGAAGTTGAGCCAGCGGGCGCCGGGCCGCAGCACGCGGTGGATCGCCGCCGCGGTCACGCGCGGATCGACATCGGCCGCGTCGATGAACCACGGCGTCACCACCACGTCGACCGACGCCGGCGGCAGCGGCGGGCGCAGCCCGTCGGCGATCACGAAAGCCAAGCGGTCGTCGACGGGGAAAGGGCAGCGCAGCGCCCGGCGCAGCGCGACCCCGCCCTGCCCGTGCGGCCCGATCGGGAACTCGTGCAGGATGACCTCGCCGCCCGCCGCGAGCTCGGCCGCCACCAGCAGCGGCAGCGGGTTGATGTCCAGCGCCAGCGTCGCCCCGGGATGAAACGTCCGGTGCAGGTCGACCGCCAGCCGGCCCGCGCCGGCGCCGAGGACAGCAACCGTGCCCAGCGGGTCGCGCGCCTCCGACGATGACGCCAGCAACCGGCGCACGAGCTCCAGCGCGGCGTCGGACTCGGCTTCACCCCACACCCAATCCCGAAACAGGTTCTCGGAGAACCTCAGCACCTCGTAGTCGGCGCTGGGCGCGGTCGCCGTGGGAATCGGGCTCGGTGCCTGCGGCTGCGCGGCCGCGCCCCGCAGCGGCCCGAGTAGCCGGGCGAACACCTCTCGGTCCGCGGACAGCGCCGCCATGATCGCGATCAGCCGCTCGCGCGTGCTGCGCAACAAGCCATCGGCGGTGCGCTCGCCGTTGAGCTCGGCGATCCGCCGCTCCGCCGCCGTCAGGTAGTGATCCGCGCGCTGCGCCCAGCGCGCCCGCCAGAGTCCAGGGTCCGGGACCAGGCACGGGACGTCGCCCACCGACGGATACGCGATCGCGCACGCGCCGCAGGCCCATCCGTCGGGTGCGGACGCGAGAGCGCCGCCGCAACGCGGGCACGCGAGCGCGCGCGCGACGGCTGCGCTCGGCGCCCGCGGCGAGGTCAACGCACGAGGCCCGGAAGCGGCCCGGTCGACTGCGTGGGCCCGCCCAGGCTCGGCAGGTTGACGCCGAAGATCGGCGCCAGCGCCAACCAGGCGTCGTTGGTGGGCCGATTGTTGTAGCCCTGATTGCTGTCGATCAACGCCCCGCCGGTGATCTTGATGAACTGTCCGCCGTTGATGCCCGTGTTCTTGCCGCCGAAGACCAGGTACGGAACGTTGCGCTGGTCGTGGTCGTACGCGCGCGCCACCTCGCTGAGATACACGACGACGGTGTTGTCGAGCAGCGTGTTGCCGTCGAAGTCGGTGGTGGCGTCGAACTGCTGCAGCGCCGACGCCGTCTGCGCCGCGTACCACTGGTCGATCTGCGCGATCCAGGCCATCGTCGACGCGTCAGTCGTGTGCGACGGCGGGTGCTCGGGCGACGACGGCGCGCCGTTGGCCAGCGCCGCGCCCTGGAACGGGCTCGGGAACACCACCCAGTTGGTCCCCGCCGACCACATGAACGTGCCGACGCGCGCCAGATCGCACGAGAACGCCGCCTGCATCAGTTGCAGCTGCTGCATGCCCAGCAACGCGTGCGGATGGTTGGCGGGATCGGTCGGGTCGTAGTAGTCGGCGCCGCTGAGCTTGCTGCCGCCGGCGTTGCCCAGGTTCTGGCCATTGAAGACCGTCGCACCGGTGCCGGCGTTGACGTTCTTGATCGCCGCCGGCGGCGCCGGCTGCTGCGGGCAGGTTCCCGGCATCAGTCCCGCAGAGAGGCTGCTCTCGAGCTGTCGGATCGACTCGCCGTACACGTCCAGCTTGGAGGTCTCACCCGCGGGAACCAGCGTGCGCAGGCGCGCCATGTCGCCCTTCATGAAATCGAGCACGCTCTTGTTCTGCGCCAGCATCGCCGAAGCCTGCGCCGGGTCGGTGATCATCGACCCGCCGAACATGCGCATGTACGTCAGCAGCGGCGTCGTCTCCGGCGCGAGCGGGCTCCGCTGCGAGACGATGTCGGCCGCGTCCATGTTCAGCGGCCCGTACGACAGCGTGCGCGGCGCGACCTCGTCACGATCGGAGCGAACGTCGGCCGCCAGCTGCAGCGACTGGAACGGCGTGCGCATCGACGACGCCGGCCCACCCAGCAGCGGCGACTGCGCGAGGAAGATCTGATCGATCGACGGACCACCCGCGACGTAATCGGCCTGGCTGTTGGGCGCGAGCCCCAGATTGGGCTGCCCGGTCATGATCGCGACCATCCCGCCTTCGTGCGTGTTGGTCCCTTCCTTGCCCGGCGACTTGCTGGCGCACACGATGTTGAGGCCGTCGATCATCACCATCTTCGGCTGCAGCGGCGTGAACGGCGCGCTGTTCACCGGCAGCGCGAAGCTGGTGGTCGTCCCCGACACCGGCGGGCGCCAGAGATCGGCCGGGCCGCCCGTCGGCGGGCCCAGCTGCGTTCCCAGCGAGTGATGGATGACCAGGAAGCGCAGCGGCGCCGGCTTCCCCTGCGCGCGCGCCTCGATGTTGCGCAGCAGCGGCAGCATCAGCGTCGATGCGCCACAGCCGCGAAGAAATGCCCGGCGCGAAACCTTGTACGACGTCACGGGGAGCCTCCTGAACGGGACTGCACGAACGCGGCCGTGGCCACCTGTTTCAGCAGCGTCGACAGCTTGCCGTCGCTGCGGTTGAACTGTGCGCGCACGCTGTCGACCTCGCAGGTGTTGTTCACGGTGACGGTGCTGGTGTTGTCGAGCGGATCCGGCACCGTCGAGACCGCGAAGCGGCCGAGCGCGTAGCTGACCATCATCATCGCCGCGCAGTCGGTGAACTGATGGTCCGCGACGATCGCTTTGGCGAAGTCGACCGGCCCGGTGATCGGCATGTTCAGCGGCGCCAGGCTCGGGAAAGTCGAGAAATCGGCGGTCTCGCTGATCGGATCCGTGTCCATGTCCGCCGCCGCGTACATCGTGCGGTGGTTGCCGACCGGATCCAGCTTCTCCAGCAGCAGGCCGTAGGTGTCCATGTTCTGGTGGCAGCTGGAACAGAACGAGTCGCCCAGGCGATACTCCGCCTTGTCGAGCTCGGTCGGCAGCTGCGCGAGCAGCTGGATGATCGTCGGCGAGCTGAGCAGGCCCGGCGGCGGCGGCTTCAGCGCGTTGCCGCAGATGACGTAATCGTGGATCTCCTTGCCGCGGTGGACGATCGACGTGGTCGCCGGGTCGGAGAGCGACCAGATGAAGCCCGGCTGCGTGATCATGCCGGCGCGCGGCTGCGGGTCGGCGACGCCGAGGAAACCGTCGGGGCGCGCGCCCGTGCCGTCGCCGTAGGGCAGACCGTACAGCGCCGCCAGGCGCTGGTTGACGAACAGCTTGTTCGACGTCAGGAGCTCGGTGACGCGCCCCGAGCCCTTCCAGACGATGTCGTCGACGAAGTCGGTCGTCGACGTCGTGATGTCGCTCTCCAGCGTCGCCTGGACATCCTGGCCCTGGGGCACCATCGACGCGACGGCGGCGGGAATCAGGCTCGGATCCTTTGTCTTGATGACCAGCTGCGGGACGTTGAACCAGGAGATCACGACGTTGTCGATGTTCTGTTTCACCGCGTCGGTCTGCAGCAGGCGATCGACCTGCTTGGCGACGCCTTGCGCGGTTCCCAGGCTGCCGTCGGCCGCTGCCGCGAGCAGCGGCGCGTCCGGCGTCGAGTTCAGGAAGGTGTAGCTGAGCTGCGTGGCCGTTTCGTAGGGGGTCAACGTCGTCGCGCCCGTCTTCGGATCGGCCGCGCCGCCGAGCTCGGTGCGGAACAGGAATGACGGCGACTGCAGCAGCGCCTGGACCATGAGGCTGATCCCGGTGTTGAAGTCCTGCAGGCGTCCCTGGTTGTAGACATTCATCAGGCTGACCACCTCGCTCGAGTCGAGGGGCCGGCGGAACGCGCGCATCCCGAAGGTCGTGGCGAACCGCTGCGCGCAGGCCGACTCGTCTTCACCGGTGCTGCAGGCGGCGAGCGCGGGGAGCTGTGGCGCCGCCGCGGCGAGCGCGGTCTTCACCGCGCCGTTGACCGAGAACGCCAGGCCCGGGTCGACGCTCAGCGTGTCCGAGCTGAAGAACGCAAACTGTGCGCCGCCGCCGGTCGTGGAGAGCGCGGGTCCCGCCGGCAGGCCCAGGAGGTCGCGCACGGAGTTAGAGAATTGCTGCGTCGAGAGCCGCCACAACCGCTGCGGGACCGAATCCATCGGCGTGCAGGTGGCGGTCTCCGCGTCGGCGGGGTTGGGCTCCGTCTTGCTGTCGCATCCGCCCAGCGTGAAGGCGAGCGGCAGCGCGCAGACGGTTCCGAGGAGCGTCTTCGAAACGAGCGAGTTGAAGCGATTGCGGCCCATCCGTCTCTCCCTGGCAATGACCGGGACCCAAACCGTCGGTGCAGGTCGAAACGCAGTCACAGTTCCGGCCTGGAACGGTTCATCCAATCTTGCCGTCGAGGTTCTGGTTACCACATCCGGCAGGGCTGCGCGACCCCAGCTCCACCAGGGCGTGCATTGCGACCCAAAGTCTACAAACGGGAGGCTGGAATCCTCCCGTTTCCCGCGCTCGGCGGGATCGAAGTCACGAGCGCGAGGCTCAGCCGCGAGCGAGGCCCTGTGGTGTCAGCACAACATTCTCGCCCGGACGGAACGGCGAGTAGTTCGGATAGACGAACATCTGCTGGCCACCATCGTAGTAACGGACCCAGACGCGGTACTGCCGCGTCTCGCCCGAGCCCTGGCTCGCCGCGGCGCCGACCGCCGCGCCGCCGGCCGCGCCGGCGAGGGCCGCCGGACCACGCCCGCCGAAGAGCAAGCCGCCGATCACCGCGCCGGCGACGGCGCCGCCCGCCGGGTTGCCCTGGACGTGCTGCACCACCTCCTGAACGGCTTCCACGCGGCCTGGCCGCGTCCACTGGCCGTTCGCCGCGTACGGATCGGTCCAGGTGGTGGATGTCGTGTCCGTGGTCGCGCACGAAGCCAGCCCGAGTGCGAACACCAACGCCAAGCTACACATTGTTGTCCCGATGCGCTTCATACCCGGAAGATAATGCATTCCGCGTACCGGTAAAGGGCTCGGCAGGCAGCGTCGGCGCGCCGCCGGACCACGTCCGCCGGTCACACAGTGGCTGGGTGGCACAGGGTCCGCGCGCCGCGCCAGTGCGCTGCACCACGGCCAGCGGGCGTTCTTCCTTCCGGCGAAGGATACGCCGACCGTCGCTGAGGTTCGAACCACGCTGTCGGGTCGAGGTTGACATCAGAACGGGTGCTGGATAACAACGCCCGAGCCGTCATCTCGGCCCTGAATCGAATACTGAGGACCGCATCATGATTGTCACCCGTACACCTTTCCGCGTGACCCTCGGCGGAGGGGGCACCGACTTACCGTCGTACTTTTCCAAACATGGCGGCTTCATCTTTGCGATGGGCCTGGACAAGTACATGTACGTCTGTGTTAACCGCCCGGTGATCGGACGAAAGCTCGTTCTCCACTACTCGCAGAGCGAGGTCGTCGACGAGGTCGGTCAGTTGCGGCACCCGCTCGCGCGCGAGGCCCTGCGTGCGCACGGCATCCGAGACATGTTCGAGGTCTCGTCGATCGCCGATTTACCGGCCGGAACGGGCCTGGGTTCGTCGAGCTGTTACATCGTGGGGCTTCTCAACGCGCTTCACCACGATCGCCGCGACTACATCTCGCTGCAGGGGCTCGCCGAGGAGGCCTGCCACATCGAGCTCGACGTGCTGAAGGAAGGCATCGGCAAGCAGGACCAGTACATGGCCGCCTTTGGTGGCCTCACCGTCTTGAACATCGACAAAGATGGCAAGGTCGTCGTCCGCCAGCTCAACCCCAGCAGCGGCGACATCGCCGACTTCGTGGCCCACACGCACATCTACTATACGGGCGCCCAGCGCGACGCGCGCGAGGTGCTCGCGGACCAGAACGCGGCCATGCAGCAGTCGGCCAGCGCCGACCACGCGCGCGTCGCCGACAGCTTGCATCGCATCAAGGACCTCGGGCACCGCATCCTGGAGGCGATCGAGTCGGGCAACTACGACCGATGGGGCCAGCTGCTCGACGACCACTGGCAGAGCAAGAAGACGCTCTCGACCAAGATCTCGCTCGGCAGCGTCGATCGGATCTACGACGAGGTTCGCCAGAAGTTCGGCGTGCTGGGCGGCAAGATCATTGGCGCGGGCGGCGGCGGCTTTCTGATGCTCTATTGCCCGAGCCATCACGCCGCGCTGGAGCGCTTCATGACCGCCAACGGCATGCCGCGCATGCACTACACGGTCGAAGCCGAGGGCACCAAAGTGATCACTCAAATCGGCCGCGGGTTCTCGGGATCAACCCATCCGACCGCGTTCGACAAAGAGCCAGCCTGACCGGAGATCCCGCGGCTGTGCAGGCTCAGGGCACAGCGGTTGCGCTGCTTTGGGGTAGCGCCTCGAACCGCGGTTCGCGGCCCGCGGGCTTGCCTTGCTGCTGACTACGCACCCAGAACGAGTACCAGACCGCTACGACGAACGACAGAACGATCATGGTCACCCAGGGGAGACAATTCAGGAACTCGGCGATGTGAATGTGCAAGTGCACCCAGGGCGTCGGGTGCCGGGGTTCACCGCGCCACAGCTCCTCGAGGCGCCGCTTGGCATAGATATTCGTGTTCAGAGAGAGGACACCCGCCAAGATTCCGCCGAGCACGAGGAACGCCAGCACGCTGTCGCGGACCATTCTGCGGGTCGTGATACCCGCCTCATCGAGCCAGTCCCGCAGGCTGCGCCGGAAGATGGTGAGCGCGGCCGCGGCCAGAACGAACGCCGGCTGGATCAACAACAAGTAGTAGTGTTCCCAGATCCAGGGGTTCAGAAAAACCGCGAGAAGACTGAACACCGAGAAGGGGACGTCGATCAGGCGCGGGTCTTCATAGCGCGCGCGCTTCGTCAACTGATAGGTCACTCGCGCCGCCAAGGCGAGCAACAGGATCCCGACGGCGGCAGCCACGATGGCGACCGTCCCGTCGCCCAACGGATTGGCAACGCAGATGGGCGTCTTGATGTGCAAGAAGATCCCCTGCAAGCTCGCGTTGCAGACGCTGCCGATCCAGATGTTCGCAATGACGCTCTGTTGCTTCAAGAACATCGGCCAGACGGCGAACCCATATGTTGCCGTCATGAGCAACGCCACCGCAAGGTAGAACCCGGCCGCGGCAGCAAACGCGCGGTAACGGCGTGCCATCAGCAAGAACAGCATCAGCACGCCCGGGAACAATTTGATGGTCGCAGCCATCCCGAGCGCGATTCCCGCCGGAATTTCTTGTCCGCGACGCAGCCAGTACCAGCACAGAGCCAGCAGGAACGCCAGGTGCGTCGAGACCTGGATGAGGTGCCAGTGCAACGCCAGGCCGTCGGTCGTGAACATCCACGCGAACAGCAACACCGTCGACACCAAGGGCGCGGGCAGCTTGACGGCGCGGGCGCAAAGAAAGACTTCGATGATCAGCATCAGCATACCCGACAGGTCGACAACCTCGGCGACCACCGCCTTTTCTAGACGAGCGCGGGCAAACGGGATGTACCAGAACGACGTCGTGGGAGGGTGCCCCAGGCCGATGCGCTTCAGCTCGGCCAGCGACTCGGGCGAGTACGGATTCTTGCCGTCGACGTAGTACTTCGCGGCGATCCAATCCTCCAAGCCATCGTACTCGTGCGCCTGGGCCCAGTCTTTGGGCAGGTAGCGATGCATGTCGCGCGTCATCCAATAGACGGTCAGCCAGCACGTCACGATCAAGAAGACGACGTAGAAGATGCGCGGCAACAGATCGGGCCGCACTCGTCCCGGCAGGCTCACCTTAGCGTCCATAGACTTCGATCTCGCTGAGAACGAGCTCTTTGGGCGTCTCCGACGGAGACCACAACCTCACGTAACGGGCCCTGCGTCCACCCACGGCCTGCCTCCAGGGAAAGTCGTCGTCGAACTCCGTCTGTCGCGTCGCCACGGTGACGAAGGTCCGGTTGTCGTTGGAAAGCTGGAGCGCCACCGGCACATCGGCGACGCCCCAGCAACAATCCGAGCGATTGTAGACGACGACCTCGTTGATCTTGTGCACGCGGCCGAGGTCGATGGTGATCCACGGGTGCAGCTGGCGTTCGGTGCCGCCCCCGTACATCCCGTGACCCACCAGCACGCCCACCATCCAGTGTTCGACCCTCTCACCGTCGACCAGGCGCTCGAGGCGGCCCTTCCCCGGCAATGCCTCCGGCGTGAACCCACCGATCGAGCTCGCGGTGACGGGTCGATGAAGGGCCAGGTTCTTGTCCTTGATCGCGGCATACGCTACGAGAACGACCGCCACGACGGCGCCTAGTCGCAGCAGCCTGCGCCGGAAACGGCGCTCGCGATCGGATCGCAAATCGATGAGCCAATCCGTCCACTGGCACAGCCGCGCGATCTCGTCGATGGTCCCGCTCTCGGGCGCGGGTAGCTGGCGCACGTCGAGAAAGGCCGCCAGCGTGCTTGCCAGCGAGGTGTCGACCAGCGTCGCCGAGACGCGCTCGGCGCCGCGCTCGAGCGCTTCGCCTTCGGGCAACGGATCGATCTCTCCAGCGGATCCGACGATCGTCAGCAGCTCTCGCAACGCTTGCGAGACCAGCGCGACCCTCTGTGCCGGATCGCCGAAGCGCGCCAGGCGTAACGTGGCCCGCGCCTTCTCGAGCCGGGCGCGCATCCGCGCGCGATTGGTCGGCAGCACGAGAATCCTCGCGCTCGCAGGCTGCCGCAACCAGACGAGATCCGTGACCGCCGACCAACGAAGGCGTGGGCGCATCGCCGGCTTCTCGCGCCGCGGCGGGCCGGCTGGCGCCGCATTCGCGGGGGGTGGGCTCGTCACTGCGGCGTCCATGGCCTGTGACGCAGGAACCTAGCATAGGCCGGACCGCGAGCGGAGCACTCCCCCATGCTTGCGCTGCGCGGGCGTTGTTCTGCCGGCTACTTGGCGACGAGATAGGGCCTCATGAACTCGTTGTCCTCGTGATCGAGGATGTGGCAATGCTCGACGTAGCCGGGACCGTTCGTCGGATCGAACGGGAACAGATCCTGCCCCGGTCGCGACGCACCCGCGGCGACGGTGGTCGGCGCCCAGCGTGCCGCGATCCGCGTGATTTCGCCGGGGAACATCTTGATCGTGTCCTTCCAGCCGGAGTCGCTGGCCTCGGGCGCACGCGACGGGCACGCGCCGCCGGCGCACGAACCCTGTAACAAATATTTCGCGGCATCGAAGTTGGGATTGCCACCCACAGCTCCCGCGCCGTTCGCCGTCTGATAGTCGAGCGGCGGGCCGAAACCGGGGATGTACACGCCGGGCGCGAACGTGAACCCGTTGAAAGTTCCGCCTGGAAATGCGGCGATCCAGTCCGTCGTGTATTGAGTCACGTCGAACGGCTGGCGCGAAATCACCTGGAACTGGATCAGGTGGATGTGGATCGGGTGCGCGTCGCCGGTGAGGTTGGCAACTTCCCAGACCTCCGTCGCGCCTTCGCGCGGCGTCTCCGTCGCGAGCAGGCCGCGGCCGTTCGAGGTCGAACCGGGAACCGGGATGGTCGAACCTTCGCGGTTGCCGTTCCACTTGGAGTTGTTGATCAGGCTCTCGACCGGGTCACCGTCGCCGTCGGGCGAGCCGGGGCCGTCGATGTCGTCGGTGATCCCTTCTTCCTCGACGAGGATCAGCTGGCGCAGCTTGTCGCCGCGTCCATTGGCCGGCTTGATGTTGACCATCGGCGTCGCGCGCAGCCGCGGATGCGCGCCGGCCGGATTGAACGACGTGTCCCGTCCCTGCAGCGGCAGGTTCACGCGGAACTGCATGACCAGACCGTCCGACGTGGCGTCGGGAGCGCCGAATCCGACGGGACCGCCGCTGGGGAACGGAATGACCGCGAAGTTCTTCATCGTGAACGTCTTGCCGGCCTGGCCCCCGAAGTCGACGATGACGTCGGCGCGCTCCGCCGGCGCCAGGAACAAGCACTTCTTGCCAGCCTGGATGTCGTCGGCGCCGCCGAGCACGTTGTTGGGCGGGGCGTTGTTCGTGCCGTCGCACGCATGCCGTCCGTTGGCCGGGTTGGTCAGCATCACCGGCGTGTTGAAGAAGCCGCCGTCGGACCCGATCTGCCAGATCGCCGGGCCGGGCGGGCCGTTCTGGTGCATGTCGACGCCGGTCTGGTCGAAGAGCTCCATGCTGTAGAAGCGCGCGTTGCTGCCGTTCACGACGCGGAAGCGATAGCGGCGCGGCTGCACCGACAGCGTCGGCCAGGACTTGCCGTTCACGGTGATCACGTCGCCGAAGAACTCCGGGATCCAGAACGGGTGCTTGTCGGGGTTGCCAGGGCCGCCGTTCAAGCCGGGCGGGTTGTCGGCGTCGGGGAAGAAGAGCTGGCCGTTGGTGTCGAACTGGCGGTCCTGCAGCATCAGCTCGACTTCCTGGTCGCCGGACGGCAGCGTGATCGGGTTGTTGGCGAGACCGGTATCGCGATTGTCGCGGATGAAGTAGAAGCCCGCGAGGCCGGCGTAGACGTTCAAGCGCACGACGCCCAGCGCGTGGTCGTGGAACCAGAGCGTCGTGGCCTCTTGCTGGTTCACGTAGTTGTACGTGTTGGTGAAAAAGCCGGGCCCGCGCTGCAACAAACCCGGCGTGAACCAAGCGTCGGGATTGCCGTCGTACTGGGAGAGGACCTCCGCGCCGTGCAGGTGCACGACGGCGGGGATCGGTCCGGCGTACGGCTCGGTGCACGGCGCGGCCAGCGGCGGTCCGTTGACGCAGTTGTTGCGAGCCGTGGTGCCGAGCGGGTCGGCCCAATGCAGCGTCTGGTCGACCGTGATCAAGCTCTGCAACTGGGTGTTGCGCAGGCTGTTGGTGTAGATCGCGGTCGTTGCGGTTCCGCGCGACACCTCGATGGTGCGCGCCGGCCAGCTTGGACCGGTATTGTTGATGTTATAGCCCCACAAGAAGGTGCCGGCGTTGAACGGAGCAGGCCGTCCGGCATAGACCGACGCCGGCAGCACGCGCTGCTGGAACTCCTGCATGTTGACGTTCAACGTCGCCGCGCCGTTGATGCGGCGCCCGTTGAACGTCGGCAGCGGGTCTACGAATTTCGGAATCGAGTTCCCGTCGAGCAGCGTCTGAGGTGTGGTCACCGACGCTTGCGTGGCGATGCCGACCGACGACTGTGGGCTGGGATCCGCTCGGGCGCTGCAGCCGGCCGCTAGCAACGCGGCCGCCCACGCGGCGGTCAGCGAGCGCAACGGCCATGTCGTGCGCCGCGAGAGCGCGCCACCCGATGCTAGCCTCGTTCGGGTGATGGATTTGCTTGGATCCATTGCAGCCTCCTCATTGGGATTGGTGAGCCTCGATCGACCTGTCGCTCCGCGAGCGGACGCAGCGCAAGAGTCGTGCCCTGCAGCACCCGTGCAGTCATTGCGCAGAGGCGGCCACGCCCCGCAGCTGGCATTCGGCACGCCTGCACCTTGATCGTCCCTCGCTTCCGCCGTCGCTCGCGCGCAGCGAGCTGATCGCGATCGTCCATCGAACGATCGCGATCGCACCCGCGGTGTGGACGGCCCGGGGTCAGGGTCGCATTTCGAGCCTGATCGGCGCGAAAGGCGCGCTGTGAGTCACGCCGTCGTGTCGGTCCGCCCTTTGCTCATACGAGGAGCGCGGTTCGACATGAACCAAAAACCCACAGAAAAGGAGCTTCCCATGCGCAACAAGATCGCCCTCGCCCTCGTCACCGCTTCGCTCTCGATCCTGGCCCCGCGATTGAGCCACGCCTCGTCGGTGCCTGGAAACGGCACGGTCGTCTCGATCTCGGTCGCGAACTCGAATTTCGCGACCGTCTCGATCACGAACGCGACCGGCAGCGCGCCGGGGGCCTGCCCGACGCTCGGCGCGTACGGAATCGACATCAGCACCGCGCAAGGCAAGGCGATGCTGAGCGCGCTCGAGGGAGCTCAGCTCTCGGGAAAGCGACTCGGCGTCGGTGGATCCACCACCTGCACCGGCGGCGCCGAAACGCTGGGGCTCCTCACGGTGTTCACGAACTAGTGGTTCCCGGTCGCGCTCGGTCGATCGACGCGCCCACCACACAACCTGCCGAAGGAGAACGAGATGACAAACAGATGGGATTGCAACGCTTGCGCCCCACCGCCAACGGCGGTGAAGGCGACTCGCGCCTCTCGAATGCGGACGGTCCTCCGTCACCTTGGGTTCGTTCTCCTCGGCGTTGCCGCGGTGGAATCGAGCGGGTGCGGAGACGAAAATAAAGTGAACACGGAGCCCACGACGGTTGGTGTCCAGAGTGCACTGCTCCCCGGCACCTGGACGCCAGCCCCGTCGTATCCGCAGGGAAACCCGCAGTTCATTCAGCTGTTGATGGACGGCTCGATCCTGGCCCAAGACACGGCGAATACCTGGCATCGTTATTTCCCAGATCCGGTCGTCGGATATGCGGGAGGCCACTGGGTCGCGACGGGGTCATCGCAGTACCAACGAGATGGGTTTGCCACCGGATTGCTCCGGGATGGTCGGCTCTTCATTGGCGGCGGAGAGTATGTTTTCAATCCCGACGGCAGCCCCAGCGCGTTGCACAGCAAGTGCGAGATCTACGATCCCACGTCGAACGGAGGCGTGGGCGCTTGGTCGAATCTCCCCGACTATCCGAACAGCACGTACCTGGGGGATGGGGTGGTCGCTCCGTTGCCGGACGGCAGGCTCCTGGTGGGAGCGTCCGGCCAGGGTGGACCCGATGGGCGGCAATCGCTGTTCTTCGACCCGACGCAGTGTCCGCCCGGCGTCTCGCCGTGCTCCGGCAATCCTTGGAGCGCGCCTGACTCCATTCCCGGGCTGCCGGCCTTCTCGGAAGGAAGCATGACCCTGCTCCAGAACGGCAACGTCTTCCTGAGCCAGAACGGTGCCGCGCTCTTCACCACGGCGACTCACAGCTGGTCGCTCGTTCCTCTGCCGATGGGCTACAACACCTCGTCGCCGTGGGGAACGAATCCATACGGGACGGTGTGCGCTGGGTCGGGCTGCAACGATGAAGGCGCCTCCGTGCTCACGCTCTATGACGGGCGCGTCCTCATCACCGGTGTCACCGGCTTCACCGCGATCTATTCGCCCACCAGCAACACCATCTCCAACGTGGCGAATACACCGACCGGGTCGCTGAGGATGGACGAGAGCGACCAGATCGTCATGCCGACCGGCAATGCGCTCTGCGCGATCATCAACGCGGACCACTCGGGGCCCTTCAAGTTCTACGAGTACACGCCGCCCTCCCCGAGCAACTCACTCGGCACCTTCACTGACGTCTCCAGCAGCGGCGTCGTGGTTAGCGGAGAAGTCCTGCAAACACCCCTTCCCGACGGCTCGGTCATGGTCGCGAGCTCCGCCTCTCCCAACGTCTACATCTATCGTCCTCATGATCCGACCCAGCTCACGACGTTCGGTCAGCCGCACATCACTTCGGTGACGGGCCCCGTCAACGGTGTGTACACGTTAAGTGGCACCACGCTGAATGGGCTCACCAACGGCGCCAACATGGACGACGAAGGGCAGAACTACACGGCCTTTCCCGTCGTTTGGGTGACCTACGGGGGACAGACGCACTACTGCCCGGTCACGAACGTCAGCACGGCGTCCATCGGTCCGAACGTCGCTGGAACCCTGCAGTTCCGGCTTCCCGACGGCACGCCACGCGGCACGCTGAGCGTGACGCTTTCGGCGAGCGGCCTCCGCAGCTCGAATTCGGCGTCGATCAGCAACGGCACGGCCGTCATCACCTCTCCCCAGCAGTACCTCATCCTTTCGTAGGCCATCTTCCATCGATGGGCCACGGCATGCCGACGCCCTGGCGGTAGGAAGGCGCGCGCGGCGCCGGCAACGCTGGCTGGAATTTCGGCCGCGTGACCGGCGCCGCCAGGGCTTCGGTGCGTCGCGAGCGGACGCCGCAGCAACAATCGGCGATCGCGATCGATCGGCGGACGATCGCGATCACTCTCAAGGTGCTTCCGGGGGAAGAGGCGCGTTGCGCGGGGGAGCGTTGCGCGAGAAGAGAAACGCCGTGATCGTCCCGGACACGAGAGTTCCTACACCGAGCATGATGCCCACCCGATCGAGTGACTGGATCTCGGACAGCCGTTGATTGAGGGCCCGCGCGTCCGTCGGAGAGAGCGGCGACCCCGACAGGCGATCGCGCGACCACGACCACTCTTGATAGCGGCCATAGTTCCACGCGAACAGCCCCGCCGATGAGATTCCCAGCAGCGCCGTCAAGCCGACGGCGACTTTGGTGCGGAGCCGCCATCGTTCCGAGCTCTGCTCAGAAACCCGCGCGGTCAGCAGAGATGGCTCGGCCTGACGTGACGGGGAGGAAGCCGCGAGGGCCTGGGCCTGCCGAGGCGCCGTCACGATGACTCGGACCGTCTCCCCAGCGTGAAGGTCAATGTGCCAGCGCTCGGTGGGCGACGGAGGGCGCTCCAGAACCACGACGTGCGGGCCGATTTGAGCTCGGCGCCGCCAGGGAACGGCATCAACCGCGGATCCGTCCATGGTTAAACCGGCTGGCGAATCGGCGTCGATCGAGACCACGCCGACGAGCTGCAGTTGAGCGGCAAGCTTGGCTTGGGCGCGCGTGCGCAAGACCGAGGGCTCGTCAGGAATGGCGGCGAGATAGCGCTCGAGGGCATCGGCGGCGCGCGCCGGATCGCCGCTGGCCGCGTAGGCGAACCCGATGTTGTAAAGGACGGTCGGATCCGGGTGCAGAGCGTAGGCCCGTTCGAGCTCCACGATCGCCCGATCGTAAACCTGCCCGTCGATGAGCTTGAGTGCGTGCTCGAACAACTGCGCGGCTTCCTTGTCCGCGGTTCCCACGGGCTCTGCTGGCTCACCAGCTTCGGCATCCGAAACCAGTGACGCGACAAGGAGGAGGGCCACGACCATCTCGACGCATGGTCTCGCCGCGCTCCTAGCGCTCATAGGGATTCTCGCGAACGAACCCATCTTCCGGGGCCGTCGACGACGTAACCGCCGATGCGGCGACGTGAGCTGACTCCAGGTCCGAACGTGCACTACGCCGATGTGGCTGCAGAAACCGTACCTTGGGAACAGGAGGCTCCACGCGCGGACTGCCGGAGCCGCCTCCCACCGGCGGAGCGATGTCAGACGCCACACTGAAGGCCCGCGACGGCAGATCCCGTTCGCTCGGGACGGCCAAGGCGCCCGCGTTGGCGGCGGTTGGAATCATGGTCCGGCGATGCCGAACCCACCATGAACCGCCGCCAAAGAGAGAGAGCACCATTGCTGCCACACCGACCACGGTCCGCCATCTCCTCTTTCTTTCGGATGGCGGCGACCAGCGCGGCGCGGTCGCGGCCGACTTCACGGCCGTCACCGAGATCTCGTCCGTTACTTCCGTCGCGGAAAGGGAACCGGGTATCGAGGAACCAATCCAGCCGCTTCGGCGCGTGAAGGGCACGAGCGCCTGCGCCAGTTCCTCCGCGCCCGCGAACCGATCGTCAGGATCGCGCGCCATTGCCCGGATCACGACGGCCTCGAGATCAGCCCCCACCTCCGGTCGGAGAGAGATGACGCTCTCGGGTTCCCCGGTGAGCACCTGGTAAAGGGTGGCGTTGTAGCTCTCCCGGCGAAACGGGCATCGCCCGGTTATGAGCTCGTAAAGGACCACACCAAGAGCGTAGACGTCGCTGCGTACATCGACCGGCAGCCCGCGGGCGTGCTCCGGAGCCATATATGGGGCGGTCCCAGGAACCGCCCCGCTGGCCGTTGGGTCGCCCGAACCAAAGACCGTTGGATCCATCTTGGCGATGCCGAAATCCAGAAGCTTCACCAAAGGTGCATCATCGATGCCGGTCACGATGAAGATGTTCTCCGGCTTGATGTCGCGGTGAATGATTCCTTGTCGATGCGCCGCCGCCGCCCCGAGCGCCGCCTGCCGTACGATCTCCGTGGCCAAATCGAGCGAGGGCAACTCGCGGGCAATCAACGACCTCAAGTCTTTGCCCTTGAGCAACTCCATTACGAAATAGGGAACGCCGTCGTTCGTCTGTCCTCGATCGATCGTCGGAACGATATGGATGCTGTCGAGCTCGGCGGCCGCGCGCGCTTCCTTGTCGAAACGTGACGCGGACGAGCCTCGCAGAATCAAGTCAGGGCGTAAAAGTTTCAGGGCGAACCGTCTGCCAACCGCGACGTGCTCGACCTCGTAGAGCTCGCCCATTCCACCGGACGCCAAAGACCGGATGATGCGATAGCGATCACCAATGATCTCACCCTGCGACCTCGAGAACCCTCCCCCCATCGCGCTGCCTCGGTTCAGCATCGACGCCGCGAGGACTCTAGACCAGCCTCGCGCAAGAGTCGATAAGCGCGGCCGCGCGACAGCTGTAACGCCGATGCGGCTTGCGCCAGGTTACCGCCGTGGACTCGAATCGCCTCAACCAGGGTGGTCGCGTCCACGGTTTTGCGGCCTGACGGCACGATTTGTGATGGCGGGCTCAGAGCCGCGCCGATCGCGGCTTGGACGTGATGCCGCCGCAAGAGGCCGACGTCTGCGTACAACGCAGTCGTTCTTTGCGCCACGAAAGCCAGCTCGCGGACGTTCTGCGGCCAATCATAAAGGCAAAGCGCTTCGGCCGCGCCTCCGCTGATGGACGGAGGCCGCGGTGAATATCGCTTCAAAAATGCGTGGAACAGATGGACGATCTCTTCGCGTCGTTCGCGGAGCGGAGGAAGAACGACGCTCACCCCGTTGAATCGCGCGAACAAGTCGACGCGAAAACGGCGTTCGGCCACGGCAGCACGCAGGTCGCTCATCGTTGCCGCCACGACGCGAACGTCGACTTTCACCGGGCGAGATTGCCCCAGCGGCTGCACCTCTCGCGTCTCGAGCATGCGAAGCAGCTTCGCTTGAACAGCCAGCGGCAGCTCCGCGACCTCGTCCAGCAGTAGAGTCCCGCGGTCTGCCTCTCGGATATGTCCAAGGTGATCGCCGACCGCTCCTGTGTAAGCGCCCTTGCGGTAACCGAACAGTTCGCCCTCGGCCAAGGCTTCGGGCAGAGCGGCACAATTGATTGCGCGCAGCGGGCCGGCCCTGCCACTGAGGTCGTGGACCGCGCGGGCCACCATCTCTTTTCCGGTCCCCGTCTCGCCCATCAGGAGGACCGGCAGCTCGGACGCCACGACACTGAAGATCGTCGAGAGACGCGCGCGAAGGACGGGGCCCGTCAAGAGGCCGCTCGGGTGCTGTTCGAATGCTGAGCAATCCTCAGACGTCTCGGCCAACTCGGTGAAGACACCCAACAGGTCCCCGAGACGAACGACGTCGCCTAACGACAGCGGCGCGCGATCCCGGCGAACACCGTTGATGCTGACGCCATTTCGGCTGCGCAGATCACGGATCCAGTAGACACCCTGGTCACGCCATATCTCGGCGTGCTCTCGAGACACGCCGCGCCCATCGATGGACCACTGACATTGAGTGCTCCGCCCGATCCGGGCGCACTCGTCGGGCACGCGACTGAAGCAAGTCGCGACCTCTGGGAAGACCCAACGGATTCCGAGTATCCCTCGCTTCAGGGTCGCATTTTCTCCGCTGGCGCTGAGATCTGCTGTAGTCGTTGTCATTGACTATGTGCTCGGGTACGGTTTGTGGACTCGACATGCTCGCACGATGGATCCGAATTCGTCCAGAGCAGCGCGACGCATATCGGAGACCGCTGCGATTCGATCTCGCGCGCCTGACCGTGGCGCTCTCAATCGCGTGGTTACCCATGGCGTGCTCGATCATCGACGGTCATCCGCTGACAGTGGAAGAAGGAGACGGCTCCGTCGATGCGGCGACCGACCTCGGGCCGGTCGCCGCGGACGCACCGGTCAGCGCGGATGCACCAGTCAGCGCGGATGCACCGGATGGAGCGGACGCACCGGTCAGCGCGGATGCACCGGATGGAGCGGATGGCGACGGCCCCGGCGACGCAATCGGCGACGAAGCCGGCAGCGACTCCGGCACCGACGCTCCGTTGGTCGAGCCCTACCGCGGATTCCAACCCGAGCCGGCGGGTTACTGGTCGTTCGACGTGGTCGATCCGTCCGGTGAAATCGTCGACGATCTCGACTGGCAACATCCTGTTTTCCTCTACGGTGCCAGTGTGGCTGACGGGCAAGTTGGACAGGGGTTGTCCTTCGACGGATTGGCTTCGTACGCGGAAATCGAGCACGACCCAGCTTTCGAACCCGCGTCCGAAGGAAGTGTCGCCTTCTGGGTGCTGTGTGGAGGATTTCCGAGCGCGAAGCCACCACCACAGACCGTGAGTTTCTTCACGAAGGGGACGTATCTTCGCGATTGGGACCTGATTGGTTCCCCATCAGACACAATCGTGCTCAGCGTCGGCGCCGGGTGGCAGGTGGAAAGCACCAGCGGCCTGAGATTGGGACAATGGATGCACGTGGCCGCTGTCTATCGCGCCTTCGACCAGATCGACCTCTATATAAACGGCAACCCTGAAGGGAGTGCGCCCGCCGGCGAGCGTCACCCTGACTCGATGCCCATACGGCTCGGAAACGGCAGCTGGTTCACTGACCGGGGTTTTCAGGGCCGGATCGACGAGTTCGCAACCTGGCAGGTGGCGCTCACTCCAGAGCAGATCGTCGACCTCTACACGCGCGGGCTCAATGGTCATCGGCTGACGGACGCTCTTCCGTAACGCGAGGATCGCCGCATGCTCTCTCCGTCGCGCCCGCGCGATCGCTGATGCCGCCACTGGAGTGTTCGAGGAAATTTTGAGCCGCCTCGGCGCCTTGCCGACTCGTGGTAAGAGCGATGGATATGTCGTCTTACAAACTCGGGCTTGGCTTGATCGGTCTTCTGGCCGCGGGCTGCGTGATGCCGCCCGCGCCGCGCACCATTCCGGCGTCGGGTGTCTCGGACGCGCCCCGTGCGTCGATGACGTCGGCGCGCGTGCACGGAGAGAATCCGTTTCGCGACGCTTACTGGGCGATCGACGCGGAATCCAACGCCCACCGCACGGCTGAGATGTGGCGGCGAACACGACCGCAGGACGCAGCGGCGATGGACAAGATCGCGGGACAACCGTCGGCGGCATGGCTCGGCAACTGGAACCCGCAGATCGAGGTCGACACCAAGAAGTACGTCCTCGCGAAGACGCGCGCGGGCGCCCTGCCGGTCATGATCGCCTACAACCTGCCGTACCGCGATTGCGGTAGCTACTCGGCGGGCGGCTCGCGCACGCCGGCGCGCTACCGCGCCTGGATCGATGGTCTGGCCGCCGGCATCGGATCGCGGCACGCTGTCGTCGTGCTGGAGCCCGACGGGCTGCCGCTGCTGAAGAAATGCCTGACGCCGGCGAAGCAGCAGGAGCGCATCGATCTCGTGAAGTACGCCATCGAGAAGCTCGAATCACTGCCGGGTGCGGCCGTCTACGTCGACGCCGGGCACTCGAAGTGGATCGACGCGCCCGAGATGGCGCTGCGCCTGAAAGCGGCGGGGATCGATCAGGCCGACGGTTTCGCGCTCAACGTCTCCAACTACCAGCCGACGCCCGACCTGATCAAGTACGGCCACGAGCTGTCGGCGTTGCTCGGCGGCAAGCACTTCATCATCGACACCAGCCGCAACGGCAACGGACCGCCGCCGTTCGAGGGCGAGGACGAGCGCGCCTGGTGCAACCCCGACGGACGCGCGCTGGGCGCGCCCCCCACGACCCAGACCGGCGATCCGCTGGTCGACGCGTTCTACTGGCTCAAGCCGCCTGGCGAGTCCGACGGGACCTGCAACAAAGGCCCGGCCGCCGGCGCCTGGTGGCCCGAAAAGGCGCTGGAAATGGCTCGCAACGCGAAGTGGTAGCCGGCGCACGCCGCATCTCACCGACGGCGTGTGGGTGTCTTCCCCCCTGGCCGCTCACCGCCGCCGGGCGTATCGTTGACGGCCACTCGAGGAGGAATTGAATGCGAAGTTTCGTCGCCGCGCTGGCCGTCGCCCTGACTCTGGGCGCCGCGGCCACCGCGGAAGCCCGCGCCGTGCACTACC
>Ga0265314_10001394_pt1 | contig 27090 bp, 19 predicted proteins | sample 4126metaG_FD_203106 | JGI IMG/M metagenome (GOLD analysis project Ga0265314, IMG submission 203106) | Rhizosphere microbial communities from Carex aquatilis grown in University of Washington, Seatle, WA, United States - 4-1-26 metaG | ecosystem: Host-associated > Plants > Roots > Rhizosphere >... | reverse complement strand
TGCACGTGCTGGTGGCCGGCGAAGGCGCCGACAATATGTCCAAACAGACCGGAGGCTGGACGATCTCCTGGCAGGGCAGCGGCAATTCGCGCGCCGATTTTCCGAACGGCAACACGATCTATGAAAGTATCGCGGCGGAGGTTGCGGCGGCCGGCGGCAGCGCCGTTCTCAGCGCCGATGGCAGCTACTCCGGAAAGCCGGATGTTGCCATCGTGGTCTTCGGTGAAAATCCGTATGCGGAGGGACGTGGCGACCGTCCGAACGTCGATTTCGAACCCGGTGACCGGCACACGTTGAAGCTGCTGCAACGCTTCAAGGCACAGGGCATTCCGGTCGTCTCCGTGTTCCTTTCCGGACGGCCGCTCTATGTCACGCCCGAAATCAACGCCTCGGACGCCTTCGTGGCGGCCTGGCTGCCTGGTTCGGAAGGCACAGGCGTTTCCGATGTGTTGTTCGCCAAGCCGGACGGTTCGGTGGCTTATGACTTCCACGGCAGGCTTTCATTTTCATGGCCGCGTGCGCCGGACCAGACCCCGCTTAATGTCGGCACGGAACCTTACTTTCCGCTGTTCCCGTTTGGCTACGGATTGACCTACGGTGCGCCGCGCAACCTCGGACCGCTGCCGGAAGCTGAGTCGGCTGAGGTCACGGCAGTCGCGTCCGACACGATCGTGGAATCGGGTCATGCCACGTCGGCTTGGTCGCTATCATTGGTCGACGCCGACGGTGGGAAGATCGATGCAGGCGCGACACCCGCAATGACGCCCGGGGGGGTGTTACGCGTCGTGCGCGGCGACTGGCAGAAGCAGGAAGACATGCTGGTCGCGTCGTGGAGCGGGAGGGGCAACGCCAGTCTCGTTGCAGCGGGCAATCCAACAAACTACGCGCAACAAGTCAGTGAAGGATTGAGCCTCAAGCTGATGCTGCGCGTCGATACCGCGCCGGTATTGCCGGTGACGCTCGCCATGGGAGGCGCCACGGGCCTTGGTACTGTCGATCTGACCCGGGCTCTGCAGGCGGCGAACGGCAAAGGTTGGACGACGGTGTCTGTTCCGTTGACGTGCTTTCGCAAGGCGGGCGCGGATATGGACGCGATTGCCACGCCGATGGCGCTGACCAGCATCGGCAAGCTGGAAATCGGCCTGTCCTCAGTGAAAGTCGAGCGGGACGTCAGTCAAACAAGCTGTCCCTTGCTGCAAAGCAGGTGGGCACCGGTGGCGAAGCACTCACTGGTACTGCGGCATATGCCGGCAGTCCGGCATGCTCCAGTTAGGCATCATGCGCCGGCGAAGAAACACAAGCATATGAAGGCTAAGGCTCGCAGGTCCAGGTGACCTCATCGCGCAGAACGGCGGTACCCTTTTCGCCCGTCGCAACGATCACGTTTTTGCCGGTCCGAAGCTTCACGCCGGGCCACAGCGCGATGCGCCCGTCGGGCGCCTGCGCGCCAATCCTCCTGCCGTTGACGGTCAGCGTCACGCTGTCCGCATTGGAATAGACCTTGACGTCGACCGTATCGGTCTTGCGCGCCGTGTAGCGTCGGCTCGTAATATAAACCACGGGCTCGTCGGACCAGTTCGCCTTGTACCAGTAGAACGCATCCTTCTTCACGGCGCGATCATAGGTGACAAGCCCTTTGTCGTTGATGCCCGGGCGATCGCCTTCGTGACGCCGGTCGGACGGAAAATCGAACGCTGCCCAGACGAAGGTACCCCAAACGAATGGCCGGCGCTCAAGTGCGCGCCAATAGGCTTCGTGGAACAGCGCCTGATACTGTTCGGGATGCCAAAGGCTGTCGGGCATTGGCTGCCGTGGCGGATCTTCCTGCTGGTTCACGCTGGCGCCTGCGCCGTATTCGCTGACAGCGAACGCGCGGGTCGGCTGCGCGGCGTGCAGCTTGTCGGCCCAAGCTCCGATCCGGTCCATCGTGCCGTCGTACCAGCCGTAATAACGATTGTAGCCGATAAGGTCCGTATGATTGGCGTTGGGATCGTCATCCGGCTCGCAGCAATGGGCATAGACCGTTGGGCGCGATGGATCGTCTTTCTTTGCTTCATTCTGAACCGCGGACAGCATACGCGCGGTGTCGGCGTTGGAGACATAAAGCTCATTACCAAGCCCCCAGAAGAACACGGACGGATGGTTGTAGTTCTGGCGGATCAGTTCGCGCAGTTGCTGGCGGATGTTTGCCTCGAAGGCGGGGGCCGGATCGACGGCGCCGTAAAGCGGAATCTCGGTCCAGACGACGTACCCGGCGTGGTCGGCATCGTCATAGGCGCGCTGGGGATGCTGGAAATGCGCCATCCGCGCGCCGGTGACGCCCAGCTCGCGCAGGATCGCGAAATCCCGATCGATCTCGGCATCCGAAACGGCGGTCCCTTTGCCGGGACGTTCGCTATGGAACAGATCGACGCCGTGAATTGAAATGTGCCGCCCATTTAAGAAGAATCCTTTGTCAGGATCGACGCTGAAGGAACGCACCCCCAGCGGCACCGCTACCTCGTCGCGTAGCGTACCGTTCGCGGAGAACACATCGGCGACGACCTTGTACAGGTATGGATCGCGTACGCCGTCCCACACATGGGGTCGCGGCAGGGACACGTGTTGCATGACGGCCTGCGTCATTCCCGCGGACAGTTCGATGGCAGACGATGCTTTCGCAATCTCGCGCCCTTTTGCATCGAGAATGCGGAAGACAAACGTAGCTTGAACCGGTGTCGCGAAATCGTCCGTGACGCGTGCAGCGACGGAGATGTTTGCCTTTGCGGTGCTGAAGTCGGAGACCGTCACATAGACTCCCGGACCGCCGTCATCGAGCATATCCACATGCAAAGGCGCGGTGAGGACAAGATGCACTGGGCGGTACAATCCGCCAAACACAGTGAAATCCCCCATCAACGGAGCAATCGTCTTGAATTTGGAATTGTCGACACGCACCGCGATCAGGTTTTCGCCCGAATGCAAAAGATCGGTCACGTCGAAGCGGAACCCCGCATAGCCGCCTTCGTGGCGGCCGGCATGTTTTCCGTTCACCCAGACATCGGCGGCCAGTGCCGCTCCGTCGAATTGCAGATAGGCGCGGCGGCCTGCGAGCGCGTGGCGCAGCGCGACATGGTCGCGGTACCAGGCGGGACCGCGGTAATAGGGGCCGCCCTTTTCGCCGTCTACGGCGTTGAAAGTGTGCGGCAGGGCGACCTTCCGCCAACCTGAATCGTCTAGCGCCGGCTCTTCACCGCCCTTGATATCCTCACGCGCAAAAGACCAATTTGCATTCAGGAGAACATCCGTACGTCCCGCATAGGAGGAACCAGCCCCTGGAACGCTCGCGGCAAGACAAAGAAGCGCGACAAACACAATTGCATGCATAAGATAGCATGACTTCATCGCCGGAGCCGCTTGTATGTGTTCGCGCTAACATAATAGCATCCCGGCGATCCCGGACAAACCGGGGCGGCATCTGCCGAGATAAGAACAAAAGGAACGGTCATGAAACGCTTTTTCCAGGTCGCGATCTGCTCGATGTTCCTGCTGTCGATATTCGCCGCAGCAGCAAGTGCACAATCGGTTCCGGGAAAATACAGGAATTTCCGAGCCGCGATCTATGTCACGGTCAACGCGACCAAGCAGCTCGCCGATCCGAAGGTCTTCGAGCAACAGTTCAGCCGCATCAGCCGCCAGTTGAGCTTCGACAAGGTCTATGTCGAGGTCTATCGCAACCATCTGTTCGCGACGGATGCCGAGATTGATGCGGTCAAGAGAAAATTTCAGGCCAAGGGCGTCATCGTGTCGGGCGGCGTGACTCTGGCCGCGGGCGGTGTCGGTGGGCAGTTCGGCACCTTTGATTACGAAAATCCCGTCGACCGGGATGAATGCAAGAATGCTGCCGAGCTTGCCGCCAAGCACTTCAACGAAGTGATCCTCGACGACTTCTTCTTCTATACGAGCAAGAGCGACGCGGACATTGCCGCCAAGGGCGCGCGGAGTTGGACACAATACCGGCTGGATACTATGCGCGACGTTGCCCAGAAACTGGTTCTCGGGCCGGCCAAGGCTGCCAACCCCGCGGTCAAGATGATCATCAAATACCCAAACTGGTATGAACATTTCCAAGGTCTGGGCTTCGACCTGGAAAAAGAATCGCACATGTTCGATTACATCTATACGGGAACTGAAACACGCGATCCCATGGTCACCGACCAGCTCCTTCAGCAGTACGAGAGCTACGAGATCATCCGCTACTTCGACAATATTCGCTCCGACGGCGGCAACCTGGGCGGCTGGGTGGATACTTACAGTCTGCGCTATGTCGATCGCTACGCCGAGCAATTGTGGGATACCCTGTTCGCCAAGGCGCCCGAGATCACGCTTTTCAACTGGAGCGACCTTGTCGACGGCTCACGCCCCTTCGAGGCAGGCGACCGCAAGGCGTGGCAGAAGCTGCACACCGGCTTCGACTGGGCGGCGATGGCCAAGTCATATCGATCCACCGGCAAGGGCGATCCTGGCCCGGGCTGGGGCAGCGCGGCAGGCTATTCGCTGACGCAGGTGGACAAAGTGCTAGGTTATCTCGGCAAACCGGTCGGCATTGCCAACTATAAGCCGTATCAATCGACCGGCGAGGATTTCCTGCAGAACTACCTGGGAAATATCGGCATTCCGATCGAGATGACGCCGAATTTTCCGACCGATGCCGATCTTGTGCTTCTCACCGAGAGTGCCAAATTCGATCCCGACATCGTAAAGAAGATCGAGGCGCAGCTGGCCGCAGGCAAAAGCGTGGTCATCACCTCCGGCTTTCTGCGCGCCATGCAGGACAAGGGCTTCAAGGATATCGCCGAGTGGGAAACCACGGGCCGCACGGTCGCCATTCACGATTTCCTCAACGGCTTTGGCGCAGGCAATGGCAACAGCCTGAACGATCCCAAGCACGACAATCCGACGATCCTGTTTCCGGAAGTCCGGTTTCTCACCAACGATTCCTGGGGGATCATCCGCGGTGTGGCGGGCCCGAAGGGCTTTCCGATTCTGCTGATGAATCGATATTCCAAGGGCGTCATCTATCTTCTGACGATCCCGGAGAACGTTGCGGACCTATATAACCTGCCGCAGGGTGCGATCACGCAGATCAAGCACTACTTGCAGCGCGACTTTGAGGTCCGGCTCGACGCGCCGCCGCTGGTCAGCCTGTTCGCCTACGATAACGACACATTCGTCGTCGAGTCCTTCAAGGCAACCGGCGCGGACGTGAACATCTCTGTGGCGGGCGCGAATGTGAAGCTGCGCGATCTGATGACGGGAAAGCTGGTCGCGATGCAGAAGCCGCCGAAAATGGCGCCTGATCCGCGCCGCAGCAGCTATGCGGAGCCACCGCGCACGGTCTTCCCAGTGAAGATCGCGCCGCATTCCTATCGGGTCTATAAGATCGAGAAGTAAGTCGAGCCCGTGCTGTGACTTCAGCCTGTGCAATGGGGGCAATTCGATGCCGTGGCTGTGGGCCCAGACCATCGGCATGCTGAGCTTCGTCGACATGCATGCAGGGTTGGAGGGCATTTTCGGGCCGGGGTACCGCGTTGTCACGATGAGGTTGAAGCCTTAGCGGCTTTTGTTCGCGTGCAGTGCAGCATACGAAGATGTGGCCGCGATCGAGCGGCTGCGCTGTTAACAGCATCGCATGATCGCGTGAGAATCCTGCGGCCAGAGACATAATTTTGACACAGGCGTGCCGGGATAATCGCAGTAGTGATATTATGCACCGGCGATCATTTGGCGGAGCACCAACATGATGCGTTCCTTGCAGCCGTCACAGGGGTTCTCACGCCGGCGATTTGTGGGATGCGGCGCTGCTTCATTTGCGGTTTTGTCTACCATCGCGAATGCCCAAGGCACCCCGTTGCGGCAAGGTATGCCGCTGACTCTGCCGGACGCACAGCAGAACGCACAGCCGGACGCATCGAAAATCGCGGCCGACACGGATGCCGCCCAACATCTCACGATCAACGTGATGATCAACGGAAAGGGGCCGTTCCAATTCGTCGTCGATACGGGCGCGGACCGTTCGGTCGTTGCCCAAGACGTCGCAGTTTCCCTCGGCCTGCTGCGCGGCACCCACGTCAATGTGGAAGGCATCGTGCGCACCGTGAACGCCGAGACGGTGACGGTCGATAATCTCACCTTTGGAGCCGTGTCGCGCGACCATCTCATTTTACCTGTGCTGCCGCGTGCGCTGCTTGGCAGCGACGGCTATCTCGGCCTTGATGCCATCGACGGCTATCGCGTGACGCTCGATTTCCAAAATCGCGCTCTGCTCATCGGACAGACGCACCACACGGTGCCGAATAGTTGGATGGGGCCACAAGAAGTGATGGTTCCGTTACGCGGCAGCATGGGACATCTGCGGGCCGCCAACTGTAGGGTCGACGGTATCAGCTCGGCTGCCTTCATCGACACCGGCGCAGAAGTCTCGGTCGCCAATGTGCGGCTGTTCAACGAACTGGTCGCGATCGACCCCGCTTACGTCAGGAAAGAGACTGTTTCGCTGACTGGAGTTACGGGCGGCTTGGTCGAGGGGCGCGTTGCGACGGTCCAAAAGGTCAAATTGGGCGGGCTCATATGGGACGGCTGCAATCTGGTCGTTGCCGATCTCCAGATTTTCGATATCTGGGGCCTCACGGACAAGCCGGCGCTGCTGATCGGGATGAATTTCCTGCGCCAGTTCGCCCACGTCTCGATCGACTATGGGAGACGCGAACTCCGTTTTGATCTTGCCAGTTTGAGAATTGCATTGCGGACGTAAGCAGGTTCACGCATCGAAGGTAGTGGCAAAAGGATGAAATCTTTGGGACCGTCAAATTGGCTCTCGCGCCGGCGATTTGTGGAATACGGCGCCGCCTCATTCGCGTTTTCATCCTTCGTCGCCAAAGCCCAAGGAGCGCCGTTGCCGCAAGGCACGCCGGCGCCGCCGGCTGCGCAGCCGGTCTCTCCGGAAATTGCAGCCGCCACGGATGCTGCTCAGCGTCTCACTATCGGCGTGCGGATGAACGGCCGAGGACCCTTCCGCTTCGTCGTCGATACCGGTGCGGATCGCTCGGTCATCGCCGAAGATGTTGCCCAGTCCCTGAACCTGCCGCGTGGTGATCGCGTGATGGTTGAGGGCGTCATTCGCTCGGTACCCACCGATACGGCCGAGGTTACACAACTCGCGGTCGGACCGGTGACGCGCACGAATCTGAGCGTACCGGTCTTGCCGCGGTCGCAATTACTGGCCGACGGTTATCTTGGCCTTGATGTCATCGACGGTTATCGCGTGACGCTCGATTTCAAGAACAACGAGTTGTTGCTCGGCATGCCATCCCAAATGCCGCGCTATTTGGTGCCGCCTAGCGGTGGGATTCTGCCGAACGAATTGACGGTTCCCGTCTCAGGGCGGCATGGGCATCTTCGCGCATTCGGTTGCAGCATCGATCGAATCCGTGCTGTCACGTTTGTCGACACGGGTGCGGAAATCTCGGTGGGTAATTCGCGGCTGTTTGATGCGCTGGTCGCGAACGATTCGACCTATTTCAAGCAGGACATCATTCAGTTGACGGGGGTAACGGGCGGCATCGTCACCGGTCATGTGACGACTCTCAAGCACGTTCGGATGAACTCATTGAATTTCGAGAATGGCGAGATCGCTATCGTCGATCTACAAATATTCGATCTTTGGGACCTTTCCGATCGGCCGGCGCTGCTCATCGGGATGAACTGGTTGCGACAATTCTCGCGGGTATCAATCGATTATGGACGCAAGGAGCTTCGCTTCGACCTTGCGACGAGGGCGGCTGCCGCGAGCGCCTGACGTTCGTACGCCGAAGATCATCGATGTCCGCGCCAGTCGGTAATCCAAGCGCGTGAGTCAATTTTTTCCCCAAGCGAAAATGCCGGGGGCCCTTTTTTCACACTGCCTATCGGCAGGTGCCGTCTTGCATTCAAGCCTTTGCAGGTACAAGGTCCGCGCCACGTTAGCGGTATCATAAAGTACCGGCGCAGCCTCTCACGGCGGCGAAAAGAAACGAAACACGGGACGAAATCGATGTTTGAACATTCATGTTCACGCGCCGCAATGCGTGCATTCGGCCGCGGGCGTGCCCTCGCGTTATCGCTCGCCGCGATTGCATTGCTGCTCTCCGGTTGCAGCAAGAAAGAAACGAAGACGCCGCCTCCAGCCGCTCCCAAAGCGGTCGAGCTTCCGCATTTCGTCCAGAAGAACGGGCGTTACGCCTTCATCGTCGACGGCGCGCCCTATCTGATCCTGGGCGCGCAAGCCAACAACTCCAGCAACTATCCTGCGGTGCTCCCCAAGGTGTGGCCGGCCATCGACATGCTGGGCGCCAACACGCTCGAAATTCCGGTTGCCTGGGAACAGATCGAACCGACCGAGGACCATTTCGACTTCTCCTATGTCGACACGCTTCTCGTGCAGGCCCGCCAGCATCACGTGCGTCTCGATTTGTTGTGGTTCGGCACTTGGAAGAACACCAATCCGGCCTACACTCCGTCCTGGGTGAAACTCGACAACAAGCGTTTCCCGCGGATGATCGACGCCAAAGGCAAAACAGTCTATGCGCTGTCGCCGCTTTATCAATCGACGCTAGATGCAGACAGCAAGGCCTTCGCGGCTTTGATGACCCATCTGAAGGCGGTCGATCCGCAACAGACTGTTATCCTGGTTCAGGTCGAGAACGAGACCGGCACTTACGGCACGGTGCGCGATTATTCACCCGTGGCACAGAAGCAGTTTGACGGGCCGGTGCCCGACGTGCTGGTCGCGAGCCTGCACAAGAAGCCAGGCACCTGGAAGCAAGTGTTCGGAAAGGACGCCGATGAGTCTTTCCACGCTTGGTGCATCTCGTCGTTCGTCGAAAAGGTCGCCCAAGCGGGCAAGGCCGCCTATGCGCTGCCGATGTATGTCAACGTGGCGCTGCGCGATCCTTACAAAGATCAGGCGCCGAGCACGTACGCCGCCGGCGGTCCAACCTGGAATGTGCTGGACATCTGGAAGATCGGTGCGCCGTCCATCGCGCTGGTCGCGCCGGATATCTACGGCCACACCTATGCCGACGTGACAGGTCAGATCGCACGCTACCATCGGCCCGATAATCCGCTGCTCGACATCGAACTTGGAAACGGCCCCTGGTTTGCCCGCTTCTTCTTCGCAATCCTTGGCAATCAGGGCCTCGGAGTGGGGCCGTTCGGCATGGATTTGACGGGCTATGCCAACTATCCGCTGGGCGGCAAGGTGACCGACATATCGATGGTCGAGCCATTCGCCGAGAACTACCGCACGCTCGGTCCGATGTCGCGCGAATGGGCAAAGCTGAGTTTCGAGTCAAGCGTCTGGGGCGTTGCGGAGCCCGACGATCACAAGGCGCAGACCATCGATATGGGCCGCTGGAGCGCGACGGTTCAATATCAGCAATGGCAGTTTGGCCTTGACACTTGGAATCTCACGACAAAGGGCGACCTCCCCGAGGGAACTGAGAAACCCATCGGCGGTGCGATGATCGCCCAACTCGGCCCCAACGAGTTTCTCGTGATCGGTCGGCACGCGCGCGTCGGCTTCAATCTCACCGACAAGAAAGCCAAGGAGCAATCTTTGTTCGATCGCGTCGAAGAAGGCCATTACGACAACGGCAAATGGGTGTTCGAACGCGTCTGGAACGGCGACGAGACCGATTACGGCCTCAATTTCACATCGCTGCCGCAGGTACTACGGGTGAAGCTGGGAACTTACTAAGATAAGCGGCGGTGCTCGAAGGCGCCGTCGATCCGGGAGAGTGATTTGAAGGCAAGGATAACGGCCGGGCAGTGGGGCGCAACTGCGGCGGCTGTGGCACTGCTGGCGCTGGTAGGCGCGTGTTCGTCTGCGCCGGAAATGTTTGGCGTGTTCTCCGGCAAGGGCGATCAGGCCAAGGCACTGTCCAGTTGGGAGAAGACTGGCGACGGCGTGATCGTCGCGCCCACCGCCGGCCAGGCGCGCAAAGTCCGCCTTGTGGTGATGACCGATACCATCATCCGCGTGACGGCAGCACCCAGCGACAGTCTCGATCTGCCCAAGAGCCTGATCGTCGGAACGGCGCCCGCCTCCGATGCGAAGTTCAGCGTCTCGGCCGATGGCGATACGCTGACGCTCAAAACGGCGAAGGTGTCGGCTGACGTCTCGCTTTCAAGCGGTGCGGTAAAATTCCGCAATGCCGACGGCAAGGTCGTGCTCGACGGCTATAACGGCGGCGAGTTCCAGCCTGTGAAGGTGGACGGCAAGGATTTCTATACCGTCCGCCAGGAGTTCAACCGCGGTTCTGATGAAGGCTTTTACGGACTCGGCCAGCACCAGAACGGTCAGATGAACTACAACGGCGAGGACGTCATTCTCGCCCAGCACAACATGGACGTCGCCGCGCCGATAGTGGTGTCCACCCGCAATTACGGTGTGCTGTGGGACAATTATGCAATCACGCGCTTCGGCCACCCCAAGGAATACGACACGCTGGCGGCGGAACTGACGTTGCGCGACGCCAACGGCAATACCGGCGGGCTCACCGCACGCTATTACGACCAAGGCAAGTTGTTGGCCGAGCGCATCGAAAACGATCCCAATTATCAGTTCATTCCCGATTCGAAGAATTTCCCCGCTGCCGTGGCCAACCCCTCTGGCAGGCCGATACACGTGGGCGAGCCCATTCCCACGAGCAAGACGCTCAATGTGGTATGGGACGGCAGTCTGGAAACGCACAAAACCGGCGTGCACAAGTTCCGCTTCTATGTCAGCGGCTATTTCAAGTTGTGGATCGACGACAAGCTGGCGATGGACGCCTGGCGCCAGGGCTGGCAAGGCTGGTATCGCAATCTCGATTTGCCGATGACCGCCGGCAAGCCGGTGAAATTTCGCGCCGAATGGAGGAACGAAGGAGGGGCATATCTGCGATTTCTCCATCTCGACCCGCTGCCGGATGAGGAGCGGCATGAATTATCGCTGGCCTCCGATGTGGCGCACGCCATCGACTATTATTTTATCGCCGGCGGCAACATGGATGACGTAATCGCCGGCTACCGCCACCTCACGGGCCAGGCCGCGATGATGCCGGAATGGGCCTATGGCTTCTGGCAGAGCCGCCAGCGTTACGAAACGCAGGACCAGCTCGTCGGCGTATTCAAGAAATACCGCCAGCTAGGCCTGCCGATCGACAACATCGTTCAAGATTGGCGCTACTGGAAGGACCCGGAATGGGGTTCGCATGATTTTGACTCTGCGCGCTATCCAAATCCCAAGAAGATGTTCGATGATATCCATGCCATGCACGGCCATGAGATGATCGTGATCTGGCCCAAATTCTATACGGGCCTCGCCAACTTCAAGGAATTCGACGAGAAGGGCCTGATGTATCGTTATTCCGTCGAGCAGGGCTATATCGACTGGGTCGGGCCGGGCTACGTCAGTTCCAACTACGACGCCTATTCGCCTGAGGCGCGCGACATCTATTGGAACCAGATCCAGCCCAAGCTCGACGTGCTGGGCCCGGATGCCTGGTGGATGGATAACGACGAACCCGATATCCACTCCAATGCGAGCATGGAAGACCAGATAAAATTCCGCGGTCCGACGGTGCTGGGACCGGGTGCGGAATTCTACAACAGCTATCCGCTCGAGCATGTCTGCGGCTTCTACGACCATTGGCATGGCGCGCATCCCGATAAGCGGACGTTCATCCTGACGCGCTCCGGCTTCGCGGGTTTGCAGCGCTGCAGTGCCGCCGCGTGGAGCGGAGATATCGCCGCGCGCTGGAGCGACATGCGCGACCAGATTTCCGCGGGGGTGAACTTCGCGTTGTCTGGCATTCCGAACTGGAGCTTCGACATCGGCGGTTACACGATGGAAGATCGCTATTCGGTCAAGCCCAACAAGGCCAACAAGGCGGAATGGACGGAACTCTATACGCGCTGGTACGAGTTCGGCGCCTTCGTCCCGATCTTCCGCTCGCACGGCGAGTTGGTTCATCGCGAAATTTTCGAGATGGCGAAGAAGGGGTCGCCGATCTACAACATCCTGGCGTTTTACGACCGACTGCGTTACCGGCTGATGCCTTACATCTATACGGCGGCATCGGACACATATCACCGCGCCGGTACGATGATGCGCGGGCTAGTGATGGATTTCCCGAACGACGCAAAGGTGCGCAACATCGACGACGAATATATGTTCGGTTCGTCATTCCTGGTCGCGCCGGTCACAGAATACAAGGCGCGCACGCGCACCGTATACCTGCCGGCAGGCACACGCTGGTATGATTTCTACACCGGTAAATCCTTCGACGGCGGCCAAGACATCACGGCGCAAGCGCCGCTGGAGCGCATGCCTCTGTTCGTCAAGGAAGGTTCGATTGTGCCGATCGGCCCGAAAGTACAATACGCGCAGGAGAAGCCGGGCGCGCCGATCACACTCGCCGTCTATGCCGGCAAGGACGGCCGGTTCGATCTCTATGAAGACGACGGCACGACTAACGGCTATACGCGCGGAGAATGGTCGCGGATTCCAATCAGCTACAACGACGCAACAGGCACTCTGACTATCGGTGCGCGTCAAGGCACGTTTCCCGGCATGATCGCCGACCGCGTGTTCAACGTGCGCTGGATATCAGGGCCAACGGCCAACGCGATAAATTTCGACGCCAAGGCCGATCAGAGCGTCCATTATTCGGGGCAGGCGGTCGAAATTCAACGTTCGGCTGCACCGGCGCACAAAGCCCATGCCGCGCGTCATGCGAAGAAGCACAGGCACAAGCGGCGGTAAGAGGGGCAGGCGTCTCGCGGCGTTAGCCTTTAGATTCCCGCACTCCGTTTGCCGGGACGCGGTGTTTTCGCTGCCCCCGCTTCGGCAGCGCGAATCAGATCCAGCGTTTCTTGGATCATCGTGCGCATGGCCGTTTCGGCGGTGACCGCATCGGACGCCATGATGGCATCGGCGACTCTCCTGTGGTCGACAACGCTGGCCAGCTTTACGCCCTTGAAGTAGTTCGTCATGTGAATGCTGAAGCGCAGCGCCGTTTCGATCAGATCGCTGAGCTGCGCGTAGAAGCGGTTTCCGGTGGCCCGCAATACGCCGACATGGAATGCCATATCGGAACTCATCGGATCGTCTTCTCCCTGCTCAGCGGCCGCCATTCGATCGATTGCCGCCATTACAGCCGCTTTTTCGTGAGGCTTTGCCACAAGCGCGGCGAGCCCCGCGGCGATGGGCTCTACCGCCAGCCGCATCTGGGCGAATTCGATCAGCAATGAATAGGAGAATTTGCGCTCCAACAGCCAACGCAGCACGTCCGGGTCGAGCAGATTCCAGGTATCTTCCGGCAGCACCCAGGTGCCCTGGCGCGGTCTAGCGTCGAGCAGGCCCTTGGCGGTAAGCATTTTGACCGCTTCGCGCAGGATGCTGCGGCTCACACCATATTGTTTGCAGAGGTCGGCCTCGACCGGAAATGGATTGTTTTCGGAATAGCGGCCGGTAACAACGGCGATGCCCAGATCTTCGACGATCCTGTAGGTCAGGTTCTCGCCCCGGACGCGCGGAACGGCACTCTTCCCCCGCAGATGCGTCCGCCGGCCTCTAACCGCCCCCGTCGAAGATGAATTCGGCATCCGGCAATCCCGCTACGTCTGTTCTATAAACAAACAAATTCCCCGCACTAGGTTGCCCAAGGAGCGCATCCTCCTTCAAGCCGTCGCGGGCCGACGTCACAAAAAGGAGGTTCAGGTTGGACCCTCCAAACGCTACACAACTCGGCTGGCTCGCCGGCACCTCAACCACCCGGTCGATGGTGCCGTCCGGAGCATAGCGCACAACTCTACCGGCACCCCAATGAGCATTCCAGACGAATCCGTCACAGTCCACATGGGCGCCGTCCGGGAATGCGCCCTCGGGCGTACGGGCGAAAACGCGACGATTTGCCAATTCCCCCGTTACCCCGTCCAAATCGTAGGCGAATATCGTTCGCAGGGGCGAATCGGCGAGATAAAAGCGTGAGCCGTCCGGGCTGGTGCAGAGGGCATTCGAGATATGAACGGGGTCTAGATGGACGCTCACCCGGCCCCCTGGGCCGACGCAGTGGAGGCGTCCCAGGGCTGGGTGGCTGTCGCCTTCCACCATGGTGCCCGCCCAGAACCGTCCCTGGCGGTCGGTACACCCGTCATTGAAGCGAATAGGCACGGGACCAGGCTCCAGCCGGTAGAGCCATTCCGCCGAGTGATCGGAAGGGTTGAACAGCGCCAGCCCCGACTCGAATGCGACGATCAGTCCGTCCGTTCCGGCTACGAAAGCGAACGCGCTCACCCGCTCGGGTGTCTCGATCTCGTCGAGCACCCGCGCGACAGGGTCATAGCGGAACAGACACCTAGCCTGGATGTCCGTCCACCATAACCTCGCGGTACGGACATTCCACAGCACGCCTTCGCCCAGAATATTCTGGACCAAAAGCACGTCCACCAATTGCTCCATTCCCAGCTACCACCAGGTCGCATACAGCGCGGTCAGGATGCAAACGATGGCAATGCTGGCGATCCAGTACGACTTGCTCGACGAATAATCGATCGCAGTGAGTTCGATCGTCGAGGTCGTCGGCTTGGGTTTCTGCATCAGCGACACGATGACCGCCAGTCCAAGGCAAATCAGGAACACGTAACCCATGCGGTTCATGAACGGAACCAGCGGGTAGAACTCCCAATAGAAGAAGGAGAGCGCCACCGAACCGACCGCCGCGGCAAGCGCGCCGGCTTCCGTCGCGCGTTTCCAGAACATGCCGAGCAGGAAGATGACGACGATGCCGGGGGTAAAGAAGCCGGTGAATTCCTGGATGTATTGGAAGGCCTGATCGAAACTGCCCAGCAGCGGTTGTGCGGTCACCATTGCAATGAGCAACGCCGTGATGGCCGTCAAGCGCCCGACGATCACGAGCGCGCGCTCGCTAGTGTTCTTGTAGACGGTTTTGAAGACATCGATCGTGAAGATAGTGGCGATCGAATTGATCTTGGAACCCATCGACGCAATGATCGCGGCAATGAGGGCAACGAACACCAAACCCAAAAGACCGGACGGCAGCAGCGTCATGAGCATGGGATAGGCTTGATCGGGCTTTGCCAAATTGGGCGCCAGGATGACGGCGGCGATGCCCGGCACAACGACCAGAACCGGAATCAGAAGCTTCAGGCAGGCGGCCAGAACGATGCCCTTCTGCGCTTCGCGGATGTTTTTTGCCGCCAGCGCGCGCTGGATGATGTACTGGTTGAAACCCCAATAGGACAGATTGGCGACCCACATGCCTCCGAGAATGACCGACAGCCCGGGCAGGTCTTTGTAGAACGGATTATCGGGTTTCAGGATCATGTGGAAATGTTCGGGCAGGCGCGCCTGCAGAACCTGGAAGCCGTGCAGAAATCCTACGGCGCCGGAGCCTCCGCCGACCTTTTCCAATGCGATATAGACGATCACCAGTCCGCCCAGCACCAGCATCGACACCTGCACGACGTCGGTCAGGGCGACGGCCTTCAAGCCTCCATAGAGAGCATAGTTGCCGGCGAACAAGCCGAGCACGATCAGGCTGGTCATCAGCGACAGGCCCGAAACCGTGTGGACCGCAATCGCCCCGAGCCACAGGATCGAAGTGAGGTTCACGAACACGTACAGCACCAGCCAGAAGATCGCCATGACCAGCTGGATATTCTGGCCATAACGCCGCTTCAGGAATTCCGGCATCGTGTAGATCTTGTTTTTCAGGAAGATCGGCAGAAAGAACTTGCCCACGATCAACAGCGTCAGAGCCGCCATCCATTCGTAGGAAGCGATACCGAGCCCAATCGCGTAGCCCGATCCGGACATACCGATGATCTGCTCGGCGGAAATGTTGGCGGCGATCAGCGACGTTCCGATGGCCCACCAGGGGAGCGAACGGCCGGCAAGGAAGTAATCCTGGCTGTCCTTCTTGTGGCCGGCCTTCTCGCGTGACACGAGCTGGGCCAGCACCAGTATGAAGACGGCGTAGGTAATCACAACGCCGATGTCGAGCGGTGAGAGATGCATCATGCGTTTCAAGCTCCCCTTATGGCTTCTGTTTTTTGAGCGGCCTTATCCGTAATGCGTACCCTAATTCGCCCGGTTTTGGCATAGGCGAACAGCGATTCATTTCCACTGCCGGTGTGCAGATTGAGATATCCGCGCGGCCGGTCATTTGTGCGGGTGTTAATGGCCCCCATCAGTGCGACTCCCGGCCAACGTCTGCGCCGCTGCCGCCGGCCAGGAAGTCGAGATCGCAGCCAAGATCGGCCTGCTGAACGTGATCGATGTAGAGCCGGGAATAGCCGCGCTGGTATTTCGTCGGCACCTTTGCCGCCCGCCAAGCGGCAAGGCGATCATCGATTTCGCGATCGCTGAGGACCAGGTCGAGCTTGCGCGAAGGACCGTCGAACACGATCTCATCGCCATTGCGGACGATCGCCAACGGGCCGCCGGCTTCGGCTTCCGGCGCCACGTGCAGGATGACGGTTCCGTAGGCGGTGCCGCTCATCCGCGCATCGGAAATGCGCACCATGTCCTTGACGCCGCGCGCCAGCAGCTTCCTGGGCAGCGGCATGTTGCCCACTTCCGGCATGCCCGGATAGCCCTTCGGTCCGCAGCCCTTCAGCACGAGAATCGAATTTTCGTCGATGTCGAGATCGTCGTCGTCAATACGCGCCTTGAAATCTTCAATCGTCTCGAAAACGACGGCGCGGCCGCGATGGCGGAATAGCTGGTCCGAGGCCGCGCTCGGCTTGATGATGGCGCCGTTGGGGCAGAGGTTGCCGTAGAGAACCCAAATGCCGGCATCCTTCCGCACCGGTTTTTGCAGCGTTCCGATCACCTCACGGTTGAAGCACTCCGCCTCCGCCATATATTGCCGCAATGTCTCGCCGGTTACAGTTGGCGCATCGAGATCGAGCAGAGAAGCGATTTCCTTAAGAATGGCCGGCATCCCGCCTGCATAATGCAGATCTTCCATCAGAAAGCGGCCGGAAGGCTGTAGATCTGCGAGCATCGGGATTTTCGACGACAACCGGTCGAAATCGGCAAGCTTCAGCGGGATGCCCAGCCTGCCCGCGATCGCGAGCAGATGCAGGACGGAATTCGTCGAGCCGCCGATCGCAGCCATCGCTCGGATGGCGTTTTCGATGGCCGCTCGCGTCAGAATTTGTGAAAGGCGCAAATCCTTGCGCACCATGTCCACGATGACCCGTCCGGTCTGATGGGCCAGTGCGCGACGGCGCGAATCCATTGCCGGAAGCGTCGCATTGTAAGGCAATGAGAGGCCCATCGTTTCCACCAGACAGGCGATGGTCGAGGCACTACCCATCGTCATGCAGGTGCCGGGGCTGCGCGACATGCCGCTTTCTACTGACAGGAAATCCTTGAGCGTCATATCGCCCGCGCGCACGGCTTCGCTGAATTTCCAGACGTCGGTGCCGGAACCGATATCCTGGCCGCGATATTTGCCGTTCAGCATCGGTCCGGACGAAATGACCGCGGTTGGCAGATCGACGCTGGCTGCGCCCATCAACTGGCCGGGAGTTGTCTTGTCGCAGCCGCCGAGCAGCACGACGCCGTCGATTGGATTGCCGCGGATCGATTCCTCGACTTCCATCGCCAGCAGATTGCGGTACAGCATCGCTGTGGGACGCACTTGCGTTTCACCCAGCGACATCACGGGAAACTCGAGTGGCAATCCGCCCGCCTCCCATACGCCGCGCTTCACATATTGGGCGATGTCGCGCAAATGACTGTTGCAGGGTGTGAGTTCCGACCACGTATTGCAGATGCCGATCACAGGCCGTCCGTCAAACACATGCTCGGGCAGGCCTTCGGCCTTCATCCAGCTGCGATGGATGAAGCCGTCGCGGTCTTTCTTCCCGTAGCTTTGTTCGCTCCGGAACCGAGATTTGTTTGACGACATACCGGGCCGCCCCCACGATGTCGGTCGGTCGGATGACCGATCTTCAAGTCTATTCAACTAGAGTGTTGGATTTATATGATAAATAGGCACAGAGTAAAGCGACGTGTTGCTTTAACCTGCGGTATTACCGCAGCAATTTCACCACTCACGGAAGCAAGAATCGAGAAAAATCAAGCCTTGAGGGGGAAATCGCAATTGTGCATCGCGGCATTGCGGCCGGGTACCCTGCGGTCTTTCAGCCCACCCGCGCCATTGGCTATGCATATCCGGCATTTGCGCAATAGGGTTTGGCCCGGATGAATTACCGCCACGCATACCACGCGGGGAATTTCGCCGACGTGGCGAAGCACCTTGCCGTGGTTTCTGTGCTCCTTCACTTGCGCAAGAAGGAAACGCCGTTCGTGGTCATCGACAGCCATGCGGGCCGTGGCGCGTACGATCTATCCAGCACAGAAGCGCAGCGCACAGGCGAGGCGACTAATGGCATCGGACGGCTCGTCGGATTACAGGGCGGTCCGCAAGCGCTGACGACCTATTTGGAAATGGCCCGCCCGCCGGTAATCTATCCGGGCTCGCCGCTGATAGCAGCGAAGCTGCTCAGGCCGCAGGACAGGCTGGTGGCGATCGAGAAACATCCCGAAGACGCCGCGGCGCTCACCGCTGTGCTCAAGCCATTCCGCAAGGCGCGCGCTGACACCGCAGACGGCTTTGAGCGCCTGGCAGCGCTGCTACCGCCGCCAGAACGGCGCGCCGCGGTGTTGATCGATCCTTCCTATGAGCAGGATGACGAATTCGTCGAAGTCGCGCGTGCATTGGCAGGCGCGATGCGCCGCTTCGCGACCGGTATCTATCTCGTCTGGTTCCCGATCAAGTCACAGGCCGAGGCGAACGGTTTTTGCGGCGAGGTATTGGCGGCGGGTATTAACAGGGCAGTACGGATCGACGTTTCGTTGGGCAAGCGTAGCGAGCAGCGGCTGACGGCAGCGGGGCTTCTGGTCGTCAATCCGCCTTTCGGCTTCACGCAGGAAATGCGCGAAGCATTTGCGCTCGTGCTGCCGCTGATGAGCGACAAAGATGCGCGAGCGGACGCGCAAATCGAGTGGCTGGCGGGCCGGGAATGATTGTTGCTCGCGCAAGCGGAGTTCACCGTCCGCGATCGTCCGCTTCGACTGGCTGACACGTCTGTGATAAAGGCACCTACAACAGAAACCGCCCAGGCCCCAACGCGATGAACAATCAGATTGATATCCGCAAAGAGATGATTGCCACGTGCCTGCGCATGAATGCGGCGGGCCTCAATCTGGGAATGGCAGGCAATCTCAGTGTCCGCATCGACGGCGGATTCTTGGTAACACCATCCGGGATCGCGTACGAAGCCATGACGCCCGACCAGATCGTCGAGATGGATTTCGACAAGAACTATTATGGCGATTACTTGCCGTCATCGGAATGGCGCTTTCATCACGCCATCTTGACGCATCGCGCTGACGCCAATGTTGTGCTTCACAGCCACGCGATCCATTGTGCGATTCTCGCCAGCTGTCATCTGGATATTCCGCCCGTTCACTACATGGTGGCGGTCGCTGGCGGTTCGGTCATCAAATGTTCGGGCTATGCGCCATTCGGAACGGAAGAGCTGTCGCAGGAAGCTCTGGTTGCGCTTGGCCCGCGCAACGCGTGTCTGCTAGCCAACCATGGCGTTATCACGCTGGGAACGACGATGCGCCACGCCTTTGCGCTGCTTGAGGAGGTCGAATACCTCGCGCGCCATTATATCGGCACCCGCCAACTAAACAGCGGCATCACTTTAAGTGACGCCGAGATGGCCGACGTACTCGAACGGTTCAAGACTTACGGCAAACAGACCGACCAACTCGCCGATGGGGGCGGCCCTGCCATTTGACATGTCAAACCGCACGCGAGCACAGTCGCACCAAACAAAAGTCGTTCCAGGACGGCGCGAGGGGAGACGCATGATCGAACAAGGTTTGCAGAGCGCAAAATCGACCGCCAAGAACACAGGATTATTCCGAACACCTGATGGCAGAAACATGTTTGCCACCTTCGTGCTGGTCACCACGCTCTTTCTGCTGTGGGGCTTCTGCAACGGCATGATCGATATTCTCAATAAGCACTTCCAAAGCACCTTGCACATCAACAAGTACCAGTCCGGATTCGTACAGACCGCCAATTACATGGCCTATTTTCTGATGGCGATACCGGCGGGTCTGTTGGCGCGCAAATATGGCTATAAGGGCGGCATCATCATCGGGTTGGTGCTGATCGCTGCGGGCGCTCTCTGGTTCGTCCCTGCGACGCAGATTGGAACCTATTGGGCGTTTCTCGCCGGCTTGTTCGTGCTTGCCACAGGAATGACGTGTCTGGAGACGATTGCCAATCCCTATACGACCGTACTCGGCCCAACCCAAAGCGGCGCGATCCGGATCAACATTGCGCAGACATTCAACGGCGTCGGCTGGATTCTCGGTCCGGTCGTCGGTGGATACTTCGTGTTCGGTCAAAACAACGGAGCCGATGCCAATGCGGGCCTCTACATTCCCTATTTGGGTATCGGCATCGTGGTGACGGTGTTGATCGCCATCTTTGCTTTTGCTTACGTTCCGGATCTGCACGCCGAGGAGGAAGTCAAAGCGGAAGTCCAAGGTGTGGGCAAGAGGCCCCTGTGGCGGCGCTCGCATTTCACGATTGGTGTGCTCGCCCAGTTCCTCTATGTCGCGGCGCAATCGGGCATCTTCGGATTCTTCATCAACTACGTGCTGGAAAACGACCACAACCTCACGGCCGCGCAGGCCGCCACGTGGTTGGGCGTGTTCGGGTTCGGTTTGTTCATGGTCGGACGGATTTGCGGCAGTGCTGTGGTGAGCGTGATGAAGCCGCACCGCGCGCTGGCGATTTACGCCCTGGTCAATGTCGTGTTGTGCGGTATCGCCATGGGTGGCGGTTCGGCGGGCCTGTATGCGCTGTTGGGTACCTTCTTCTTCATGTCCATCATGTTTCCGACGATTTTTGCGCTCGGCATCCGCGGCTTGGGCGAGCACACGAAGTTCGGTTCGTCCCTGATCGTGATGTCCATCGTCGGCGGGGCGATCGCGCCGCCTTTCATGGGTCACATCGCCGACGTCTCCTCGATGCGGGTTGGCTTGTTCGTGCCGCTGGTCTGCTTCGTTCTGATTGCCGTCTACGGCGTGATGTGGCCGCGGCTTGAAGCCAAGGATGCCGGAGTAGGTGAGATGAGGCATTAGCGGGGTATCGGCCGCCGCAACGCGCATTTTTGGCCTTATTCGTTCCGGCTTGCTATCGGCGCCGGGCTTAAGTATTTGATCCAGCTCGACGGACAGGTGGCTGAGCGGTTGAAAGCACCGCACTCGAAATGCGGCGTACGGGTAACCGTACCGGGGGTTCGAATCCCTCCCTGTCCGCCATCCCCTTCGCCCTGACGGGCTTTGGGGTGGCAGGCCACCGTCCACCAATTGGCGAAGGGTGCCCTCCGAAGCTTTGGCGCTGGAGGGCTGTGTTTCGGTTTACGCAGCTTCGGTTGGCGGGCCACATAACCATGATCGGAGAGAGCGTCCCATGTTGTCGGAAAAACAGCAGAAGATGGTAGCACTGTTCGAGAAGCACGTCGGCGCAGAACTCGAGGGCGATCTCGAAACCACGATGGCGACGATGAGCGACGACCCTCATCTCAACCATGTCCCCACCATGGCGGGAGGTGTCGGCCAGAGCGGGGTGCGTGCCTTTTATCGCGATCACCTCGTCGGCAAGTTCTTTCCTCCGGACGTGAAGATCGTGAACGTGTCGCGCACAGTCGGAGAGGATCAGGTTGTCGAAGAGCTCTTCATCAGCTTCACCCACACGACGGTGATCGACTGGCTATTGCCGGGCGTGGCGCCGACCGGAAAGCCGGTCGAGATGGCCGTCGCTGTAATCGTCGGCTTCAAGGGCGACAAGATTTCTCACGAACACATCTATTGGGATCAGGCCGGAGTGCTCGTGCAGATTGGATTGCTCAACCCCAACGGTCTGCCTGTGACAGGTGCCGAGAGCGCTCGCAAAATATCGAATCCGAAGTTGCCGCCTCGGGTCTTCTGAGCACCGCGGTTCAAGCCGCCCTTGGCGCGTCGAGCGCCCATGCCACGATCTTCGCCAACGCACTGGCGAGCGCCGTGTCGAGTGCCTCCACGGCCGCATCGACGGAATTTAGCGTAGCCGGAACTTCCTCCGCCGCATCGAAACGAGCCACAATATCGCGTTTTAGAGCGCTCAGAAGCTTGGCTCCAAGCCGCACGGCCGCCGTCGGCACGCCGTCGGGCTGGTCATAGCGCGCTTCGAAGTCGCGCACATCGACCGCCAGGATATAATCCGCATGGGCGCCGTCGGTGTCGCGCGAAACCGCATCGATACGGCCGCTGGCCTCGAATGCCTCCACCAGCGTGTCTTGCAACAGCGCCGGTAGCCGATCGGACCAGGCCGCATTGGCGTAATAGTCCAGGCTCGCGGGCGGCCGTAGGATGGCAATGCGGTCGCTATCCAATCCGGCACTGGCGTCGGGCGCCGCGATCGACAGCGCCCACTGCACTTTGGCGCTGGCTACGGCAGCCGCTAACTTGGGCCTCAGCACATAGAGTTTTGGCGCCTCGGAGGGGCCAAGAAGGCCTGAGCAGCCGGCCAGCGCTAGTCCCGGCACGCCCGCAAGCAGCAGACGCCGGCTGATGAGCGGAAAATGTGTTGTTGTCATTTTGGCGTGTATCCCTTGCGCCGGTCGCCGAAGAGAACTTTCGTCGGCTGCCGGTTGAGTTCGTTGGTAAGCACGGTGAGACTGACGACGAGCTTTCTGGTGTCGGCAAGCAACTGTGCCAGCTGCGCCAGTCCTTCGCCCTTCACGAAATCGTCGGTATCGGAGGAGAGCTGTCCGAATTTCTTCACGCTGGCATCGGCGTCGGCGACCGTATGGGGAAGTGCTTTGGATGCTACGGAGAAGTTGACAATACTGGCGTCGATGTCGCCGGAACGCCGCGCCAGCATGCTGGTCGATTCATCGAGATTCGCCAGAATGTGCGTGAAGGCCTCCTGGTTTTCCTTGGTAAGCACACCGTTGAGCCGGTCGGCGGCTTTGTTGAGCTTTGCGAGCAATTCCGGCGCGCCCGTCGCCAATTGCTGCAGCGTGGAGGGCTTCGATTTAATCACCGCGTAGCGTTGGCCTTCTTGTCTTTCAAGCAGAGCCGCATTTTTGCTGCCGCCGGTGATTTCCACATAGGAACCGCCGGTGAGGCCCTGACTCTCGATCGACGCGACCGAGTCTACGCGAATTCCGAGGTGGGGCTGCACCTGAAGCGTGACAATGACCACTTGCGGATCGTTGGGATCGAATCTGAGCGCGTCCACGCGGCCGACTTCGATGCCGTTGTAGCGAACTGTCGTTCCTTTCCCGAGCCCCGTCACGGGCCCGGTGAAATTCGTCTGATAGTAGGCGAATTCCTGGCTGTACTGGATGCCAGCCAGCCAAAGCATGGTAATGACCAGCCCCAGCATGCACGCCAGTACAAAAGCGCCTACCGCGACATAATTTGCTTTCGTTTCCATACCGTCACCTCACGACGCAAGCGCGGCGCGTCCGCGCGCGCCGGAAAAATATTCCTGAATCCAGGGATCGGGATTGTTCCGCAGGCTGTCGATAGTCCCTACTGTGAGTTTCTTGTTCACCAACACCGCAATCCGGTCCGTGGTTGCCTTCAACGAGTCGATATCGTGCGTCACCATGAAGACCGTGAGATTCAAGCTCTTCTGCAAATCGCGCACGAGAACGTCGAAGAGGTTGGCGGAAATCGGATCCAGACCAGAGGTCGGTTCGTCCAGAAAGACGAGTTCGGGGTCGAGCGCCAGCGCGCGCGCCAGGCCGGCGCGCTTCTTCATGCCGCCCGAAAGCTCGGAAGGGAACTTTTGCGCGGTATCTTCCGGCAGGCCGACCATGGAGAGCTTCATCGCGGCAATTTCGTTCATCAATTCCTGCGACATCGTTGTGTATTCCCGCAGCGGAACTTGAATATTCTCCGCCACGGTATGTGAACTGAACAAGGCGCCTTCCTGGAACAAGACGCCGAACCGCATCTGAAGAAGGCGCAGGTCCGCTTCATTTGCCTTCAGAACGTCGTGTCCGAACAACTCGACTTGTCCTTGTGAGGGGCGCATCAGGCCGATGATCGAGCGCATCAGGACCGATTTTCCCGAGCCCGAGCCGCCGACGATGCCGATCACTTCGCCGCGATAGACATCAAGATCGATGTGGTCGTGAAGCACATTGCCGCCGATGCTGTTCACCAGGCCAAGCAGCCGGATCACAATGTCCTTTTCCGCGCCGCTCATTCAAATCCCCAAGATCGAGAACAGGACGGAAAAGCCCGCGTCCAGCACGATAACCAGGAATACAGACTCGACCACCGACCGGGTCGTCAACTTGCCGACGCTGGCCGCATTGCGCTCTACGTTCATCCCCTCATAGCAACCTACCATGGCGATGACGTAGGCGAAGACCGGCGCCTTGATCAGCCCCACCAGGAGGGTATTTACCGTCACCGCCTGATGCAGCTGCCGCACATACTCTGGGATGGTAATGCCGAGATCGAAATAGCACATCACCGCGCCGCCGATCATCGCCATGATGTCGGCGTAAAAGGTGAGGAACGGCAATGCGATGACGAGGCCGATAACGCGTGGCAGGATCAGGACGTCGACCACGTTGAGGCCGAGCGTCTGCATGGCGTCGATCTCCTCGTTCACCTTCATGGTGCCGATTTCGGCGGTGAAGGCGGAGCCGGACCTGCCCGCGATGATGATCGCCGTAAAAAGCACGCCGATCTCGCGCAGAACGCCGACGCCCAGCGCGTTGATGGTCAGAATCTCGAGGTCAAAGCGTTTCAACTGGTCGGCGCCCTGATAGGCAAGCACAATTCCCATCAGGAACATCAGAAGGCCGACGATCGGCAGCGCGTTGATGCCGACTTGCTCGATCTGGTGGACGAGCGCGGTCACACGCAGATTGCCGCGCGGATGATAGACCGCCTCCAACCACTCCAGCGTCACCCGGCCGATATAGCCGAGAATGCCGTAACCCTGGGCCATAAAGTGGAACACAGCGCGTCCGATCCCTTCCAGAAACGATTCCAGCGAATGGGTCGCGACGATTTCCACGGGTTGGGTCACATGCTCGGTTTCAATGGCGGCGAGTAGTGGCGCGTAAAGCTCAGGCACCTCGAACACCGGCACGCGCATGCCGGCAGCCTCGAAGGCCTTCTTGGTGCGCACCAGAAGCCAGCCGCCGCTGCTGTCCAAGCGGTTGATTTCCTTGCCGTGGATTTCGACGTCCGACGCATTTTCGGGATCGATGGCACGCAGCGACACGTCGAGCGTGGAGGCGTGTTTTACTGTCCAGTCTCCGCCTGCCGTGACGCGTAGCGTCCGTGCCTGCAGCTCACTGTGGACCCAAGGGGACGAATCGGTTGCGTCGTCGGAATTGACCATCCAGGCTCATTCTACGCGCGTAATGGGCCTCAGCGCAAAGCAGGTTTGGGACCGATCTGGTCTCTCCCTAGACCGGCGTTCTGGCGGGTTCGAGCAGGAAATCGCGCGCGCGTGCTCGGTGAGTCTTCCACCAGTAACTCAACGTGAAACTCGGCCAGATGGTGGAATTGGTGCCGTTTTCGTTGAGGTACCAGCTCCTGCACCCCGAGAGCCAAACCGTGCGCCGCATCTGTGAATCGAGGCGCTCATTGAAAGCGCGTTGTACATCCGTACGTACTTCTACGCTGCCGGCACGGCCCGACCACAGCCATTTCAGGCAATCCATCGTGTAACGGGTCTGCGCCTCGATCATGAAGATGATGGAATTGTGCCCCAGCCCGGTATTCGGTCCGAGCAGCATGAAGAGATTGGGAAAGCCCTCGGTGACAGTCCCCAGATAAGCGCGCGCGCTGCCCGCCTCGCGCCATTCCCGGGTCATGTCGCGTCCGCCGCGGCCAATGATCTGGGCACCGGGAATCCAGTCGGTAACACGAAAGCCGGTGGCTAGTACGATGGCGTCCACCGGCCGCCGTATGCCGTCTTCCGTTACGATGGCATCCTTATCGATTTCCCGGATGGGCGAAGTGACGAGCGCGACGTCCTTGCGGTTCATCGCTGGATAGAAATCGTCCGAAATCAGCACGCGTTTGCAGCCGATTGTATAGTTGGGCTTCAGCTCCTTGCGTAATTTTGAATCGTTGACCGTCGCGTCGAGATAAGCGACAGCCAGTTTTTCCAGACGGTTCATCAAGGACGGCCAGACGGTGAAGGCGACAGCGCGCAGTTCCATCCGCCCATAGATCCACGCCCGATACAGCCTTTGTAGCAGCGGCACATGGCGGAAAAGCGCTTTCATCGTTGCCGATGTCGGTCGATCCATGCGCGGCAGGACCCAGGCCGGCGTGCGCTGGTAAAGAAGAACCTGCTGCGCCTTGCCGGCGATCTGCGGCACGATCTGGATGGCGCTCGCGCCTGTGCCGATCACCGCCAAGGTTTTTCCCGTGACGTCGAAGTCCTCGTTCCATTCGGCGGAATGAAACTTGGGTCCGGTGAAGTTTTCCAGCCCTTCGATTGCTGGGAACGAAGGCACATGCAGCGCACCCATACCGGTCACCAGCGCGCGCGCCACAACCGTCTCGCCCGTGGCAAATGTCAGGTGCCAGAGCTGGGCGGCTTCGTCGTATTGCGCACGTGTCACGCGGGCGTTGAAGCGCAGATAAGGCGCCAATCCATACACGTCGGAGACGCGTTTCATGTAACGCCAGATTTCGTCGCCCGGCGAGTAGGACCGCGACCAACCGGAGTTCGGCGCGAAGGAGAAAGAGTAGAGGAACGACGGCACGTCGCAGGCGATGCCCGGATAGCGATTGAACAGCCAGGTGCCGCCGAGGTCGGCCGCTTTCTCGAACACCCGAAAGGATGTGCGTCCTGCCTTCTTGAGCGCAATGGCAATGGACAGTCCGGCAAAGCCCGCCCCGACTACGGCAACGTCAAGCACTTCGCCTTC
>Ga0265314_10001393_pt1 | contig 27094 bp, 13 predicted proteins | sample 4126metaG_FD_203106 | JGI IMG/M metagenome (GOLD analysis project Ga0265314, IMG submission 203106) | Rhizosphere microbial communities from Carex aquatilis grown in University of Washington, Seatle, WA, United States - 4-1-26 metaG | ecosystem: Host-associated > Plants > Roots > Rhizosphere >... | reverse complement strand
CTTTCAATCCCGAAAAAGAGCGAATGCGACAATTACCCCCAAGTTTTGATTTGATAACCAACTTTGATATTTTTCCGTCTTTCCATTCCATCTCTTCAATTTCGAAACCTCCGCGTGCATGAAGGCCCTTAACACTGCCATTTTTCCATACATCGGGCAATGCCGGGAGCACCTGGATGGCGCCGTCATGACTTTGCAAGAGCATTTCCGCAACACCCGCGGTAAAGCCGAAATTTCCGTCGATCTGAAAAGGAGGACAAGCGTCGAACATGTTTGGATACGTACCCCCTTTTCCCTCAAAATCAATATGGTCGTAATCGCATTTCTCAACGAGGCTGATTTGGTCGGTCATCAATTTATAGGCATGATTGCCGTCGAGAAAGCGAGCCCAGAGGTTTATTTTCCAGTTCATGGACCATCCGGTAGAAGGGTCGCCGCGGTAGATGAGTGAAGTGCGCGCTGCGTCAAAAAGTTCCGGCGTGCGCAACGGCGAAATCTGGTTGGACGGAAAAGCGCCGTACAAATTCGAAACATGCCTGTGATGATCTTCCGGATTATCCAAATCTTCAAGCCATTCCTGCAGCTGTCCATGCTTGCCAATTTGCAAAGGCGGCAGCCTTTTTAGAGTTGCTCTCATTTCAGAAACGAATTTCCGGTCTGTTCCCAAAATTTCAGCTGCTCTCATCGTTTTGGTGAAAAGATCAAAAAGCAACTCGTTATCCATCGTTGTTCCGGCTGAGATAGACGATTCCGGATGGGTCTGCGGAGAATTTTCGGGTGAAATGGACGGACAAACAACCAGCCATTTATGGTGCGGTTCTTCAATCAGAAAACTAAGGAAGAACTCAACAGCGCCTTTCATCACAGGATACACCGACTTCAGATACTCCTTATCGCCGTTGTATTCGTATTTTTCCCATAAATGTTGACACAGCCACGCACCGCCCATGGGCCACATGCCCCAATACGAGCCGTCGATGGGGCCGTTCATTCGCCAAATATCTGTGTTGTGGTGCAGCACCCAACCCTGTGCGCCATACATATCTTTTGCAGTTTGTCTGCCGGTCTCGGAAAGTTCGCGGATCATCTGGATGAGGGGTTCATTCATTTCGCTGAGGTTCGTAATTTCCGAAGGCCAATAATTCATCTCAGTGTTGATGTTCACCGTGTATTTGCTGTCCCAGGGCGGGTACAGCTGATCGTTCCATAAACCCTGAAGTGTAGCGGGTTGTCCGCCCGGTTGTGAAGACGAAATCAGCAGGTAGCGGCCAAACTGAAAATACAATGCCGCCAACTGCGGGTCGGTGCCTTTGGCGAATTGCTCTATCCGGACATTGGTAGGGTTTTTGACCGAATCTGTTTTCCCAAGATCAATGCTCACGCGGTTAAAATATTTTTGATATGATGCCATATGATCTTGTAATGACTGCACATAATCTTTTTTCATGGCCGCCAGAAGGTATGCGCTTGCCTTTGCACCGGCATTGGCGCTAATGTCGGCATAGTTTTTAAAACTCGAAGCAATCGAAATGTAGATTGTTGCGGCATTCGCATTCGATACGTTCAAAGCATTGTCGGTAGCCGAAACAACCCCGCTCTCGGAAACGATTTTGACCCGGGCCTGAAATTTTACATCGCCTTTCACTGCATCGCAATCACCCGTCACCCCCGAGAGAATGAGTTCATTATTTCCTTGGGATGATATATCGATGTGCGACGGCCTGTCCATCGATGCAGAAAAATTAAGCTTGCCGGGTTTGCTTGTTGTGATGCGGACAATGATAACCTGGTCAGGGATCGAGGCAAAAACTTCCCGTTTATATGTCACTCCGTTCACATCGTACCGGGTCGTCGCGACAGCATTTTCGATGTTGAGTTCTCTGTACAAGCTGCTAAAATTTTCATGTCCCGGGAAGGCAAGATTAAGGTTCCCAACGGTTTGGTAGGGCATCCCGTTTGATATCTTTGAAATGAATTTCTGGTTCACCAAATCCTGGGCTTCTTTGAACCTTCCTTCAAAAATCAACTGCCTCACTTTAGGAAGCGCTTCTTTGGCATCGGGGTTGTCATTCCGGTTAGGCTGGCCGCCCCACACTGTATTTTCATTGAGCTGAATTTTTTCGCGGTAAGGGTTTCCAAATACCATCGCACCCAATCGGCCGTTGCCGACAGGCAATGCTTCAACCCATTGTTCGGCGGGTTTGTCGTACCATAGTTTTAACAAAGTGTCATTTTGGGCTGTCAGGTTTTGTATTGACAGTAAACTGGCTGTAATAAATATTAGTATAGCTTTCATAAAATTGGCAATTAACTTTTCGTGTCTGTGTTCCCGCATAAGATGCTCTTCATCCTGCGAGGCAAGTCAGGTTCCCTATAAATGTTTTCCCAGCCTCCCGTTCAATGTCCTGCCACACTGGAAAGACTGACTTGATCGTTCGCTTTACTCAGTTTAGGCCACGAATATCCATAGATCGCTATGAGAACAAAGCAGCACAGCGGCACGAGAAAACTGAAGGACATATTGTATACATCTCCAAGGTAACCCATCAGTTTTGGCATGATAGCTCCGCCAATGATGGCCATGACGATGAAACCCGATGCTCTCTTTGCTTGCACACCCAGGCCGTAGATACCAAGTGCGAAGATCGTCGGGAACATAATCGACATGAAAAAGAAGCTCAAAAACATCGCTGCAACCGAAATCCAGCCGAGCCGAAGCATGACTACACCGCAGAGAAAAACATTGGCAAATGCGTACGTACCCAGCACCCGATGCGCTTTCAATTTCCTCAGAATCGCCGCTCCGGTAGCGCGTCCAAGCAGAAAGAGCGGAAAACCAATAGTACCAAGGAGGAATGTCGCTCCTTGCTCGTTCACATAGTACGCGCCCTCACGAAGCAATGCGCGGTCTTTGAAGAACCAACTGCCTGAAAGTCCAAGCGAAATTGAAGGCATTTCCTCAATGATGTAGTTGATGAAGAAACTAAAAATTCCCGCCTGAGCCGCGACGTACACAAACTGGGCTGCGACTGCGCCCACAAAGTGCGGATGAGACCAGATGGACCGTTTGCTCTCGGATGCGGTCGAGTCGCCTAAATGATACTCATCCTCCGTATTAAGGTCGGGGACATTAGAGAAATAGAAAACTACGGACATCACAAGGACGACAATCGCCACTGCAAGGTATGGAATGTAGAGTTGACCTTGGGCAACCTGTGCGCCGCCTGCTGAATAAAAGAACACTCCGCCGATGATCGGCCCGAAAATCCAACCGACGCCGTTGAACGACTGGGCAAAATTAATCCGTGCTGCCGCGAATTTCTTTGGGCCGAGCACGGTCGTATAAGGATTCGCTACCGTCTCAAGAATTGTCAACCCCATTGCGATGACACATACTCCAAGCAGGAACGCCCAGAATGACGAAATATATGTAGCCGGAATAAACCAGAATCCGCCGACCGCTACGAGCAGCAACCCTGAAATAATTCCGCCTTTATAGCCAAGCTTGCGCGCCAGCCAACTCGCGGGCATTGCCATTAAGAGATATCCCAAATAGTGGGCGAACTGCACCCAGGCTGACTGTGCTTTCGTCAGATGGAGTTGATCCTGAAAGTGCTTGTCCATCACGTCAATCATTCCATTACAGATTCCCCATAACAAGAATAATGTGCTGACGAGTGCAAACGTGAATATGTAGCTTTTACCGTCTTCGGTTTTAAACATTTTGGACAAATCCATAACAACATCCTTTAGTTAAATAGAGTATGTATTCTTAAAATATATTTAGAGGCCATCTCAAAAACCGTTTGGCAAGAGGATCATGATACAAGCGTGGTAGACAATACCAAGAACGTTTTCAGCATGAAATTTATATCGGAAAAAAAGAGTCGGGAATTTGTGCAAAACAACGCGCGCTCAATACGCGATCGTTTGGCATAGCGTACCGTCGTACGATTGGCTCGTTTGACCTTATGTGGTGTGTTAGTTCGATACGATCTTGTTGCAGTCGGCGATCAAGCGAATCACTGTCATACGTTCGATGACCGATGACTCGATTGGTAGAACTTGATGGATGCGGCATTGGAGAGTCTCTCGAACAAGGGTGACTTCATGCGGTGCAGCATGACGCAATGTGTACGGCGAGAGGAATTGCGAGTAAAGCCAGTCCTGATTGTATTGTAATCCGCTCGTTTAGGTGATGCTACATTCTAACTTCTTCCAAATAGCCCTCTTCAACATTGTACTCAACGGTTTGATCAAGTTTGTAAATGCGTTCAATCAATTTCCATTTTTCTTTTGCCGACGATGATGCCGATGTTTTCTGGAATTGTGAAACCGTTTCTTCCCATTCCGATTGACGCGGTAACATGGCAAGCGTTGTCATTGCTCTCTCATAGTCGAAATTCTGCTCGGTATCCATAATCATGAACAGCGTTGTTCCATCCAGATAAATCTCCATATCGATGATTCCCACATCTTTCATTCCCTGCGTTATTTCAGGCCATGCGTTTCCTACGGCATGAAGCTTCTTATATTTTTTGATGAACTCGGGGTCAGCGTTCAATTGAAGAGTTTTGCAATACCGCTTGAATTTTTTCATCCTCAGAACCTGACCTTGATCTTAATGGCACCGGCAATTTCTTTTTCTGACGCCACAACGGCGTAACCGCCGCCACTGCCGGACGTAATCGCACCGAAAGAGTTAGGAAAATATCGAGTTTCCATATCCTTCATCACATGCTCCGGAACGGTATACGGCAACATCTTTTTCCACGCAAGAAGAGTCTTCGTCATCGCCTGGCCCAAACCCGCGGCATCTTTCCGGAGGATGCTTTTCCAGCATTGTTCGCCAGCATCGCCAAGTTCTTGAACATTAGCGATAGTAAGATTTTTCTCCTTGATGGGATCGTAACCGGCCGGTCTCGGTTCCAGGGGAAGTAAATGAATGACTTGAGAAAGCCAATCGCAAATATCTTTGTCTCTTGTTGAATCGATGCGATCGGGCCAATAGCCGCCGTTATAATAGAGGCGGCTGATTCCCGGATTCAGCAAACCGATGTGATCTTGTGAACCGGAAATGTACTTTGAACCCGGCGGGTTTTCCGCACCGAAAAGTATTTTTGCGTTGGTTATCGGATTTCCATCGGGAAGTTCATTCCCCCATATATCAACGGCAACTTTTCTTGAACTGGTCGCCATGCCGGAACGGTCGTTGAATTCAATTGTCGGCCATAGTTGAGCAACGACAACGGTCCCGGGACAAACTTCCGAAACCCACGGCTGATCCATCCAACCGCCGGCCAGACAAATTCTGTACGGAAACTGTATTTCCTTTTTTGTAGAAGAACTTGCCCGCGCGGGAAGCCCCGACTCCGGAATTCTCTCCAACACTTTGTACTCGATACCGAGTATTTTGCATAATGCTTCTTTATCGGGAGTATGGCCGTCGCTGTTCACAACAAAAACATCGGGTTTGATTTTCTTAAGGTCGGGTTCAAAGTCCAGCATACCAGAGCCCGATGAAACAAAAGCATTTTCGACATAGCGGACAGACTTTACCATGTACACCCGTTCTTCTTGGGAATAGTACGGCGCCTTTCCTTTCAACGAACGGACATTTTCATCTGCGCCGACAGCGACGAAGAGTTTTCCAAACTGCGCAGCTGTTTTGAAGAAAGCAATGTGACCGGCATGCATCAAATCGTAACAACCGCTGACTAAAACTTTTTTATCCATCGCTGGCACGTTCCGATTTCCTATGCTTCGTTGAAGACAGCTTTTTTTAAGTCTTTTCCCTTGTGCTTCATCATTTCTTCGTGGATCCAATTGTAGGTAAGTTTTAACCCTTCTTTCAACGGAATGGACGGTTCCCACCCAAGATATTTTTTTATCAGAGTGTTTTCGCTGTTTCTTCCACGCACTCCCTTCGGAGCGCTGAGATCGTATTTTCTTTCCAGTGTATACCCTGCAATTTCCTCCACATAATCGACCAACCGGTTAATGGAAACCATTTCACTGCTGCCAAGATTGATCGGCTCTGTGATAGTACTGTACATAATATCAAGCACCCCTTTGACGCAATCATCGATATACATAAAGCTTCTCGTTTGGTGTCCGTCTCCCCAAATAACAATATCTTTTTTCCCCTGCATTTTCGCATCAATCACTTTCCTGCAAATGGCCGCAGGAGCTTTTTCTCTGCCGCCGTCGTATGTACCGAACGGTCCGTACACATTGTGGAACCGGGCAACACGTGTTGTCATTCCGAAGTCTTCAGCGAAATGGCGGCACATGCGTTCACTGAACAATTTTTCCCAGCCGTATCCGTCTTCTGCAAGAGCCGGATAGGCGTCGGCTTCTGTGAGTCCGGGATTATTGGGATCCGTTTGCTTTTCCCCGTTGTACACACACGCGGATGATGAATAAAAGAACCGGTCAATTCCGCAGTCCTTTGCTGCCATTAACATATGCGTGTTGATTAACACACTGAGCATGCATGCCGCTTTATGAGTCTCAATAAATCCCATACCGCCCATGTCCGCTGCAAGATTGAAGACTTCGTTGTAACCGTTCAGCGCTTGGTAACAGTTTTCTTTGACACGCAAGTCGAGAGTCAGATTATCGACGCCGGAGTGGACTTGATACCATTTGTTCAGCGGTTTGATATCCACTGCGCGCACTGTATGCCCCATAGCGTTCAATGCTCTAGTTAAATGACCGCCGATAAACCCGCCGGCACCGGCAACAATAATTTTCTTCATGATTTTATACTCACCTTTAATAAATGATATTTGAATTGTTCTAACTAGAACCTATCTCAAAAACATGTCACTTGATCCTTCTCCCGAAGGCATGGCTTCGGCAGAAGGGCCAACGCAAGACCATTTTTGAGATAGGTTCTAGACTCTTCTTACCAACAACATGCCGAGGTTTGTCCTGCTTTGTGCCGTGATTCTCTTCTCGACAAGCTCCGATGATGATACCCGGTCACCATGGTTCAAGTGGTACCTCGATTCACCAATTCATCCTGAGCCGTACGGCCGGTATAATGACCTCTGCCATTTTTTCCATCCCTTGAACATTGGGATGATGGTCGCATCCCCAATCCGCATCGGTCATCACGCTTCGGTTGACCTCAATAAAAAAAACGTCTCGAAACCTTCCCTTCAGTTTTTGCTGCTCTTCAACGACCTTTTTGACATAGCCTGTGCACGGATCCCCAATCATCGGTCCCGAAATGCAGAAAATAGTCACACCGGAATAGAGCGACCGCACTCGCTCAATCAATCGTGCATAGGCATTCTGAAACACGACCGAATCGGGATAGGGCCGGGTTGAAAAATCATTCGTACCGAGATTGATCACCACCGCTTGCGGAATCCATCGGGCGAAATTCCATTTCAGTGCTGAATCAAAAAAGCAGGTGCGGTCATAAAGTGCGGGCATCGGATTCGGCGATGTTCTGTTGCTGTCGCCGTAATTACGTACGACACCTCTCCCCGAATAGGAGATCAAAGAATATTCGGCGTCCAACGATCTCGCGGTCAATCCGGCATACGACATACACGCATTTTCTGTTTGAGGAGTGAAATGACAATCTGCACTATCTCCTTCAACCCCGTAGCCGGAAGTTATGGAATTGCCGATAAATTCAATCCGGCGATCCGGCCGTTTGTCCGGCGGCAAGAGTTTTCTTCCTTTGTCGAGAACAAATCCCATAAACGCCCCTTTGCCGACGAGAGGTTCCGTCCTTTTTTGGATCACGACGGTATGGGGAATTGAATCGGATAATTCCGATGCGACAATATAGCGTGTCGTTGTCGAGTCCGTGATCAGCAGGCGTGGAGCGTGATTGTCAACGATAACGGCGTACTCGTTCTTGCCGTCGTCCAACCGAACTGAGCAGCTTGTTCCCTCAAATCTCGCCCTAACAGAAACCCCGGCCCAATCAAATACGACTTTCTTAGGGTTAGTAAAGTCGAATCGTCCGACATATTGGATTTCGGGATCATCGGAATCAATGATCCCGGTGCTTTCTGCTTCATGTTTTGTTGGGACAACCGAGCAAGCGTCAAATTGCAGCATGACGATAAGCCACACCGCACACTGGAGAAGCATTCCTCGTTTTATTTTCATCATCATTGCAGCACGTATCGGCGTATCGTTAGTGTCATTTCAGAAGCATGAAACGAATTCACTTCATTTCTTTGCGCCTTGGAGTCCTTGCGGCTCATATCGTGTTCTCGTTCAAGCCTCTATGGCATATTAGTGAAACAACATCTCTATTGGGATAATTTGTTTTGGCAGACCCGGTCCTTCAATGCGTGCTTCAAGCGTTTTGCCTCCCGACGCTTGAAAGAACCGCACATGTATTTCATGAAAACCGGCTCTCAGCACAACCTCACCCGATTGTTCCTGCGCGGCATGGCGGCCGTCGTTGTCGACAACAAGACTCTTGTCGATCAATAGATCGGCACCGTCATCGGAAGTAAGGGAGAACGTGTACAAACCATCCGACGGAACTTTAATGTAACCCTTATATTGAACCGCAAAACCTTCCCCGGAGTTATTTTGGGGAATTACAAACTGTTCAATAGCGTTCGACCGCTTCGGAGACAGAGAGTCGAAAACCGGAAGCCTTTCCCAGCTGCCTTCGTAATAATCGTACGCAACTCCCGGCTTAGGGTTCTTGAGCTCGATGCCGGGACTCAATTCGACCGTCCCTTCCACTTCAAGCACCACAACCGACATCGGCGGAAGCGTAACCTCCAAACCTTTGTTCGCAAGCCTGAACTCTGAAAATTCCCGCGGCACAACGGCATCCGGCGCGTCGAAAGTGTTACGAGCGTTCATTGCTTTCGCGGAAAGAATTTGCGCTGACGCCTTTTTGGGGGAAAATTTTTCCAATGTGCATGCGACTCGTTGCTGCGATTTTGGGTCGATATTGCAGAACGAGATATGCATGGTACCTTTGTTGTCGACCGATGCTGAACAATTCACCGCCGGAAGCTTCTCTTCACCAAATACATAATCAGGAGAGTTTATTCTCGTCTTCACCCACAGAGCGTTCTGATGGACTTTGAACAGATCGAACACGTAATAAGTGGGCGTAAGAACGATCTTCTCTCCCCTGGTAAGAATCATCGCCTGAAGCACATTGACGGTTTGCGCGATGTTCGCCATCCGGACGCGGTCGCAATGATTGTTGAGGATGTTTAGGTTGCTGGCAGCAGCCACCGCATCGCGCATGGTGTTTTGTTGATACAGGAATGCGGGATTGGTTCCTGGCTCAACCCCGTGCCATGTTCCCCATTCGTCGACCACCAACGCAGTCTTTTTGTTTGGGTCGGTTTTATCCATGACAGCGCTGTGCTTTGCAAGATAATCATCCATCTGCAGAGTTTTCTTGAGAACATCGAACCATCCGCTTTCGTCGAAGTTGGCTGCAGCGTTCCCGTCGCCGAAGGAATAGTGGTGAAGCGAGAGTCCATCCATATAGCCGAATGCGTTTTTCATCATCACTTCAGTCCACTCGTAATCGTCATCGGAGGGGCCGCAGGCGATCTTGAACGCCTTGTTCTTCCCGTAATTGCGGCAATACGTTCCGTATCTTCTTACCTGGTCCGCGTAGAATTCCGGCCTCATGTTGCCGCCGCACCCCCAACTCTCATTCCCTATCCCCCAATACTGAACTCCCCATGAACTATCCCTGCCGTTTTTTTTGCGCAGTTCGGTGATGGGGCTGCCGTTGTCTGAATTGACGTACTCGACCCATTGCGATAACTCCTGCACCGTTCCGCTGCCGACATTTCCGCAAATATATGCTTCGCAGCCGATCTGCCTGCACAGCTCCATGAATTCATGCGTGCCAAAACTGTTGTCTTCCGTGACCCCCCCCCAATTTGTATTGACCATGGCAGGGCGCTTATCGCGCGGGCCGATGCCGTCTTTCCAGTGATACTCATCCGCGAAACACCCGCCCGGCCACCGCACAACGGGAACTTTGATTCGCCGCAATGCCGCAACAACGTCATTTCGGATTCCGTTGGTGTTGGGAATTGTCGAATTCTCACCAACCCAAATACCTCCATAAATTCCGCCGCCAAGGTGCTCCGAGAATTGTCCGTAAATATTTTTGTTGATTTTGACTTTCAGCTGCGATGCATCCACAACAACGCTGCATTCCGTTGTCTGTGCATGTGCAGCAAGGGATAGAAATACCAGTACTGCCGCAATGATGGTCTTCATAACGGGCGCCATTTCAATAAAGGAACATGATATTTTTTAAAAGCGAACGCACTGCAAAGTCCGCTGAGAACGCGAAGAGATCTTAACGCTTTTATTAAAACTTCTCTGCTTCCTTCGCGTCCTCTGCGGTTAAAATGCGGAATACAATATAGGCCGTAGCATCAGCATTTTCTTAAACGAACATATTCCGTTCCCGCGGAACGATCAACCCGCAACGCCGAATGGAGAGAAATAAATGAATACGGTAATGATAACGGCGATGATCACCAGCGAAAGGATGACGTCGGTCTTGTTCCAACTGGCGCGGGATTTCGACTTGTCCGCCGCGACGGTTGTCGCGTACGTCAATCCGTTCAGCTGCACCTCGGATGGCGCATCGGTGAGAAGGCTCACAACGACCAAGAGGGCGACGGAAAAGACGAAGAGGAAAATACAAAAATAGAGAAAGTTCACCGTTGCAAATGTATAGAGGATTCCGCTCAAATGAGTCTTCATCAATTCAAGAACGATACGAAGAATGCCGATAACGAAACCGACCACCATTGTCGTCAACGCTCCTTTGCCGTTGATGCGCTTTGAAAAAACGCCCAAGAGAAACACAGCTGCGATTGGGGGGGCGAGATAGGATTGCACGCTCTGCAGGTATTGGTAGAGGATATCGGAAATCCCTTTCATCATCGGGATCCACGCCATGCCCAGAATGACAACGACGGTCGTCGTGATACGCCCCACTCTGACTAATTCCTTGTCCGTCGTTTGCGGTTTGATCTTTTGATAAATATCGAGAGTGAAAAGCGTTGAGCACGCATTATACACTGAAGCGAGAGAACTCATCAATGCCGCGAGAATACCGCCGGCGAGAATTCCGCGCAACCCTACCGGCAGCAGCGTCTTCACCAGCGTCGGAAAAGCCTGGTCGGATTGAGGCAGCTGAATTCTTCCGGAATTTGCCAGGGCATATGCTATTAGCCCCGGAATCAAAAAAATGAAAAATGGGAGAAGTTTCAGATATGCCGCAAAAATTGTCCCTCTCCTCGCTTGCTGTTCATTCCGCCCTGCAAGGCATCGTTGCACAATGTGCTGATCCGTACACCAATACCATATGCCGACAATCGGAGAGGCAAAGAGAATCCCCAGCCATGGAAAATCCGGGTTTGAGAGAGGCAGGAACATGTTCAAATGATCCTTTGTCACAGAATGCATAAGGTTGTTCCAGCCGCCGATTTCCACAATCCCCGAAATCGTGAGAATGATTGACCCCCCCAGAAGAACGATCGCCTGAAGCGCCTCGGTATACATCACTGCATGCAGTCCGCCGAAAACAGTATAAAGTCCGGTAATGGCGATGAGAACGATTGCCCCGGTCCAGAAATCAACTCCCAGGAATGAATTGAACACAACCGCGCCTGCATAGATCGTCACGGATACTTTTGCGATCACATAACTGAGCATCTGCACAATGGAAAGGAGCCAGCGTGTTTTTTCGTTATACCGGCGTTCAAGAAATTCCGGCATCGTGAAAACCTGGCTGCGCATATAGAACGGAACGAACACCCATCCAAGCATGAGCACGATCCAGGAATGGAGTTCATAATGTCCCATGGCCAAACCGGATTTTGCCCCCGTGCCGGCGAGTCCAACGATGTGCTCCGAGCCGACATTGGAGGCTAAAATGGAAGCTCCAATAACAAACCAACCAAGATTTCTATTGGCAAGAAAATAGTCGGTAGGAGTGTCCTTCTTTTTCCTGATCGACCAAATTGAAATGCCGGCGATGACAACAAAATAAAGAGCAACAACAACCCAGTCGATCGCTCCAAGGATTTCCATGTGATTTCCTTTCGTAATATTAGCTGCTGATATTAACTATTGAATTATCCACTAAGTTCACGAAGAGCACGAAGAAAGCAAATTTCTAAAGATTGTCATACAATAAATTCTTTTGTGAAAAATCAACCTGACTGCCATAAAGTAACTCTTCGGAAGTGTCTTTGCGTGTCCTTCGCGGATATCGTACTATTTGGTTTTCCCGTCCATTGCAATCGATTGCTGGCTGCCGTCGTACGTCACCGATGCATCAGGCTTCGAATTGAAACTAAGATCGGAAGACTTCCCGTCGTTAATCCAGACAATTTCAAATGTTCTCGCCGCGAGCATTCCCGGGAACCCGCCCTGTCGTTTTCCGATTGTCAGAACATGCTCTTTCTCGTTATAGCTCAACGGGATTTCTGAAAACTTTCCCTTCTCATAATTGTAGTTGACGTTCTCATCCTCATACAATGTAAACGAGCCGTCGCCGCCGGTGTAAACAAACAAGCGGACGGGATCGGCAGGCTTTTCCGTCGCATATTGGATATCCGGACCGCAGGGAATAATCGATCCTTCTTTTACAAAAATCGGCATGTCTGTGTATGGCGCATCCGCCTCTATCGTTTGGCCGCCTTTGAACAAATGACCGGAGCGAAGATCATACCAATTTGTTCCGGAGGGAAGATAGACGGCACGCGTCCGGGCTTTGTATTCGGTCACCGGATTAATAAGCAGCGCCGGACCGAACATAAACTGATCGCCGATATTGAGCACATTTTTATCAGCGCCGAAATCCATCACCAGGCCGCGCATGATTGTGTAATCGTTCTGAGTAACCATGCCCGTCAATGAATAGATGTACGGCATTAATCGGTAGCGCAGTTTATCATACGCGAGCATTGATTGGTATGCAGGATGATTTTCCGGCGCGACGTAGAACATTTCACGGTACGGGAATTGCCCGTGCACGCGGAGAAGCGGACAGAACGCTCCGAACTGAAACCAGCGCGTCATAAGTTCGCGCCATTCGGCCAAATCGGAATCGTTCGGGTGCTCGTACCGCGATTCAACGGCAAAACCGCCGATGTCCGTCGTCCAATAGGGAATGCCTGATAAAGAAAAATTCAAGCCCGCCGCTATCTGAGCTTTGAGATCGAACCAGCGGGCGGCAATATCGCCGCTCCATGTTGCAGCCGGATACCGCTGCTGCCCGGCAAACGCAGAACGCGTCAGGATAAAGACGCGCTGGTCGGGATTGGTGCTGCGCTGTCCTTCATAGACCGCCTGGGTATTCACGAGAGAAAATGTATTGGCGTACCGCGCACCGCTTCCTAACGCTGTCGGACCCTGGCGCAGAATCGTCTCGGTTCTCGACAGATTTGACTGAATGTCAGGTTCTGTGCAATCCAGCCACCATGCATCAAATCCCTTAGAGAACAATTTCTCGTTGATTTGCTTCCAGAAAAGTTTCCGCGCTCCTTCGCTGTACGGATCGTAAAATGTTGAAACGTAGCCCGGGCCGACCCAGTCCTTTTGCCCCTTCTCCACGTTGCGCATGTACAACCAACCGCTATCTTTAAATGCCTCGTAATGTTTTGTGCCGACATAGAACTTGGGCCATACCGAAATCATGATGTGTGTATGCAGATCGTTGTGCAGTTCTTTCACCATGACCGCCGGGTCCGGATACCGTGCTGAATCAAATTCGTGGCTCCCCCACTGGTCTTCTTTCCAGTAGAACCAATCCTGAACGATATTATCAAGGGGAATCTGACGTTTCCGAAATTCCCTGACGACCGAAAGCAATTCCTCCTGCGTTTTGTAGCGCTCGCGGCATTGCCACAAACCCATCGCCCACTTGGGCATCATCGGAGCCTTGCCCGTAATTTCGCGGTATCCCTGAATGACCTGATCGGTATTATCTCCGCGAACAAAGTAGTAGTCAATTTGATCGGCGATTTCGGAATAGAGCGAAACGGTATTCTTGTCTGCATTCGGATCGGGACCGAGATACTTCAGCCCGATATAGCCGCCGGTATGCACCCATTCGATTTTTATTTGATACCGCTTCCCCGCTTCCATCTCCAGACTAAGAAGATGCGTCCACGGCAGCCAGTTTTGCCGCCAGGCATCGACAACGAGCTTTCCGTTAAGCCACATTTTTGTGTATCCGCAGGCGTACAGTCTGAACTTATGGAGGCCGGTTTCACGGCTTTCAATTTCTCCGCTCCAGCGCACGGCAGCGACATTCTCACTAAACCCCGCGGGGTATTCGTCATTCACATCGCTGAACTCGTGTTCGATCCGTGGTTCAATTCTAGAAGTGAACAAGGAATCAAAACCCGCGTCTTTGAAATACTCGGCCGTCAGCCCCCCTGCTGCCCCGTTCTTGCCGTAAAGCTTGAGGTTTGAGAGGGATTGATAATCCCGGATGTCTCCGAATTTAGTATGGGAATTATTGTCCCACAGAATTCCGTAATTATTGCTCGAGACCAGAAATGGATTCACGTCGACGATATTGTATTGCCACAAATCGATATCGCGTCCTTTGTAGTTCATGACTGCATTTTGATATTCGCCCAGGCCGTAGAACGCTTCGTCGTCGGGGGAGTTGAAAAGCTGCTGGATGTGAGAGGTTTTTTCTCCCAACACTTCCGCCGGCGTAATAATTTTGCCGCCGGCAGCTTTTTCCTGAAGAAGCGGACGGCCGTCCGGGCTGTAGAATGCGACTGCCCCGTTCTTCGGGTTTACGCGCACCGTTACTCTGGATGTTGAGACCTCTACCCAATCGCTTTTTTCCGCGACGGTCCAGCGCACCGGCTCCCAGCCGGCCTTATCAACCATCAAACTCGCGCGTGTCGAAAAAGATTTCTCTGCCGTGGACAGCACACGAATAATATTGTCGGTGCAAACCTGAATTTTCACCCATTGAGGGTCTGTTGTTTTTTGCTTATTGATCTCAAAGAGAACGCCGTCGGCTTGTTTTTCATAAGCAAAAGAATACCGGAGGCCGAGAAGAAGAAATGCGGCGATGAACGGGCTGGTCAAGCGATGTTTCAGTCGCATGGAACGTCCTTTCGATGAACTCTTTTCATAGAAAAATCATTGTCGACAGACCCGGTAAGGTGGCGGTTTTCGATCGGTGCTTTCAGGAGTGCTCCTGAGAAATAAAGGGGCAGGAAACAGAATTTAACTCATAGCCTTTTCTTCCGAAACCTGTGTTTAATTTGTCTGCACTGTTAGATTTCTGTTTTTGATAACGCTGTCAGCTTTCCAAGGTGATGGTTCACGAGCTTCCGAAAGCCGGAACCGGCTCTGCGGGAAAAAGTCCGCTAATGAATGTATGAATTCAGAATGTTCTCCAGCATTTCCTGACGGCCGCTTTTCAACACGGGCGTTTCTTCCTTGAGAATCCACTTCTCCAATTCTTCAAGTCCGATTTTTCCCGACATAATCCTGGCCCCAACCCCGGAATCAAAGCTGGAGTATCGCTCTTCGACAAAACTGCTGAGTGCTTTATCCTTAATAATTTGGTGAGCGATGAGGAGCCCTCGCGCAAATGTGTCCATTCCGCCTACATGAGCGTAGAAAAGGTCCATCGGGTCGTTCGAACTGCGGCGTACCTTTGCATCGAAGTTAAGTCCCCCTTTACCCAACCCGTTTTGGTTAAGGATGATCATCATCGCCAGTGTTGCGCTGTAAATATCTGTGGGAAACTGATCGGTGTCCCAGCCGAGCAGCATATCTCCTCTGTTGGCATCAACGCTCCCTAATTTTCCGGCGGCCGACGCAATTCCCAATTCGTGTTCGAATGTATGACCCGCGAGAGTGGCGTGGTTCGCTTCGATATTCAATTTAAAATGGTCGAGCAGATCATACTCCTTCAGGAAATAGAGTGTTGTTGCGGAATCGAAATCGTATTGATGTTTCGTCGGTTCGGCCGGTTTGGGCTCGATAAGAAACTGTCCTTTGAAGCCTATCTTCTTTTTATAGTCGACAGCCATATGAAGAAAGCGCGCCATTTGCTCTTGCTCTTTCTTCAAATTTGTGTTGAGCAATGTCTCGTAGCCTTCCCTCCCGCCCCAGAAGACATAATTCTCACCGCCGAGTTCCTTTGTTGCATCGATGGCATTTTTTATTTGTGCGGCGGCATACGCCATGACATGTGCGTTCGGGCTTGTGGCCGCTCCTTGAGAATATATGGAATTATCAAACAACTTCGCCGTCCCCCAAAGAAGCTTTACGCCGGTTTCCTTCTGCAAATTTTTTGCAAATTTTACCATGGTCTCCAAATTCCTGCACGACTCGGAGAAATCTTTTCCTTCCGGGGCAATGTCCCGGTCGTGAAAGCAATAGTAATCGACTCCAAGTTTTTGAAAGAATTCAAACGCAGCTTGCATCGTTTCTTTGGCGCGGGCTATTGGATCCTTGGCCGCATGCCATTCTCTTATGAAACTCGGCCCGCCGAACATGTCGGTGCCATTCCCCATCATCGTGTGCCAGTAGGCGACGGAAAAACGCAGATGTTCACCCATAGACTTGCCGCCGACTTTCTGGTGCTTGTCGTAGTATTTGAAAGCGAGAGGATTCTTCGAGTCTTTGCCTTCGTAAGGAATTTGCTTTTCTACTGTGGGGAAATAATTGTTTGACATGTTGTTCCTCTATTCTCGTTATAGTCTAAGTTGGGAAAGCCCTTAATGCAAAGCGACACAAAATTGGGCGAGCATTTTCGCAGCAAATAAACGGTCAATCCTTTGCTTGTTCAAATAGAATTGAACCGATTCAATCTTATGAATAAAACTTCAATAAGTCAAGTAAAATAATAGCGAATCAATTTTCCAAAAGCCTCTGCAGGCTCTTTTTCCACACACCATACACGGAGCCGTATTTTTCAACCAGCTCGGGTTTCGTGTCGACTTTTTCTATCATTTTCAATCCTGGAAAGGCGTTGTCGCTGGAGGAATAATATCCAATCCCGAGGCCGGCTCCCCGTGCCGCTCCTTGTGAGCCGTCGGTGTTATAGATTTCGATACCGACATTGCACGTATTTGTAAAAGCTTCCCGGAAAACCTTGCTCTGGAACAAATTGGAGTACCCCGCTTTTATTACTTTGAACTCCATCCCTATGCTTTTCATAACATCCAAACCATACCTGAACGAAAAGGCAATCCCCTCTTGAGCTGCCCGTATCATGTGCCCCTTCCCGTGGATATTGAAATTGATGCCGGAAAAATGTCCGCGAACATCCTTGTTCATCAGGCTTCTTTCAGCACCGTTGCCGAAAGGATAACACATCATCCCCTCCGATCCGATCGAAACTTTTGCCGCAAAGTCGTTCATCTCCTCATAGGAATATTTGTTATCCATGATGTTTTGCTTGAGCCAGCTGTACTGAATGCCCGTTCCGTTAATGCAAAGCAGCACTCCGTTGTTCGGCTGTTGTTCCGAATAGTTGACATGGGCAAATGTATTGACCCTGCCTTGGGGGTCAAAAATATTTTCGTCTGTAACGCCGTAAATGACTCCCGACGTTCCCGCAGTTGCCGCGATTTCACCCGGATGCAGCACATGCAGTGAAAAAGCATTATTCGGCTGATCGCCTGCCCTGTACGAAATTGGAATTCCGGGTTTCAGCCCCAGCTCCGCCGCCGCTTTGGAAGTTAGCATCCCTTGAAGGCCAAATGCCGGCACAAGATCCGCGATAACACTCTTATCGATCCCGTAGTATCGAAGCAATTCATCGGCGATGTTCTTCTTGCCAAAATTCCAGAGGACTCCCTCGCTCAATCCGGAAACTGTCGTGCGAATTTCACCGGTCATTCTCATCGCCACATAATCTCCGGGGAGCATTATTTTGAACACGGTTGAATATAAATCCGGCCTGTTGTCCTTCACCCATTTGAGCTTTGACGCAGTAAAATTTCCCGGCGAGTTTAAACAACTGCCAAGACAATACTCCGATCCTAATTCGGAAAAGGCTTTGTTCCCGATCTCGACCGCCCTGCTGTCGCACCAGATGATTGAAGGATAAATTACTTGATGCTGTTTGTCAACCATAACCAAGCCGTGCATCTGGTACGATACGCCGATCGCGGCTATCTCATTCGATTGCAATTCCTTTTTTAAAAGCAATTTTTTTGTCGCGGCGACAACATGCTGCCACCACGTTTCAGGATGTTGTTCGGCCCAGCCCGGCTGCGGCGAATCTATTTTCATTTCCTGTTCCGGTGAAATTCCCGAGGCAACCAATGCTCCCGTATCGGCATCGATTAATGAGGCTTTAATGGATGAACTTCCAATATCATAACCGAGAAGCAATTTCTGTTTCATCGAGATCTCCTGTCTGATAAAATTGAATCCGATTTCTCAAGGATTGTAATCTTTTCCTTTTAGTGATTAACACAACGTTTTCGAAAATATATCTAGAACCTATCTCAAAAACATGTCACTTGATCCTTCTCCCGAAGGGATGGCTTCGCCAGATGCGCTCTCCCGCTCTTCGAGCGGGATCGCTTACTTCCCAAAGGGATCCCTTCGGGAAACGGAGCGAAGCGGAGTGAATGCCGAAGGCATCCCTTCGGGAGAATCCATGACAATCATGCATTGTGAATCTACGAAGTTTCAATGTCGTGGATGCTTCTCCCGCCAAAATACGGCGGGATCAGCATGACATTTACAAATGCATTCTACATCAATCCGTTTTTGAGATGTCTTGTAGTTAAAACATGATAGGATACATAAAAATAGTATTATAATAAAGAGTCAACAGCGGTGGCTCAATTAGAACAAAGTCCAAGGGACTTTTTACGGAGAACTGAAAATATGGCTCAAACCCCAAGGGTCCCAAAGGGATTCCTTTGGAAGATGCTTCGCCAGTCGCTAAGCCGAAAGGGAAACATATCCACTTCCTTTGCGGCTTAGCGACTTTGCGTGAGCAAGCTTCACACCTGTCCTAAATTAGGACACTGCCCAGCGGGCGGGAGATGTGTTGCCGTTTAGGGAGATGCCGGACACCTTGCTCATTTGCCTTGACAATACGACCGAATGAGTGTACCTTTTCGAAGGTAATGTCGGCCAATATCATGGGGTGGATTATGATGTGGTTAGTCCGATAATATTAAAAAACCCTCGGATTCGCGGAAGCGGATACGGGGGTTTCGTGTTTTATGGGGACTTAACGCTGGGCCAAGCACGTGACGCCATTTTGTAAAGACAATCGGTTGCCTAGGGTACAAAGAGCCGGCAGGGGCTCCTTTTGGGCTTGATTTTTCAATAGAATATGACTACTCTCTTCCATCCAGCTTACCCGGGGGTTGGGTCAGAAGGACAATGAAACCCTCGGATTCGCAAGTGCGATGATGAGGGTTTTTGCATTTCAATAGGCATCTGTGGATTACATCCAAGGAAAGGCGGCGAAATTCTGAGAAGAAGAATTAGCAGGTTGCGGAAAAACGCTTTTGTCAGCCACTAAGTCACGAAGGCACGAAGGCACGAAATAATTTTAAGCAAATCGCTATATTAACCGCTAATGATATTGTCGACAATAGTTTTTTACCTTAATTTCTTAGCGACTTTGCTAGAGCCTATCTCAAAAATGGTCTTGCGTTAGCCCTTCTGCCGAAGGCATGGCTTCGGGAGAAGGATCAAGTGACATGTTTTTGAGATAGGTTCTAGAAGCTATCTCAAAAACTCTGGATTGTGTCCTCTTGAAAGAACACAGCCAAATCATTGTCCATTCTGATCCCGCCGCTTTGTGGCGGAGAATCCATGACAATGACACACCTTGAATGCGCAAAGCTTCGATGTCATGGATGCTTCGTCCCTCTCTAAGGCGGGACTCAGCATGACATTTACGGCTGCTTTCTGCATGAAAACCATTTTTGAGATAGGTTCTAGTATTGTTTCAAATAGATATTCTCACATTTATTCGGAATCGCAATAGCTTCAGATTGGCGCCGCTGCTGAAGGCTGGCCGATCGAATCCGTGCCTTGAAACCAGAGATGAAAAAAATTAAACTGCTTCTTGTTGAAGATAATCGACTTCTGCGCGAAGGTATCTCGTCCATCCTGGAGAAACAGCCGGATATGGTGGTGGGGGCGACACATGGAACCGGCGGGAAACTCCCGTCTAAAATACGCACTCAAAAACCAGATGTTGTTCTTCTTGATCTTAGTTTACGATCTCAAAACAGCTTAGAAATCGTAAGACTAATGAGAAGAGATTTCCCGGAGGTTAAAGTGATCGTAATGGATCTTGTTCCAGTGCAATCCGATATTGTTGCTTTTGTCGAGGCCGGAGTATCTGGTTTTATCCTCAAAAATGCGTCTATCGTCAATTTTCTTAAGACGATTCGATCTGTTTCCCTCGGCAAAAAAGTTCTTCCGGCTATTTTGACCGACTCGCTTTTCTCTCAAATCATTGAGCATGCGTTTACAAAAGAGAAGGAATCAACGCTGAACGAGGCAGTACGTATGACAAAACGAGAACGCCAGATCATCGAATTGGTCTCAAAGGGAATGACCAATAAGGAAATTGCTGAAAACACGCACCTTTCTTCAAATACCGTAAAAAGCCACATCCACAACATCATGGAAAAATTAGCCATCCATTCCAGAATTCAGATCGCCACCTACTCTTCTGCAATCGGCACTATTTCAGACCTCGCCGGAACCACTTCTCTGCTGGACCAATAACACTCCTCAAAAAACTCCAACCGGCCCCTAAAAAGGGTTAATCATTTTTTCATCCATATGGACTATTTACTTCCTGCCGGCTTCACTGTAATGTGTATACATTAAAAAGAGCTGAACCGACATCGGAGTTAAGGTTCTTCGCCTTTTTTGACGCAACTATGGCAAAAGCCATGCGGCCAGAAGCCATCTCAAAAACTCCGAGTAGCGATATTCTGAACAAACAATACAGCATCATTGTCATTCTGAGGAGCCCGACGTTCTTTGTCGGGAGACGACTTGACTCGGCGAGGATCAGGATGACCGTACTCTGAATTTTTGAAATCCTTGCAGCATGATTTCTCATTTTTTCCAGGATCACAGTAATCATGGCAAACACAATACGGCTCCTGCTTATTGAAGATAACCGCCTCTTTCGCAACGGGATCGCGGCAATGCTTGGAGGCCAACGCGATATCAAAGTTGTCGCCGCATCGGGAAGGAGCAAGGACACGCTTCTTAAGATCCAGAAGCTGAAACCGAATGTCATTCTTTTGGATTTGGGTCTTCGAAGTCAAAACAGTTTACGGGTGGTGGAATTAGTAAAAAGAGAGTTTCCCAAGGCTCGCGTGGTCGTGATGGATCTTGTTCCCGCGGAAGCGGATATTATCCGGTTTGTTAACGCCGGAGCCTCGGGGTTTATTCTTAAAGACGCAGACCCCGGCGATTTTCTCAAAACGATACGCGCGGTCGCACAAGGAATCACTGTTCTCCCCCACGTGCCGGCGGAATCACTCTTCACCGAAATTATTACGCACGCGATGAAGAAGAGGAAATTCAAGCTGATGGAGGCGGTGCGGATGACGGAGCGTGAACAAGAAGTGATTCGGCTGTTGGACGACGGTTTAAGCAACGTTACAATCGGTCATCGGCTTCGCGTTTCGACGAACACCATCAAAAGCCATATCCATAATATCATCGAGAAAATTGCACTGCATGAACGCCTGGACGGTGCCGGCTCTGCATCCACAAAAAAAACTATGAAGATGATCGCCAGAAGCATTTCGACGATTAATAATTGATGTTACGCATCACGGAGAATTCATGAACCGAAAAATCCATTGCGCAAGAACACACCCCTCATTCCCCTCTATCGTACCCGCTTGCCCACGCACAGAGGGGAAGTTATGAGATTCTTCCGCCAAAGCTCCCCTCTGCGGCAAAGGCATGTGCGTTGGAGAGAGGGGCCGGGGGTGTGTCGAAAAAGGTTTTTGCATAACGTGAATTAATAACTGATGCTACGCATTCTGAAGACTTCATGAACCGAAAAATCCATTGCGCAAGGACACACCCCTAAATCCCCTCTCCTCATCGCGCGAGCAACGCACAGAGGGGACTTGCCTCCCCGCTCCCCTCTGTGTGTGAGCGTGTGGCGAAAGCGAGAGGGGTTGGGGGTGTGTCAAAAAAAGTTTTCGCGTAACGTGAATTAATAATTAGAGGCTATTTCAAAAACTCCGAGTAATGTTATACCGACGATGTAGTCCCCTAGGGAAGCACTCACGGAACCCTCACCGTTGCATCAACGGAGTTTCTGGAGCAATTCAAAGATTAAGAAAATGAAAACTCATGACGTAAAAGAACGACGCAATTTAAAGCTCTCCATTCTGATATTTGCCCTCCTGGCTGCCGGCATTCTTACCGCCGGCTACCTCTATTATATAGACTACGAGCATAAATACCGTACGGTGGTGGAAGGACAGCTTTCAGCAATAGCAGAACTCAAAGTCGGCGAATTAGTGCAGTGGCGAAAAGAGCGTATTGCAGATGCGCAATTATTCTACGACAACGAAGTTTTTTCCCTTCTTGTTAAGCGTTACGTCAAAAACCGCAACGACCGCGAGGCAAAAACAAGGATCATGGCATGGATGGGAGAGGCACAGAAGGCAAACAGGTACGATCTCGCAATGCTGGTGGACGCGAATTTCAATACGAGATTGGTAATTCCGGAAAGCAAGGAGGGGGTGCATCTGATTCTTGATGAACAAATTACCGAGACCTTGCGGTCCGGCAAGATTGCATTCCAGGATTTTTACCGTAATGACAAGGATCAACGCGTCTATTTGAAAATCCTGGTCCCGATCAGGGATATCGGTGCTCTAAAACCGCTCCTTGGCATACTTGCTCTGCGGATCGATCCGGAAGAGTACCTCTATCCTCTCATTCAACAATGGCCCATACCAAGCCGCACATCGGAAACATTGATTGTCCGTAAAGAGGGAAGCGATGCGTTGTTCCTCAATGAGCTGAAGTTCCAGACAAACAGCGCGCTCAATTTGCGGATTCCATTGACGCACACGAATACGCCTGCGGTAGAAGCGGCGTTAGGCAAGGAAGGAATTATCGAAGGAGTGGACTATCGGGGGGTTCCGGTGATCGCCGACATTCGGTCCGTACCGAATTCCCCCTGGTTTCTTGTCGCCCGCGTTGACGTCTCAGAGGCGTACGCGCCCGTTCGAGAGCGATTGTCGATGTTGATTTATCTTATCATCGCGCTTCTTCTCGGTTCAGGGGCGAGCGTTGGTTTGCTCTGGCGCCGCGAGCACGCTCGCTTTTACCGGCAGCAGTATGAGGGAGCGCAAGAGCTGATTTCTTCGGAGGCGCGCTATCGCCGGCTCTTTGAGGCGGCCTGGGACGGCATTTTGATCCTCGATGCCGATTCGGGGATGGTTGTCGATGTGAATCCCTTCTTAATCGAATTGTTGGGCTATTCGCGTGAACAATTTTTGGGAAAGAGAATTTGGGAGCTTGGGTTCTTCAAAGATACTGCTGCAAGTAAATTGAATTTAAAGGAATTGCAGGAGAAAAAATTTATCCGATACGAGGATTTGCCCCTTGAAACATCCGACGGGCGACGCATCGAGGTTGAGTTCGTCAGCAACGTCTATCTGGTTGATCATCACAATGTAATTCAGTGCAATATTCGTGATATCACCGAGCGCAGACGGGCGGAGGGAGAACTACTCATTGCTAACAAAGAGCTTGTCTTTCAAAACGAAGAGAAAGAAAAACGAGCAGCAGAACTAATCATTGCCAACAAGGAGCTTGTCTTTCAAAACGAAGAGAAAGAAAAACGAGCAGCAGAACTAATCATTGCCAACAAAGAGCTTGTCTTTCAAAACGAAGAGAAAGAAAAACGAGCAGCAGAACTAATCATTGCCAACAAAGAGCTTGTCTTTCAAAACGAAGAGAAAGAAAAACGAGCAGCAGAACTAATCATTGCCAACAAGGAACTTGTCTTTCAAACCGAAGAGAAAGAAAAACGAGCAGCAGAACTAATCATTGCCAACAAAGAACTTGTCTTTCAAAACGAAGAGAAAGAAAAACGAGCAGCAGAACTAATCATTGCTAACAAAGAGCTTGTCATTCAAAACGAAGACAAAGAAAAACGAGCAGCTGAGCTAGTCATTGCCAACAAAGAGCTTGTCTTTCAAATCGAAGAGCGCAAGCACGCGGAAGCATCCTTCGCCCGCCTGGCGGCAATAGTCGAATCATCCGATGATGCCATCATCGGAAAAGACTTGAACGGCATCATTACCAGTTGGAACACAGGTGCGGAAAAGCTCTTTGGGTATTCCGCACATGAGTCGGTCGGGCGCTCAATTACGCAAATAGTTCCACAAGACCGCTTGACCGAGGAAGAACAAATTTTGTGCAAAATCAGACGGAACGAAAGCGTTCAACACTATGACACAGCCCGATTGGCAAAAAACGGACAGCTGATTGATGTTTCGGTGACGGTCTCACCAATCAAGGATGTTGCGGGCAATGTCGTTGGTGCCTCCAAGGTGGCGCGCAACATTACCGAGCGCAAGCACGCGGAAGAGAAACTGCGGGAAACGAATGAATACCTGGAAAGCCTTTTCAATTATGCAAACGCACCGATCATCGTGTGGGATACTCAGTTTCGCATCACGCGATTCAACAATGCCTTCGAAGCGTTGACCGGAAGAAATGCATCGGACGTCATTGGCAAATCTCTCGAGATTCTCTTTCCGCCGGATCGGTTAGAAAGCTCGATGAGTCTTATTAAGAAGACACTCAAAGGCGAACGGTGGAATGCGGTCGAGATTGAGATTCTCCACGTCGATGGATCGATACGAACAGTTCTCTGGAACTCAGCGACAATTTTCGCTTTTGATGGAAAGACTCCAATCGCGACAATCGCGCAAGGTCACGATATCACCGAACGCAAGCACGCGGAAGAAGCGCTCAAAACCAGCGAAGAACTTTTCCGCACAGCGTCTGAAAGCCTCACGGATGTGGTTTACGATTGGGATATCAAAGAGAAAGTCGACTGGTATGGCGACATAGACGGTATTACGGGTTATCCGCCGGGGGGATTTCCCAGAACGATCGGGGGCTGGGCAGCGACAATCCATCCGGAAGATAAGGATCGAGTATTGGCGGCCTTGGATGGTCATCTTAAAAACACGGCGCCCTACGTCGTTCAATACCGCGTCCGCCGAAAGGATGGCAAGTGGCGGTGGTGGTCTGCACGCGGCACAGCGCTTAGAAACAACCGGGGCGAACCGTACAAGATGATAGGCTCGATCTCGGACATCACCGAGCGCAAGCTCGCCGAACAAGCGAGCAGGCGGGCGGAGGACAAGTTACGCGAGAGCGAGGCCAAACTCCGAACGCTCGTCGAGAATATTCCGCAGAAGATCCTCATGAAGGACCGGAATTACAGGTGGGTCTCGGTGAACGAGAACCTCGCCCGTGACTTCGGCTTCCGGCCCGAGGAAGTGGTGGGCAAGATGGACGCCGACTTGTTTACGCCGGAACTCGCCGCCAAATACCATTCCGACGACGTCAGGATTATGGAAACCGGGAAGACCGAGGAGATAGAAGAAAAGTATATGGTAGCCGGGAAAGAAACCTGGGTCAACACAATCAAAACACCGGTCAGGGGTGCGAACGGTGAGATCGAGGGCGTGCTGGGGGTCTTCTGGGACATCACCGGACGAAAACTGGCAGAATCCCAAATCAGGAAACTGAACCGCATGTATCTGGTCCTTAGCGAAGTAAACCAGGCTATCGTCCGTATCTATGAGCCTAAAGAAATGTTTGAAAAAGTGTGCCGCATTGCCGTCGAACAGGGCGGCTTTGCAATGACATGGATCGGACTTATCGATGAATCAACTCAAAAGGTTCAAGTGATTGCTCGGGCTGGCAAGGAGGACGGGTATCTCGAAACAATAAATATTTCATTAAACGGTGAACCTCTGAAATATTGTCCGATTGATTCTGCTCTGCGGCAGGGAAAACATAGCATTTGCGCTATCACTGAAAACAAAGAGACGGCTCCCTGTCAAAAGCTTGCCTATGATCTTGGTTTCCGTTCATCTGCTTCATTACCGTTAAAGGTTTCTACCATTCTGAGAGGAGTATTGACCTTCTATTCAAATGAACCGGAGTTCTTTGAAGAAGAAGAATTAAAACTACTGGATGAGCTGGCTTCGGATATCTCCTTTGCCATGGAGTTTGCCGAGAAAGAGGCCGAGCGTGCGCGCGGGCAGGAAGAAATACGTACACTCAACGCCGAGCTTGAAGACCGTGTAGTGATTCGAACCGCTCAGCTGGAAGCATCTAATAAGGAACTCGAAGCATTCAGCTATTCGGTATCGCACGACCTCAGAGCGCCGTTGCGGCATGTCAGCGGGTACGTGGAATTGCTTGCCAAGCATTTTCGAACGGAATTGTCCGGGAAAGGTCTGCACTATCTGGATTCTATTGCAGATTCCGCACATCAGATGGGAAAACTTATTGACGACCTGCTGCAATTCTCCAGAACCGGACGGGCAGAGATCCACCTCTCGCAATTGGACATGAACGGAATTGTTCATGAAGCCGTAGAATCCGTAACTAAAGATAATCCGGATCGTGCGATCGAATGGGTCGTAGGAAAATTACCTTCCGTCTCCGGCGACGATGCAACGCTTCGGCTCGTGTGGATCAATCTTCTGAGCAACGCTGCTAAATTCACACGGACAAGAGCAAAAGCTGTGATTGAAATCGGAGCCAATGCCGGAACAAAAGAAGTAATATATTTTGTCAAAGACAACGGCGTCGGGTTTGAAATGAAATATGCGCAAAAGCTTTTCGGAGTTTTCCAACGCCTCCATTCCACGGAAGAATTTGAAGGGACGGGCGTCGGACTGGCAAATGTGCGCCGGATTATCACGCGTCATGGCGGGCGCACATGGGCTGAAGCTGAACTCGATAAAGGAGCGACATTCTATTTTTCAATACCACATAATTGAGGAGAACGTACCATGGGAGAACTACGGACAATACTTCTTGCAGA
>Ga0265314_10001392_pt1 | contig 27113 bp, 19 predicted proteins | sample 4126metaG_FD_203106 | JGI IMG/M metagenome (GOLD analysis project Ga0265314, IMG submission 203106) | Rhizosphere microbial communities from Carex aquatilis grown in University of Washington, Seatle, WA, United States - 4-1-26 metaG | ecosystem: Host-associated > Plants > Roots > Rhizosphere >... | reverse complement strand
GACGTGAGGCGAAGCCGAACGCGGGGTGAGGGGTGAAGCTCCGCTACTTCAGAATCTCCTTCAACCCCTTCTCCGCCACCTCCGCAATCGCCGCGTGGCCCGCCGCATCCGGATGAACGCCATCCGTCGTGAGCGACCCCGGCGGAATCACGCCGTAGAAATTGATGAAGCCGCATTTCTTTTCTGCGCTGAGTTTCTCGATCGCTTTGCCGAAGGCGACGAGGTTCTCGACGCGCCGGGCGCTCTTGTCCTGATCGTGCTTCAGCCCGTCAATGTTGATGTTGTACGGCGCGCAGAGAATGATCTGCAATTTCGGATTCGCCGTGCGTGCGATCTCGATCAGCTTCGTCATGTTCGCGCTGAGCCGCTCGACGCTGCCGGCCGGATAATCGCGCGAATCGTTCGTCCCCAGCGCAATCACCAGCACGCTCGCGTCCGGCGAACGCTTCAGTGCCGGCGCAAGTTCATTCACCGCCGACGCCGGCCGCCCGCCTTTGCCTTCGTTGACGCAGACCCATTTCCCGCCCGAGCTCGCCTGCACGCGCTCGATCCATCGTTCCGCTGGCTTTAACACCGCCGGCGTTTTTCCCTCGGTGATTGAATCGCCGAAGACAATTATCTTGAGCGGCCCGTCAGCGGCGTGCGCGGCGGAGAAGCAAAGAAGGGCAAACAGGAAAGCGCGAAGCATCGTCAGCGGAATATTTCATTGAGTGCTAATTCAAATCCGGGCAACACGTCTTCACCGGAAAGCACATCGTCTTGAGTCAAATTATTGACGGGTTTTCCTTTTCTAAATACGTATGCGCGCAAGGTCTGTGGATCAATCACCCAAACCAGGCGCACTCCAGCAGAAACATACGATTCGGCTTTTTCGACGACTTCACTGAAAGTGTCAGTTGGCGATACAACTTCGAGCGCTACGTCGGGCGGAGTCGTCAAAAAACCCTTTAAAAGCTTTCCGTCCGGAAGCCGGCTCGTTTCGATGTACATGAGGTCAGGTGCGCGCACCGTATCTGGGTTTCGCGAGATCAAAAATCCAGCTTCAGCAACAAGGATTCGTCCTGGTGCGTGACTCATCGAATAAACAAAAAGATGTCCCGCGATCAGTCCGGCAATTCCACCGTGCTCGCTTCCAGCCGGACTCATCGGCACCACCTTTCCGTTTACGAGCTCGCAGTGCTTCATTTCCGGATGTTCCAATAGTTCATCTGCGGTGACGAGTTGATCGGAAATTGCGCTGGAGTTTTGTGGCATGATGCGTCCTCGTTATGCGCGTAATTTTACTCGATCGTTCGTACGAATTCCACATTTCCCTTACGACAACCACTCCAACTCCCCACCTTCTCCCCGCGGATGCGCATCGGCCTCCACCGCCACTTTCGCCGAACCCGTCCCGCACCCCGGTCCGCCCTTCGCCAGCGGATGATCTTCCTCCCACCGCTTCGGCCGCCGATTCTGACCCCGCACCCCTGACCCCTCGCCCCTGTCCCTGCTGTTCGTGCCCCATCCGTCGCCGCCGCCCTTCGCCGGCAGCGGAATTCCGTTCACCTTCTGGCCGCGCAAATGCGGCGGCGCTTTGCCCGGATACTGCGCCGCGCCCATGCGCGCGCGCTCGCGTTTCGTCTCAGGCGGAACCAGGCACTTCGGCCCCGTGCCGATCAAATCCTCGCGATGAGCTTCGCGCAACGCCTCGCGCACGTCGCTCCAGTAATCCGGATCGCGGAAGAAAAAGAGCGCGCGTTGCAGTCGTTTTTCGCGCGGCGTCTTCGCGGTGTAAATTTTTTCGTTCGTGAGCGGGTTCACGCCGCAGTGCCACATCGCCATGCCCAGCGTCAGCGGCGCCGGGAAAAAGTCCTGCACCTGCTCGGGCGCCAGATGCTCCTCTTTGATGTACTCGGCCAGCTCGACCATGTGTTCCAGCTTGCAGCCCGGATGGCCGCTGATGAAATACTGCACCGTGTACTGGTCTTTGCCGGCGCTGCAGCTCGCCTTCGCGTACTGCTGCAGAAAATCTTTGTACTGCTCGATGTCCGGCTTCTTCATGTGATGCAGCACTTCGGAATTCGTGTGCTCGGGCGCGATTTTCAATCGGCCGCTGACGTGGAACTGCGTCAGCTTATCGATGTAATCTTTTCCGCCGTCGCTCAGCGCCAGATCGAAGCGAATGCCGCTCTGGATGAACGCGTGCTTCACCTTTGGCATCTTGCGCGCCTTGTCCATCAGGTCGAGCACCTCGCCGTGATCCGTATTGAGATGCTCGCAGATCGTCGGCGTCAAACAGTTGCGCGCGTGACAGCGGTAGCGGCCGATTTTGCAATGCGTGCCGAACATGTTCGCCGTTGGGCCGCCCAAATCGCTGATCGTGCCGCGAAACGCCGGGTCGCTGGTCATGTCCTCGATTTCTTTGAGCACATTTTCCTGCGAACGGCTCGCGACGGCAACGCCCTGGTGGTAGGTGATCGCGCAGAACGAACAGTCCGCGTAACAGCCGCGGTGCGTCGTGATCGAATCCTTGATCATCTCGAAGCACGGAATGCGCTCGCCGCCATATGAGGCGTGCGCCTTGCGCGTGAAAGGCAGCCCGTAAATTTCGTCCATCTGCTGCGTGGTTAGCGTCGGGCTCGGCGGATAGATGACGACGTAGCGATCGCCGTGCTTCTGCGCCACCGGCCGGCCGAAATACGGATCGCAATTCAGATGATACTTTCTAAAAGCCCACGCAAAGCGTTCTTTGCCCGCGTGGGTCATCGGGCTTACTTCTTCCCAGCTCGGCGCCTCGACCACTTTCGGAATATCCGTGATCGATTTCTTCACGATGCTGGTGCCGGGGATTCCGTCGAGTCCCCCGATCCCGTCCGCGCCGACGCCGCTCTGCATGGCTTCGACAATGAGTTTCAGCGCCTGTTCCGCCTGGCCAAAGACGAGCACATCCGCCTTCGCATCGAGAATCACCGGCCGCTTCACTTTGTCCGACCAATAATCGTAGTAGCTCATGCGCCGCAGCGACGCTTCGACACCGCCGATGACGATCGGCGGGCAATCCTGCTTGAACGCTTCGCGCAATCGCTGCGAATACACCACCGTCGCCATATCCGGCCGCTTGCCCGGAATGCCACCCGGCGTGTAGTGATCTTCGCGCCGCGGACGTCGCATCACGGTCAGCCGCGAAAGCTGGCTCTCGATATTTCCCGCCGTCACGCCAAAGAACAGTTTGGGAATGCCGAGCTTCTTAAAATCGTCAGTGCTCTTCCAATCCGGCTGCGCGATGATTCCGACGCGCAGACCGAGATGTTCGAGCCAGCGTCCAATAATCCCCGCGCCAAAGGCCGGATGATCGATGTACGCATCGCCGGAAACCAGGATGACATCAAATTCGGTCCACCCGTAATTGCTGCGGGCTTCGTCGAGCGACATGGGAAGAGGGTATTTGGCCAAGGCCATCGGCGGAGGATCTTTCTGGTGTCAGGCTAATCCCCGGTCGCCATCGTAGTAACGACTTCAGTCGTTCCACACGCCAGCTCGCAAGGATTCGCGAACGCCCGTCACTATAACCGCTCAGCCGCCAAAATGCCAGTGGTCGGGGCTCTTAACCCCGACAAACTCCGCCGTCGCGATCGTTCTCCATGTCCCTACACTAAGGGTAATTTAATTGCGCAACGTTTTAACGATGTCCATACAGAGAAAAGACTTACAATGTCAAAAAATTGCGCTTCGAATTGCGCAACACATAAATCTTTTCAACGTTTAGACTTAAAATTCAGATGTTCGGTTTTTGAGACTTTTTTCGATTCTACACGAAGACGATCTATTGGACTTACAGCAATTGAATTTTATGTAAATTCAATCGGGTCAATACGATGAAAAGTCATGAAATTATTTTCGGCCATGGTCCAAAACCATCACCAGCGGTGCGGTTTGTCGCTCATGGCCTGCAAGCCTCACGGCGGCGGATGCGAGTTTCCAGAAGACATCCGGCAGCGAAAAGAATTCCAAGAGCGGGCAGGACATCGGGCAGAATCCAATCCGCAATCACACCCAACTCGAAATGATTGTAGACCGTGATGCCGGCGCCCAGCACGCGGGTGTCTCGAACAAAGATGTAATAGCGATCGCCCTGTCGCACACCTTCCACAGGCCAGCCATGCGTAAAGCGGCTGTAAGCCTCTGCACTCCCGAAGTCGGTGCGCAGCCACCCAAAATTCAGCCACATCAGCCCACCCGCCACAAACATCAGCGCAATCGCTGTCGAAAGATGTATCTGAAACCAGCGGCGCGGTTTGTCGCTCATGGCTTGCGCGCCTCGCGGCGGCAGATGCGCCATTCGCAGCCAATTGCAATCGTTCCTAGCAGGAGTAAAGCGGCAAGTGCGTCTCCGCCCAGTCTAAATGTGGCGTCTTCTTTCCATTGAAATGAAGATGCATCTTGATAACGCTCGCCGAATGGAACGGGCATGCCGAACGTTTCCTGACCTTTGTTCAGCCGAGGAACAATGTTTGCGCCCAATACGCCCGCTGCGACAATCATCAGCACGAATCCCGTCGAAAGATGGAATTGAATCCAAGGGCGGCCCTTGCGCCTGATGTTAAAATCATCGCAGGCAATCCATAAAAGAATAATTGCAACGAAGCCGAATACGGATTGAACTACTGCGTTTAGAGTCCATATGTCGGCTTGCATGGGCCGGGCATCAAAAGGCCATTCTCCAAACACGCGCAGCCGGACAATCGCCGCAATCAATAGTACCGCTACGACTGATACGACAAGAACCGTCGACAAATAGACATTAAACCAACGTCGGCGTTTGTAGCTCATACTCACATCCCTCGCGCAGTGGGGCATACCGAAATACCTACTCTGTCAAACGAACGAATATGCCGGGTCTTGCACGCCACCGTTCACGCCGCCTCATTTATCGTGCGCCTTACGGCGGTGCTGCGCGAATTCACAGACACTCGCGACCCCCGTCAGAATCGCTAACGCAGCAGCTATGTCTATCGCGAGCGCCTTGTAATCGAAACGTCTGTAGGTGCCGCTGGCGCCTGGACCGAAATCGATGGTGGCATCGACGCGAACAAAATACGGCCAGCCGTATGAATTCCAGACTACCGTGGGCTTGTTAAAGCGAGTGTCCAGCGGCCTGCCGAAGTTCTGCGTCAGGTTCATGCCAAGGATCGCACCCGCCGTAAACATCAACACAATCGCCGTCGAAAGATGTATCTGAAACCAGCGTCGTTTTCCGGCCATAAACCCCGTGCCGTTTCTTGCCCGGAGGGCAACAGAATCATAGCCCACGTCGCTAGCCGTGGGGCGATGCGCATTCTACGATTTCAAAGCCGCGGAGCGGCGACAAAAAACGTGAATTTCTATACCTGAAGTTCGGAAAATTTAAGGTTCGATTCCGCCATGGCGGAATTGTCGCGAAATCACGGCGCCGACACAATTCCATCCTGCGCGCCGCTGACATTTTTGGCGCTGGGCGCGAGATGAATGACCTCGCCGCCCGCTGCGCCGCGTGCCGAAAGCGTGTTGCCTTGCAGGCTCACGTTTTCGCAGGAACTCAGCCAGATCAGAGCGGTGGGATCGGCATGGTCGGCGCCGCGTCGGGTTGGCGCGCGCTGCGCACCCACGAAGCGGTTGTTCTTGACGATCACATTCTTGGCGGCCGCGATCAGCAGGTTCACACCGTCGCAATTCTCAATCGTGTTGTTTTCAATCAGGATGTCTTCATGCCCCGGGCGCGATGTTTCTTTCGCGGCGGCCGTCAGCGTAATCGCACCATACTGGTCGGTCCACGGCCCGACCGTCGCATAGCCCACATGTTTGATGGTATTGTTGCGCACAATCACGTGGCGGCTGTAACAGGCTTCGTTCCACCACAATTCGGGAGCGATCACGATGCCGGCGATGGTGCTGCCGTCGACCGTGTTGCCTTCGACCAATCCGTTGTCGGCTTTCAGCAGCATGCCCCGCGCGCGATGGTTGCGAATCACACAGTTGCGCACCACAAAGCCGCTGCCCATCGCGTTGGGATTGCTGGCGAGAAAATCCATCCCCGCGTCAACCGGCGCGTCGAGCGTGATCTGGATGAAATGTTTCTTTGCAAGATCGCCGAACGCGCGGTTTTTGCTCTTCGCTTCAGTCTTGTATTGCGGCAGCGGCTGGACGGTTTTCACGATCGCTTCGCCGGCAAGTCCTCCGTCCGGACTGAAAAGCCGCAGCGGATCACCGGGCTGCCAGCGGCCCTCGGTCAGGACCAGCGTGTTCTCTTTGGCTTCAACCACGAGACCGTAATAGCCATGAATTGGCACGCCGTCGTCGGGCATGCCCTCGAAAAGGCAATTCTCGAGCGTCGGGCCTTTGCGCACACCGCCACTGTGGAATGCGTCGGCGTTGCACGCGATCAACGGAGTTTCCGTCGCGCCGTCCGGTTTGGGGCCGTAGCTGACCGTGTATGAAAAATGGCTCCCGCCTTCGCCGCCGTCTTCATGAATGCAGAAGCCGCCGCCGGAGAGAATGGAAACGCCAGTGATGTTCATTCCGGTGCAGCCGCCGACATAAATATCGGTCACGCCGTTGCCGCGAAACGCCATCAGGTCGCCCACGGCCACCGGTTGCTTCGGCGGTCCGGCCGGACCGTTCCAGAAAACACGAAAAAGGTCCGGTCCCAGGCGCTCCAGTTTTTTGACGCCCAGATCGTACGTGCCGGTCTTCCACTGCCGCGTGAGCGGATCAAAAACGTAGCCCGTGTTGTCGGCGCGAAAGAATTTCGGATCGTCCAGATTCGCTGGATACCCTTTGGCGATGCGCAGGTCGAAACTCTTCCCGTCCGGCGCAATCGCTTCGATCGCCGCTTGCGTGAATGTCACAATTTCGTGCCGCAACGTCGCCCCGCGCAGAGTGACATTCGCGCAACGTCCGAATTCGATGCCGCCTTTGTTGGGGTCCATCAGCAGAAACGTGACGCCGGTGGCCTCGATTTCCAGATCTTTAAGGTCAATGAACTTCAGGCAAAAGCGCTCTCGGGGCGGAGCGGTTAATCGATACGTTCCGGGCGGAACGACGACTTTCTTCGCGCCAGATTTTGCGGCGGCGTCAATTCCGCGCTGTACAGAAACCGGATCGTCAGGTGTGATCGCAATCTCCGCTCCGTGCAGCGCCGTTATCATGCACCCAAAGAGTGCACAGAGAGAAACAAGGCAAGACGAACGCGGTGTCAGGGACGTTATTTCACTCATGGCCGGGAAAATTCGCAAGAGAACTGAAATGTACAGCAAACTGGAACAGTCTACACCGCAGGAACCCGGGCTGGATCTTTCGGAGCAGCGAATAAATGCAATCGTCAACACGATTCGAAACCCGTATAGTATCGCCTCTGATTCGCTCAGTTAACAGACTTGTTTCCATTCGTGGTTGGAGGCTGCTCGTGAACGTTTCAAAACCGTTTCGCATCGTCTCGCTCCTCGCTCTGTCGCTCGTCGCGCTGACCGGCGCCGCCGCCGAAACAAGCCTCGAATTCCCGTGGCTCAACAAGGAAAGCCCCTACGGTCTCGACAAGCGCGAACAGTGGACGACCTCGCACGTCGTGGGCTCGCCCGAACCGCTCGCGCCGTACAAACTCGAACGCATTTACCCTCATCTGCATTTCGACCGCTCGCTGGAAGTGGTGAACGCGCCGAACAGCCAGCGCTGGTTCGTCTGCGAAGACGGCGGCATGATTTATTCGTTCCCGAAGGACCAGGCCGTCGAGCGTCCCGATGTGTTCCTCGACATCCGCCGCAAAGACGATCGCTACCTCGCCTGGAACGAACACCGCCGCATCTGGAGCATGGCGTTTCATCCGAAATTTTCGCAGAACGGTTACGTCTACGTCTGCTATCTCGATACGCGCCCCGGTCCGAACCGCTGCCGTCTCTCGCGCTTTACCGTCGATATCAAAAACACGTGGGGCCCGCCGACCGCCGATGTCGACAGCGAATTCATCGTGCTCGAATGGGTCACCGCGGTCGATCATTTCGGCGGCTGTCTGCGCTTCGGCCCCGACAACATGCTCTATTTCAGCGCCGGAGACGGCGGACCGTCGGGCGATTTCTTCCACACCGGCCAGGACATCACAGACTTCAACGCGTCGATCATGCGCATCGACGTCGACAAAGTGTACGGCGGAAAAACGTACGGCATTCCCGCTGACAATCCGTTCGTGAGCGTCCCCGGGGCGCGCGGCGAAGTGTGGGCCTATGGCCTGCGCAATGTCTGGAAAATGGCCTTCGACAAAAAAACCGGAGCGCTCTGGGCCGGCGACGTCGGCCAGGATCTGTGGGACATGGTCGACAAAGTGGAGAAGGGCGGCAATTACGGCTGGGCCATTACTGAGGGCACGCACCCGTATCTTCCCGATCGCAAAAAAGGGCCGACGCCGATCCTGCCTCCGGCGGTCGAACACGATCATTCCGAAATCCGTTCCGTCACCGGCGGCTACGTCTATCACGGCACGCGGCTGAGCGAACTCACGGGCATGTACATTTACGGCGACTACGAAACCGGCCGCCTCTTCGCTTACAAGGACGACGGAAAATATCCCGGCAAAGCCATCGTCATCGGTGAAACCACCAATCACATCGTCGCCTTCGGCGAAGACAGCGACGGCGAACTGGTCGTTCTCGATTACATGGGCACGATGCACCGGATCATCCCGACGCCGAAGGTCGAACAGCAGCCCTTCCCGAAAAAACTGAGCGAGACCGGGCTCTTCGCGTCGGTGAAAGACCACACGCCGGCGCCGGGCGTGATTCCGTACAACGTCAACGCGCCGCTCTGGTCCGACAACGCGGTGAAAGAACGTTTCATGGCCATTCCGAAGGGCGGAAAAATCGATTTCAACACGAACGACCCGTGGCGCTTCCCCGAAGGCACGGTGATGGTCAAAGGTTTCGGCATGCAGATGAAGGCCGGCGATCCGTCGAGCACCAAATGGCTCGAAACGCGCCTCCTGCATTTCGAGCAGGGCCAGTGGCGCTATTACACGTATGTCTGGAACGAAGAACAGACCGACGCCGAACTGCTCGGCAAAAATGCGCTCGATAAAGAACTCGAAATCTCCGACGCCAACGCGCCCGGCGGTAAGCGCACGCAGAAATGGCATTTCCCCAGCCGCGCCGAATGCACGCTCTGTCACACCTTCATCGCAGGTTACGCGCTGGGCACGAACACGGCGCAGCTCAACCGCGTGTTCAGCTACGGCGGAACGGAAGACAACCAGCTCCGCGCGCTGGACCACGCCGGGATGTTCAAGAGTCCGCTGAAGGACTATTACAAACCTGCACAGAATGCGACGGAAAGAGACCCGCTGCCGACCGCTGTGCATCTCGCCAATCCGCACGACGAAAAAGCGCCGCTGGAAGACCGCGCGCGCGGCTATCTGCAGGGCAACTGCGCGCACTGCCACCGCATGTGGGGCGGCGGCATCGCGACGTTCCAGTTGCAGTACACGCTGCCATTGAACCAGACGAAAACGGTCAACTCCGATCCCGAGCACGGCGATTTCGGCATCGCCGGAGCCAAAGTCATTGCGCCGGGAGCGCCGGAAAAATCGATGCTGCTGCACCGCATGACGCTGCTCGGCCAGGGCCGCATGCCGCACGTGGCCTCGAGCGTCATCGACGAAGAGGGCGTGAAGCTGATCAAAGAATGGATCGCGAAGATGAAATAATTGAAACCGCCGATGAGCGCCGCGTCGTAACGGCTGCGATTTGAAAAATGAAAAATATCTGCGTTCATCTGCGTACAACGGCGGTTTATAAAGAGTATTCGCAAGGCACAGGGTTTCTGCATGAAAGCACTCGTCTACGTCGCTCCTGAAAAAATGGAGATGCAGGAGCTGCCCAAGCCCTCACCGAAGCCCGGTGAAGTGCTGCTGAAAGTGGCGGCCAGCGGCATCTGCGGCTCGGACGTGCACGGCTTTCTCGGGCACAGCGAACGCCGCAAGCCCGGACTCGTCCTCGGCCACGAAGCCGTCGCCACAATCGCCGAAACACATCACTCGGTAAAAAATTGGTCGCCCGGCCAGCGCGTTGTCGTCAACCCGCTCGTCAGCTGCGGGACCTGCGCCATGTGTATGAACGGCCGCCAGAATCTCTGCGCCAACTGGTGGCTGCTCGGCATGGATCGCGTGCAGGGCACCTACGCGGAATTTGTCAGCGTTCCGGCGAGCCAGCTTTACGCCGTCAGCGACACGCTGAGCGAAACCGAAGCGGTGTTCACCGAACCGCTCGCAAACATCGTCCACATGTTCCGCATTGCCATGCCCGAAATTCCGGACACGCTCGCGATTTTCGGCGCCGGGCCGATTGGATCGCTGGCCCTGGCGTACGCGAAACTGCGCGGCATCTCGCGCATCTGCGTCATCGATCGCAACGAAAAGCGCCTCGAAGTTGCGCGACAGCTCAAAGCGGATTTTGTGATCAACGGCGACAAAGAAGACGCCCCGGCCGCTGTAAAAAAATGGGCGGGCGAGGGCGGAGTCGAATTTGTCGTCGACGCCGTCGGCTACGTGCCGACGCGCAGGGCCAGCGTCGCCGTGTGCCGCCGCGGGGGACGCCTTCTGTTCATCGGCATGGGCGAAAACGATTCGGCGTTGCCGTGGATCGACATGATCCGCGACGAGAAAGCGGTCTTCACCACGTTCTGCTACACGCCGAAAGATTTTGTCACCGCGCTGCGCCTGATCGAAACGCGCAAGCTGGACCTGAGCCCCTGGTCCGAAATCCGCCCGCTCGCCGACGGCCAGGCCAGCTTCATGAAAATGGCCTTCGATCCCGGAGCGACGTTGAAGTTGATTTTGAAATTGTGATTTTGAAATCGTACGCGGTGGGCGCTGCCCGCCACGCACCGTTGTGAATTGGTGGGCGGAGCCCACCCTACATTCAGACAGAGGTAAACATTGACCACCGCTGAACAGGAACGCGCGACAACCGGGATTCAAGTCGCCAGCAAAACGCGCTACTGGGTCGTTGCCTTCGCTGTAACTCTGGCGATGGTCCAATACGTCGACCGCATCTGCATCTCCAAAGCCATGGGCAATGTGAAGGCCGAACTCGGCCTGACCAAAGAGCAGATCGGCTATGTTTTTGGCGCGTTCACCCTGGGATATGCGTTGTTTGAGATTCCCGGAGGCTGGCTGGGCGACCGCTACGGACCGCGCAAAACGCTGATGCGCATCGTCTGCTGGTGGTCTTTTTTCACAGCCGCCACAGGCTGGGTTGGCGGCTTCATTTCCATGATCGCCGTGCGCTTTTCATTCGGCGCAGGCGAGGCCGGTTACTTTCCAAACGTGGCACGCGCGTTCATGACATGGCTGCTGCCCAGCGAACGCGTTCGCGCACAGAGTATTCTGTGGCTGGGCGCGCGATGGGCCGGCGCCTTTACGCCCGTCCTTGTCGTCAAATTCCTCGAGATTGTATCGTGGCGCCAGGCCTTCATGATCCTGGGCGCATTGGGCGCCGTGTGGGCCGTCGTGTTTTACCTCTGGTACCGCGACAATCCCTGCGACCACCCGGGCGTCAACGCGGCTGAACGCGATTTGCTCAGCAAAAACGCGTCGTATTCGAGCGGCCACGGAAACGTGCCGTGGAGTCTCCTGATCTCCTCGCCCTGGACATGGATGATCTGGGCGCAATATTTCTTTCTCAGCTACGTCTGGTATTTCTACGTCACCTGGCTGCCGACTTTTTTAGATCTGACGTATGGGTCGAAAACCGCTGCGGAGAACGGCGGTGTTGCTGTCACGGGGCTTAGCCCAACGTACCTTGGCCTTTTGGCCGGCGTGCCGCTTTTCTTCGGCGGCTTCGGTTCGCTGATCTCAGGTTTCCTCGAACGCCGGCTCACTGATTTCACCGGCAATCTAAAGCTGACGCGCCGAATCCAGGGCTGCGTGAGTTTCATTGGCGCGGCAATCGCCCTTGTTGTCGCGGCCAATACCACAAATCCCATCGCGGTGATGCTGGCGTTGGGCATGGCGAGTTTCTTCGGCGATCTGACCCTGCCCTGTTCGTGGGGCGTGTGCATGGATGTCGGCGGGCGTTACGCCGGAACTTACTCGGGCAGCATGAACATGATGGGCAACTTGGGCGGCGTCGTCGCGCCCATCGTGACCGGATACATTGTTATCAATAACAATTGGACGCCCGTGTTCTATATTTCGGCGTTCGCCTGCGTGCTGGCGTCGCTGTGCTGGGCGTTTTTGAATCCGAAGCGTACTCTCGACGAAGGCGAAACTCACACGGGACCCGAAGCGGCGGCGGCGTAAAAATGATCCTCGACCTCTTCAAACTCACCGGAAAATCCGCGATCGTCACCGGCGCCAGCCGCGGCATTGGCGAAGCGATGGCTCTGGCGCTCGCCGAGGCCGGCGCGGACGTTGCGCTCGTCGGACGCTCGGATCTCGACCCGGTCCGCAAAAAAATCGAGGCGCTCGGCCGCCGGGCGGTCTGCGTCAACGCCGATCTGGCGAAGATGGACGCGATTCCGGCCGTGATGGATGCCACGCTCAAAGCGTTCAGCAAAGTCGACATCCTCGTCAACAACGCGGGCATCGTACGTCGCGCGGATATCCTGGAATTCAGCGAAAAAGACTGGGACGAGGTCATCGATCTCAATCTGAAAAGCTGTTTCTTCATGGCGCAGGCCGCCGCGCGCGACATGGCAAAGCGCAAAAAGGGCAAGATCATCAACATCAGTTCACTGACGTATTTCTGGGGCGGAATGCGCGTTCCATCATATGTCGCATCGAAAGCCGGCGTCTCTCAATTCACCAAAGCGATGTGCAACGAACTCGCGCCGCACGGCATCAACGTCAACGCCATCGCGCCCGGCTACATCGCGACCGACATCAACAAAGACCTGCGCGCCGACGCCGGAAAATCCGCCGAGCTCCTCTCGCGCATCCCCGCCGGCCGCTTCGGCACGCCCGACGATCTGAAAGGCATGGCCGTCTACATGGCCTCCGACGCGTCGAATTACATGAACGGAACGACCGTGCTGGTCGATGGTGGCTGGATGGCGCGTTAAACGCCGTTCTATCGCTGTATAGAAGTCTGTATACCCACGGTGTCACCCGATACACCTCACCCTGTCTGAAAACCGCCTCAAAACCTGATTTTGCCTATGAAATCACTTTGTGTTCACGCGCTGTCATGCGGCATATCCATTGCGTATAATGAGCGCGACCGGCTCCTCGGAAAGGAAATCGCATGCTGAATTTGACCCGTTTGTTTGTCGTGGCCTTGATGGCGGCTGTGCTCGCTTCGCCCGCGCGCGCTGAGGACCCCTTGCGTGTGTTCATCCGCGCCGGAGTCAAAACGCACGGCCCCGACCAGCATGATCACCCGCGTTTTCTCACCGAATGGACCAAGCTGCTGAACGAGCGCGGCGCCAAGTGCGACGGAGCGATGGATTTCCCGACCGAAGCGCAGCTCGACAACACCGATGTGCTGGTGATGTACGCGGCAGACGCCGGCATGATTCCGGCTGATCAGCGCGTGTATCTGGATAAGTTCCTGAAGCGCGGCGGCGGCATCGTCTGCATCCACGACGCGGTATGTGGCAAAGAAGCCGATTGGTTTAAGACCATCATCGGCGGCGCATGGCAGCACGGCAAAGCCAAGTGGTACGAAGGCGAAGTCGGCCTTTATTTTCAAGACACCTCGCACCCGATTACCAAGGGCATCACCAATTTCGATCTGAAGGACGAAATCTATTACAGCCTGAACTTCGAGCCCGACGTCAAGATCCTCGCCAGCAGCTTCCACGACGTCTTCACCATCGCGCCGCAGATGTGGGTGTACGAAAAAGACAATCACCGCGCATTCGTTTCGATTCCCGGCCACAACTATTCGACCTTTAACCTGCCGCATTACCGCGCGATGCTGCTTCGCGGAATCGCGTGGGCCGGAAAGCGCACGAACGTTGATATGCTCTGCTCGAAAGAAGAACTCGCTTCGATGCACTGGCCCGAAGGCGGCCCGCTTCCGCCCGAAAAGGAAAAAGAGCTCGTCGTCGTTCATCCCGATTTCAACATGACTCTCGTTGCCGCCGATCCGCTGATCAACAAAGCAATCAACATGGATTGGGACGCGCGCGGCCGCTTGTGGGTCTGCGAAACGCCCGAATATCCCGCCGGCCGCAAGCCGCCGAAAACGGCGTACCTCGAACGCGGCATGAACGCCGAAGTCGTCACCGAAGACCGCCCGGCGCGCGACCGCATCTCCATTCTCGAAGACACCAACGGCGATGGCATCATGGATAAGAAAACCGTTTTCGCCGACGGCCTTGAACTCGTGACCAGCATGGTTTTCTACAAAGACGGCGTGATCTGTTCGCAGGCGCCGGACATTTACTGGCTGCGCGACACCGACGGCGACGGCAAAGCCGATCAGAAAATCACGCTCTATACCGGACTCGGAACCGGCGACACGCATTCGGTCATGAACAACCTGCGCTGGGGCCTCGACGGCTGGATCTACGCCACGCACGGCTACAGCGCCGGCACGGTCAAGTCGCCGGACAACACGAAAAACTTCGGCACGATCGGCTCAGGCGTCGTGCGCTTCAGGCCCGACGGTTCCATGATCGAGCAGTACTCCTCCAAAGGAGGCAACACCTGGGGCTTGGATGTCGCGTGGGACGGCGAAATTTTCTATACGCAGCCGACCAGCAACGATCTGCTCATGCACGTGGTCGTTCCGGAGAGCATCCTCGCGCGCGGCAAAGTCGACAAAACGCCGAGCTACAAAGTGCTGATCAACAATCGCTCGTCGTTTCCTTTGATGAGCTGGAATCGCCAGGCGTATGTGCAGATCGATCTCGTCGGAAAGTTTACGGCGTCGGCGGGCTGCGCAATTTACGACGGCGGCGCCTGGCCGAAAGAATGGAACAACAGCTACTTCACCACCGAACCGCAAATCAACATCGTTCACCACGAAATGGTGACGCTCAACGGCGTCTCGTACGATTCCAATAAAGTGCGCGAGCCCGAGTTCATGGCCGGAAAGCATCTCTGGTTCCGCCCGATCGAAACGCGCATCGGACCCGACGGCGCGCTCTATGTCATCGATTGGTACAACCAGGCCATCACGCACAACGACACGCGCGGCCCGAAGCACACGTTCCGCAACGCCGCCGTGCGCCCCGACCGCGATCATTACTACGGCCGCATCTGGCGCGTGCAGCACAAGGACGCAATCAAGATCGAGGTTCCCAATCTCGAAAAAGCGAGCGCTGCCGATCTGGTGAAGGCGCTGGACGGTCCGAACCTGCACACGCGCCTTACTGCGCGCCGCCTGCTCAGCGAACGCGGCATGGACGCCGTCGCTGACTTGCAAAAACTCGTCGCCAACGAAGCCGCCAATCCGAAAGCGCGCGTTCCTGCGCTCTCGGCCCTCGCCGACCTGGGCAAAGCCACGCCCGACGTGATCAAGTCGGCTCTGAAATCCGAAAACCCCGGCGTTCGCAAGAACGGCGTCATCGCCGCCGCGCGCACTGGCACCGATGTGGGCGAAGCGCTCACGCCGTTGCTCAGCGACGCCGATCCGCGCGTGCGGATCGAAACAATCATCGCGATGTCGTCGCTGCCGATGACCAAACTCGCCGCGCAAAAGATGGTCGACGGCTACTCCGATCTGAAAGACCCCTGGTCGCAGTCCGCCGTCGTCGCGGCCTCGAAATCCAACCCGCTCGCGTTCTGCGAAGCCGTGCTCAACGGCGCGAACGCGCCCGGCCCGCTGGCGAACCTGCTCGGCAGCTTCACGACGCAGTTGGCCGGTTCGAGCAAAGCCGAAGACGTCGCTGCGCTGCTCAATCTCATTGCCGCCGCGCCCGCCGCGAAAGACGATCTGAAAATTTCGGTGCTCACGACGCTCAGCCGCGAAAGCAAAGCTGCGCTGCCGTGGTCGCCCGAACTGGAAAAATCGCTGAAAGCGCTGCTCGGTTCCGAAAACGCGCAGATCGCCAACGCCGCGATGCCGCTCGTCGCGCGCTGGGACACCAAAGGCGCGCTCGCCGGCGAAATCAAGGGCCGCATCAGCAAAATGATGGAATCGCTCAACGACGCGAAGCTGCCCGACGCTCAGCGCGGCGACATCGCCCGCGGCCTGCTCTCGCTCAGCGCGACCAACGCCGACGTGCTGCCTGCCGTGAGCAAAGTTCTGGCTGAAACCGACTCGATGGGCCTGAAAAAAGAAATCGTCGCCGCGCTCAGCGCCGTTCCCAGCGCGGAAGCCGGCAAGGAATTGATCGCCGCATTCCCGTCCCTGCCCGGCGACATCCAGATGACCGCGTTCAACGAACTGCTCAAGCGCACCGACTGGTCGATGGCGCTTCTCGACGCGCTCGACAGCAACAAAATCAAAGCAACGCTTCTCGGCCCGGCGAATCTGCACCGCCTGCGCCAGCACGCCGACGCCGCCGTCGCCAAGCGCGCCAACGAAGCCATCGACAAAATCCTCGGCCCCGAAACCAAGGAGAAGGACGCGCTGATCGCGAAGTTCACGCCGATCGTCTCGGCGCCCGGCGGCGACGCCGTCAAAGGCAAGGAAGTCTTCCTGAAGAATTGCTCGACCTGCCACAAGATCGGCGATGTCGGCCGCGAAGTCGGCCCGGTGCTGACCGGAATCGGCGCTCATGGCCCGGCGGCGCTGATCGTCGCGATCCTCGATCCGAACCGCGAAGTGGAACCGAGCTTCACAAGCTGGATGGTGAAGACCAAAGACGGCGAAGTCTTCGACGGCATTCTTGTGCGCGAAAACGCCGGCGGAATCCTGCTGCGCAACGCCGCGGGCGAACGCGAAGTGAAGAAAGACGACATCAAGATGCGCCGCAACACCGGCATGTCGCTGATGCCCAACGGTTTTGAAAGCCTCGGCGGCGACCAGCTCAAGGATCTGCTCGCCTTCGTCTGCGGAGCTGACCAGAAGTACCGCTTCGTCGATCTCTCCGCCGCCTACACCGCCGACACGCGCAAAGGTCTGTACGCCTCCGACACCAATGCCGACGACAGCTTCAAATTCAAGAAGATGGGCGTAGTAACGATTGAAAATATTCCGTTCAACTTCCAGGATCCCGCAAAAATCGCGAACGGCAAAAACGTCGTGGTCCTCGCCGGCGGAGCGACCGGAAGTTTCAGCAAAACGAAAATGCCGAAGAAAGTCGAAGCGAAACTCGGCGTCGCCGCGAAGACTCTGCACATTCTCGGCGGTGTCGGCGGCTGGGGCTATCCGGCGGTGAAGGAAAAAGATCCCGTCATGAAGCTGACGGTGGTCTACGCCAACGGCGAAACCGAAGAATACATTTACAAAAACGGCGTCGAATTCGGCGATTACCTCGGCGAACCCGAAGTGCCGGGCTCGAAAGCCGAGCGCGCGAACATGGCCAACCACGCGCACGTCCGCTACTTCGCTCAGCCGCTGAAGAAGCAGGCCGTCGTCGACAAGATCATTCTCGAAAGCTACGACAACGGCGTCGCACCGACGACCGTCGCCATCACCGCCGAGATGATCGAAGCCGCGAAGTAAAAATTCAGAGTCGGGCAGACATTCCAATCTGCCTGATTTGACCGCGCGGAGCGCAGACATTCTTGTCTGCGTGGCTTGACCGCGCGGAGCGCAGACATTCTTGTCTGCGTGGCCTGCGCCCCCAAAGTGTGTGCGCCGCCTTTGCGTCGCGAAGCCAAGTCCTCTCATCTATTAAGAAACGTTTGAGCCTCTCGTTTTGGCAAAAGATTTTTTAGAGTACATTGTTATTCGATATGCCAGAATGGTTTACACGCAAAAAAAAGAATATTACTTTCCTCATTTCGAGCAATTCCTAGAGCAGCCGGGTGGCCCATCCGGCGCGAAGCGACGGGTGGGTCGCGAAAGCGACAAGAGGCAGCGATTAAGACTTGTTTCACTGAACGCATAATCGTCGTGCGACGCACTTAATAACTAAGTCGCCCGCCGTTTGTGCCACGCCACGAAGTGGTGTGCCCTCAGCGCGTCCAACATCACAAGCGTGAATGCCGGGCTGCCTCGCAAGCTACAGCGAGATCGCCTTAGCCATCGGCGCTAAAATAAAACCCGCCCCATTTCTGAGGCGGGTTCGCAATTTCCTCTGCCTTCCGCCTTCCTTTACTGATTCTTCCCGTCCGTCACCATCTTGAAATCATCCGTCCGGAAGAGCGACGCCGGCAAACCTTCCTTGTTCATCAAATTCGGCTCCGCCGTTTCGTGCCAGGCGAAACGAACAGCGACTGGCTTGGCAACTTTTTCGGATGAAACCACAACGGTGTTTCCGTCGATCACAGCTTTGGCTTCCTCAAACTTCTGATCCTCGCCGCAGATCGTGAACCAATTCAGGTCCTTGCCGTCGCGCGCAACCAGGCCGCCGCCGACGTTGTCGAAACTGATGCGAATCTTGTCGCCTTCGACTTTCGCCTCCTTATAGAGCGGCCCCGAGAAGACGAGATCCTTCTTGCCATAGATCTTCGCCAGCGCCCACAGCGCCAGGCGATCGCCGACGGCTTTCTTGTTCGTGGGATGAATGTTTTTCACGTTACCGACATCGTTGATCACGGCCATTCCCGTGTTCGGAAGTTTCAGCGTGAGCGTCTGGGCTTCGCACAGTTCCGGGTACATGGCGCCGTTGGGCACCCCATATTTGTACGGAGCAATCTGCACGAAATAGAACGGCATCGCCGGCATGTTCCACGCCGTGCGCCAGCTCTCGATCATGCCCGGGAAAAGCGTGCGGTATTGCTGCGCGCGGCCGCAGTTCGATTCGCCCTGGTACCAGATCGATCCGGCAATCGCGTACGGAACCAGCGGCGCGATCATGCCGTTGTACAGGCCGGCCGTGCGCCACGGATTGCCGCGCGGATCGTCGTAGTTCGGCTTTTTCGGCAGCGCTTTTTTCTCTTCCTTCGCCTTCGCCGTCGCTTCTTCCCACGCCTTTACTTTCACTTCGTAGGCGGCCTTGGCCTTGGCTTCGTCGAAATCAGCGATCGTTTTCGCCCAGCGTTCGACCAGCGGTTTGCAGTTCTCCATCTTGGCCAGACCTTCCGGCGAAGTCCACGCTTCGGCCGGCGTGCCACCCCAGCTCGTGTGGATCAAACCGACTGGCACATTGACTTCCTTCCGCAGCACGAGGCCGAAATAATACGCGGCGGCGCTGAAATGATTGATCGTCGGACCGACGGCGTCTTCCCACTTGCCATTGCAATCGGCCTGCGGCGTGCCCGTCGAAATTTTCGTCACGGTGAACATGCGGAGCTGCGTGTCGTTCGCGGCGGCGACGGCTTCTTTCGCGCCCTCCGATCCGCCGACGTTCATTTCCATGTTCGACTGGCCCGAGCACACCCAGACTTCGCCGAAGAGGACATTCTTGATCGCGATCTTTTTGCCGCTCGATCCTTCGATCGAAATTTCGACCGGGCCGCCCGCCGGCATCTGCGGCAGCTTCGCCATCCATTTGCCGTCAGCTCCGGCCGTGGCGCTGGCGGTTTTATCGCCGAGTTTCACGGTGACTTTTTCGTTGGCCTCGGCCGTGCCCCAGATCGGGACCTCAACATTGCGCTGAAAAATCGCGCCGTCTCCGAAAATATGCGGCAGTGCCAGCTCGGCGCGCGCGGACGCGGCTGAGATGAGAACAACGATGGCCAGTACGTTTACAAACCTTCGAAACATGCGGGGCTCTCCTTTTAAAGTTAGTCTCGTATACCCCGCTGCTGCTCGGAGTGACACATGTTCAATGCGGAAAGCCAGGGATAAAAAGACGAAATGCAATCGGCGGAAGGCCGACGTCGATGCAATTGCGAGCGCGCCGATCTCGATGCAATTGCGAGCGCGCCGATCTCGACGCAATTGCGAGCGCGCCGATCTCGACTTGGGCCAAATCAGTGCTACGCAAGACGCACCGGGTGCCACTGATCTGCGGCCGTTGGCAGATCAGTGCCGTTCTGGACCGTCGTGACCGCTTTGCGTAATTGCGCGCGCAGTCCGCACCGCGGGTGGCACCGCGGGTGGCACCGATAGGCGCGCAGCGACTATCGGTGTCGCGCGTAGCGCGATTTCAACGAACACAAAACGCGTGTTTCGACGAGACGCGTTGCCATTTCGATGTTATTTGCTTCAGCGTCGAAATGCCTTCGGCTGATAGCCGCGTGCGCGTCTATCAGTGCCACCCACGCTTCCTGCTTTCCGCCTACAGTCCCTTCGGCGGCTCGTGCAGCGCGGCTTTGTCGGCGGGCAGGCTTTCCGCGGGTGGAGCGGGGATTGTCACGGCGCCGGTTGCGGCCCATTCGGTTCCGCGCAGCAGCGTGATCTGGAAACCGAGCCCCCCGAGCGTGCTCACGCCATGGCCGAGCGCCGTGTGGAAACAGCGTCCGGTGCCGAACGTCGTCGTCATCAACAGCGGCTCGTGGCGGCTGGTTCCGCCGTTGGCCGGGTCGGAGTACGACGTCGCGAGAATCGTCAGATTTTTGCCGGGGCCGCGCAGCTTTCCATAGAGTTCATCGGCGGCGTGTTTCCAATGCGCGGGCAGGCCTTTCATGATCGGATGTTCCGGTTCACGAACGTCGATGACAAATTCGTGAAACTTGCCGTGCGTTCCGCCGCTGCCGGCCGATTCGTCGCGAAAAACCTTGTCCTCCTTATAGTACACATACGGCCCGTGCTTCTCGTTGCGGCTGCCCCAGCCACCGAGCGCGATCATCTCGTTGTACTCGGGCCAGTCCGGAAAGCTGTTGTCGGCCGCATGCACCGAAACAAATCCACCGCCGCCCTTGACGTACTCGACAAATTCCTTGCGCACGTCTTCGGGCCACGTGTCGCCGTTGTAGTTCGAGACCACCACGGCATAGTCCTTGAACTTCGGATGCCACGCCTTCCACGCTTCGGCGTGCGCAGCTTCCGCCGCGGCCTTGCCTTCCTCGAACTTTTTCTTGTCGGCTTCGAAGCGGGCTTTCACGTCGTCCTTCGCGTCAGCTTTGGGCGGATTCGGCCCGCGCGGCGCGTTGCCGGGAGTAGTCGAAACATCGACCGTGAAACGTCCGCTGTCCTCGAAGATCCATTTCAACACCGGCGTCGTGTGGCGCCAGTCATGGTTGTTCTGGCCATCGATCAGCAGCACTTTGATTTTCTCGCCCGCCTGCAGCGACGCGGCGAAACAAAGCGCGGAGAGCAGCGCGAGAAAAGAATGTGGGCGAATGTTCATCAAGGACTCCTTTATAGATTGCGTGCGATCTGCGCACCTCTACATGCACCGTAATGCGCCGAACGGCCACTGATTTTTCGCTGAAATGCGGCAATTGAATTGTTCGATACTTTAAAATCGTTTTGCGATCATCGAGGAGCGAAAATGGGACGCAGGCTATGCATGGCTTCAATCACGCCCGCGCGCTGGCTTTCGCTAAGTGCGCCCAGCATTTCCGCCAGTCGCGCCTGCGTGGCCTGGCGCGCGGTGTCGAATCGTTCGCGGCCGGCCGGCGTGACACTCAGCCGGATGCGGCGCCGGTCGTCGGTCGCCGCGCGGCGCGCGATCAGCTCGCGCGTGACGAGGTTATCGACTATCTTGGACGCCGAGGGCGGGGTGAGACCCAGGTTTTCGGCCAGTTGCGACAGCGATGCGTTGGGAAAATGAGTCAGGTACGCCAGTGCGCGGAACTGCGGAACCGACAGATCCCGCCGCCGGCCGCGGCGCATTTCCGTGCGGATGGTCAGCATGATATGCGGAACCAGGTCCAGGATCTCCCGGGCGCAGTGCTGTGGAGACGCCCCTTTGCTTAGTTGTTGCAATTGTTTCATAAGCTAACTATATTTCGAAAAAGTGGTGAAGTCAAGCCGGTGCTGTATCGTCAACAGTTCCGGCAGCAGGGCAACGGGAGCTCCTTTTGTGAAAACGATACTTATACTTCTGGTACTGGCAGGGCTCGGCACCGGCGGATTTTTCTTCTGGCGCGAGATGCAGCCGAAAGCCGCGGCCGAGACCAACCTGACGCCGACGGCCAAGGTCGAGCGCGGTCAGATCAAGCTTTCCGTCGCGGCAACCGGACGCGTGGTTTCGACGCTGGACGTGGACATCAAATGCAAAGCCAGTGGCATCATCAGCAAGCTGCCCTTCGATGTCAGCGACAAGGTGAAACTGAACGAGTTGCTCGTGGAGCTCGACCCGGTCGATGAGAACCGCAACGTGAGCCTTGCGCAGGTCGCATTGGATTCGTCGTCGGCCCGGCTGGCCGTGGCGAAGCAGAATCTAAAAATCGCACAACTGAAACTCGTCACAGACGGGCTGAAGGCCAACGCCAACGTGCTTTCATCGCAGGCCAAGGCCGAGCGCACGAAGGTCAAGGCCTCGCGCCTGAAAGCGGCGCTCGCCAGCAGCGCGGCAACGCAGGAAGACTACGACAATTCCGAAATGGACGCGACGGCCGCGGCGGCGGACCTGCAAGTGAGCAAAGCGCAGGTCGAAGATTTGAAAACCGAAGAAGCGGGCCTCGACATCATGCGCCAGAACGTGGTGCTCGCCGAAGCGGAAGTGAAATCGGACTCCATCACCCTGGATATTGCCAAGCAGCGCCTGACCGACACAAAAGTCGTGTCGCCGATGGACGGCGTCGTCGTCGCGCGTACGGTCCAGACCGGCCAGATCATTTCCTCGGCGATCAGCAATGTCGGCGGCGGGACGACGGTGCTCACGATTTCGGACCTCTCGCACATTTACGCGCTCGCCTCGGTCGACGAGAGCGACATCGGCAAAGTGAAAGACGATCAGCCCGTCGTCGTCACGGCAGACGCATTCCCGGGCCGGCAGTTCAAAGGAAAAGTGGTGCGCATCGCCACGCGCGGCACGAACGTCTCGAACGTCGTGACCTTCGAAGTGAAAATCGAAATCCTCGACGACAAAAAGGCGCTGCTGAAGCCGGAGATGACGACCAATATCGAAATCATCGCCGCGGAAAAAGACGACGTGCTGATGGTGCCCGTCGACGCTGTTACGCGCAAGAAGGGCAAACGCTACGCGGTAATCCAGAAGGCCGTGACCGATACGAAACTTCCGCCCGAAACCGAAGAGCGCGAAGTGGAAGTCGGCATCAACGACGGCACGAATGTCGAGATCACCTCCGGACTGAAAGAAGGCGACGTGGTCCAGGTGAAAAAGAACGCCGACAAGAAGGGCCAACGCCCCGGCCAGGGTCCCCAGGGACTGGGCGGCGGGATGTTCCGTCCGGGAGGCCGCTGAGCCATGATTCGCGGCGAAAATCTCGTCAAGACGTACAACCTCGGCGGACAGATCGTCCGTGCGCTGGACGACGTGACCATGGAAGTCAAAGACGGCGACATGTTCGCGATCACCGGCCAGTCGGGCAGCGGAAAATCGACGCTGATGAACATTCTCGGCTGCCTCGACAAGCCCGATTCCGGCGAGTACTTCATTGAGAAAGACAACGTCGCGGGACTTGGCAACGACCGGCTCGCGGAGATCCGCAACAGGCACATCGGCTTCGTCTTCCAGAGCTTCAACCTGCTGCCAAGAATGAGTGCGCTCGAAAATGTCGAGCTGCCGCTGCTCTATGCCGGGCGGCGCGACGCGCGCGAAAAAGCGAAGACCGCGCTGACGACCGTCGGCCTGGGCGAGCGCATGCATCACGAACCGAACCAGCTTTCAGGCGGACAACGCCAGCGCGTGGCCGTCGCGCGCGCGATTGTCGGCGAACCGGCGATGATCCTGGCCGACGAACCCACCGGAAATCTGGACAGCAAGACCGGCGTTGAAATCCTGGAGCTCTTCAAGAAATTGAACGCGATGGGACGCACGATCGTGATCGTCACCCACGACCGCGAACTGGCCAAAAATTGCCGCAGCGAAATCAATATGCGCGACGGAAAAATCGTCGAACGGCGCGGAAGCACGGAGTAACAAACATGCTTTTCTGGACGATTTTCAAAGTATCGATGAAAAGCCTGCTCGCCAACAAGCTGCGGACTTTTCTGGCCATGCTCGGCATCGTCATCGGCGTCGGCGCGGTGATCGCGATGCTCGCCCTGGGCAGCGGCGCGCAGAAACAGCAGATGGAACGCATGACCGCGATGGGCACAAACCTGCTCGTCATTCGCCCCGGCGCTCGTGGAACCGGCGGCGTGATGAGCGGCACGCAGCAGAATCTGACGCAGGAAGACGGCCAGGCGATTACGACCGAAATCACCGGAACCGACGGCGTCGCGCCCGTCGTCGGCGGTTCGGTGCAGGTCAAGCACGCGAACAAAAATTCGCGCGTGAGCTTGATCGGAACGATGCCCAACTACATGCCGATCCGAAATTTTCAGGTGGAACTCGGCCGCAATTTTACCGACGCCGAAGCGACTCATCTTGCGCGCGTCGCGGTGCTTGGACCGATGACGGTCGAAAATCTTTTCGGCTCCGACGATCCGCTTGGTGAAATGGTCAAGATGAACGGCATCAATTTCCGCGTCATCGGCGTGCTGAAATCAAAAGGCGATCAGGGCTATTTCAATCCCGACGACCAGGTCATCATCCCGCTCTCGACCGCGATGAAACAGGTGCTCGGCGTCGACAAGCTGCGTGAAATCGACATCCAGGTCGCCAAAGACGGCGACGTCACGACGGTTCAGGACAACACCACGGCGCTGCTGCGCAAACGCCACCGTTTGCTGGGCGCCGCGCCCGACGATTTCTCCGTCCGCAATCAGGCCGACGCGATCGAGGCTGCCAACGCGACGGCCCAGACGATGAACATGCTGCTCGGCGGCATCGCGAGCATCTCGCTGCTCGTCGGCGGCATCGGCATCATGAACATCATGCTCGTCACCGTCACCGAACGCACGCGCGAGATCGGCGTGCGCAAAGCGATCGGCGCGAAAGAAGCCGATATCCTCACGCAGTTCCTGATCGAATCGATCATCATGAGCGTGCTCGGCGGAATCATCGGCGTCGGCGTCGGTTTCGGCTCCGCGCCGATCCTGGGAATGCTGCTGAAAATTCCCACGATCGTCGAGACCTACAGCGTGATTTTGTCGCTCACATTTTCATGCGCGGTCGGCGTGTTTTTCGGATTCTACCCGGCGCACCGCGCGGCGCAGCTGGACGCGATCGTGGCGCTGCGGTACGAATAAGTTGAGTGCGTCTCACATCAATAACAACAGCAGCACCTGCGCGAGGATGATTTTCAAAATCAGCGCGCCGGGAAACACCGCGGCGTAGCCGATATTCGGCAACTCGTTTTTCGTCTGCTCGAGCGCGTAACCCAGCACCGCCGGCTGCGTCTGCAGGCCGGCCATCATGCCCATCAGCAGGCTCATCGGAATTTTCAGCAGGCGATAGCCAACCCAGAGCGTCACCAGCGTCATCACCACCGTCACGATCGTTCCGGCGATAAAAATCGAGAGCCCGCCGCCCTGTTGCAGCGTGGAGACGAATGCGAATCCCGAGCGAGTGCCGATTCCCGCGAGAAACAACACCAGCCCGAGCTGCCGCAGCGTCAAATTTGCGCTGTACGGAAGCGTCCACAGTAGCGGTCCGCTGCGGCCCAGCGCGCCGAGAACCAGCGCGACGACCAGCGGGCCGCCGGCAAATCCCAGACGCACCGTCAAGCCCGCGTTCTGGTAGAGCGGAATCATTCCCACGAGCAGGCCCAGCGCCAGGCCGAGGTTGAACGTCAGCACGTCGACTTCGCTTAAGGCGCGGTACGAATCGCCGAAAAACTTCGCGACCGCGTCCATGTCTTCGCGCCGCGCGACGACGCGCACGCGGTCGCCGAGTTCCAGGACGAAATCATCATGCGCAAGAATCTCAACGTCGCCGCGACGGATGCGGGTCACCGCGGCGCCAAGCTGCTGCGCCAGATTGAGTTCGCCCAATCGGTGGCCGGCGATCTTCGGATTCGAGACGAAAATGCGACGGTAATCCATTTCGCTGCGGTCGAGATCGAGCCGTTCGTCGCTCGATTCGCCCAGCACGCCGACGATGCGGTCGAGATCTTCCTGCGAACCGACGACGCTGACCAGATCCCCGTGCTGCAACCGCGTCGTGGCGCTCGCGATCGAAAATTCTCCCTCGTGTTTCATGCGGCCGAAGGCCACATCCCACGTGTGCCGCGTGCACAGTTCCTGAATCGACAGCTGCGTCGCTTCATCGCGCGTCACTTTTACCGTGCGGTTGAAAAGCCGCCGGCTGAGCGCCGCCGCGTCGCGCAATGATTTGGCCTCGGCGGCGTAATCGATTTTCCACAGCCGCCGCGCGATCGGCAGCGACATCAGCATCGCAAAAACGCCCATCGGGTAGCAGAGCGAAAATGCGACGACCGGCATCGCCAGCACGCGGTCGGCCTCGGCGGGTTCGACATGCAGGCGCAGATAATCCAGCACGCTCGCGAGCGCCGGCGTGTTGTTCAGCGCGCCGGCGAACATGCCCGCCGTCAACGCGGGATGAAAACGCAGCGCAACGTGTTCGGCGAGTGCCACGCCCGCCGCCACCAGCAACATCGCCGCGATGAACAGATTGTCGCGCAGACCTTTTCGCCGGAACGACGCAAAGAATTGCCGTCCACTGCTCAAGCCCACCGTATAAACGAAGAGCACCAAGCCGAGCTGATAGACGAACTCCGGCAGCTTCATATCCGGATGGAGCGCGCCCGCAGCAAGCCCAACGAACAGCACGGCCGAAACGCCCAGGCTGCTTCCCGCGATGCGGATGCGCCCGAGCGGATAGCCGATCGCGCCGACGACGAAGAGCAACAACATCGGATTGTCGAGCAACAGACGAAGCATCGCGTTTCCGGAAAACGTGTGAGCGGTTCGAAGAATAAGGAGCGAAGTTAAGGATAGTTAGGGGCGCGCCGTTTCCAAGTCATGTTATGCAATGGGGTATTTTGCCTGTTCCCCTTATCTAATTAACGTTTAGCGTTTGAGTTTTTGGACGCAGATTTAGAAGCAAGTTTTCGTCGCGGCGATCGGCGAGTCAAAAAATCGCTTTCGTCGATATAGGCGTTCGAGTTCTCTCCCCAAAATAGCACTGGCTGCGAACTACCGCAGCCAGCGGCACCATTTATGCCCGCCACACTATGCCGCCCCACC
>Ga0265314_10001390_pt1 | contig 27142 bp, 25 predicted proteins | sample 4126metaG_FD_203106 | JGI IMG/M metagenome (GOLD analysis project Ga0265314, IMG submission 203106) | Rhizosphere microbial communities from Carex aquatilis grown in University of Washington, Seatle, WA, United States - 4-1-26 metaG | ecosystem: Host-associated > Plants > Roots > Rhizosphere >... | reverse complement strand
GCGGCGCAGGCTTCGACCAAGCCTGTACGGTCAGCCACCGCCGAAGATGCGGCGTCGATTCTTGAAAGCGCGCGGCGTGTGATCGTGGTTCCAGGGTACGGAATGGCCGTGGCGCAGGCGCAGCACAAGCTTCGCGAGCTGACGGACATCCTGAACAAGCGCGGCGTGCAGGTGGATTTCGCGATCCACCCGGTCGCGGGGCGCATGCCGGGGCATATGAACGTGCTGCTCGCCGAGGCTGACATTCCTTACGACAAGCTGCATGAGATGGAAGACATTAATCCGGACTTTGCGGAGGCGGATGTGGCGCTGGTGATTGGCGCCAACGACGTCGTTAATCCGGCAGCGCGGCATGATACGACGAGTCCGATTTACGGCATGCCGATTCTGGATGTCGACAAAGCGCACACGGTGATGGTGATCAAGCGCAGCATGAATCCGGGGTTCGCTGGGATCGACAACGAGCTGTACTACATGGACAACACGTTGATGCTTTTCGGCGATGCCAAGGGATTCGTCGGTGAAATCGTGAAGGCTCTGAGCGCGAACAAGTAGTTACTGTTCGCGCAGCTTCTTCGCGGCTTCAGCGTACTTCTTGGCGGCCGGGTAGGACTCGTTCCAGCGCGGAGCGGTCAGGGACTGGGCCAAGCGCAGCACGGCGATGCCGACGGCCTGATCGACCTTTGCCATGTTGTCGTAATCGATCTTCTGCGATTCGTCGCCTACTGCATGGTAATCCGGGAAATCGTAGGTGACGCTCAGGGTGTGCGCCGGAACTCCGGCTTTGGCGAGAGGGCCGTTGTCGCTGCGATTGAAATATTTATCGCTAGCTTCGGGGACTTTAGTGACGGCAATTCCCGCGCGTTTTCCGGCGTCGACGAGGACTGGAACCATGTCGGAGAAATCGAATCCGGTGACGTTCGCGCTATTGATGTGGGGGCCTTCGGGGGCATCCGTTCGGCCTAATTGCTCCAGATTCAATTGGGCGACGGTCTGGGCGAGCGGTACCAATGGGTGCATGACGTAGTAGCGCGAACCACGCAAGCCCTTTTCTTCTCCGCAAAACAGTAGAAAGACAATGCTACGTTTGGGGCGCGGGTGCAACGATGCCAAGGCGTTCGCAACCTCAAGAACCGAGGCGGTTCCGCTGGCGTCGTCGTTGGCGCCGTTGAAGATCCGGTCTTCGCCGGAGGGAGCTAGCCCGACGTGATCGTAATGGGCGCTTAGGATGACGTAGGTATCTTTGAGACGCGGGTCGGAGCCGCGCAGAATCGCTGCGACGTTGCGGGACCTGGGAGAGTCTGAATCCTCTGGGCGCAGCACTACGGTTTGAAAGTAGCCATCGTCGCCGGCGGGTTCCAAACCGAGGCGGCGAAATTGAGCGGCGATATATTCTCCGGCGATATCGAGCCCGCGCGAGGGGGTGTCACGGCCTTCGAGCAAATCGGAAGCGAGAAAAGAGACATCGCCGCGAAGGGAATTCGCCGTAATGTGGCCGGAGACGATGCGCATCTCGGGAGTGATCTGCGCCCAACCCGCTGTACAAAACGCCGTGAATAGCACGGCGACGCGCAGGCTAGTCATCGTTGAATTCTTCGAGCCAGGCCATTTGAATCGCTTCGAGTTTCGCTTCGTTGGATTTTTTGGGATCGTCGTCGAAGCCGTCGAGCTCGGTGATCCATTTGTGCAGGTCGGTGAAGCGGATGAACGAGGGGTCCTGATCGGGATACTTTTCGTGGAGCGCGATGGCGATGCTTTCGATGTCGGTCCAACTCAGCTTGGGCATTATATTTTGGTTCCCTTCAAGGCTCCGCGGACGGCGGTGTTCATCATGTTTTCGGCTAGCGTGTGGGTAGAGGTGTTTAATTGATCGATTTTTTCGCGGATCAGCAGATGATCGTTCTGGTTGTAGACAGTTAGCAATGCCTCTACATCGCGGTCGATCGAGGCGCGTTGATCGGCAGGCAACTCGTTGAAGGCTTGGTCATTGCGGGCTTTTTTGACGGCGGACAGAATCGAGTCGGCTTCGACGCGGGCTTCACGCACTTGGCGCTCCTTGAAATCGTCCTGCGCCTTCTCAAAGGATTCGAGGATCATGGCTTCTACTTGCTGGTCTGTCAATCCGTAGGACGGCGTCACGTCCTGGCTGTGCTCTTTACCAGTGCGGGCATCGCGTGCGGTGACATTGAGGATGCCGTTGGCGTCAATCAGGAAACGGACGTCGATGCGAGCGAGGCCGGCGGGCATGGGCGGAATATCTTTTAAGTCGAAGCGGGCCAAGCTGCGGCAATCTTTGACGAGCTCGCGTTCGCCTTGGACTACGTGGATCAGGACGTTCTTTTGGCCGTCGACAGCTGTGGTGAATTGTTCCGTGGCGGACGCGGGAATGGTGGAATTGCGATGGATCAGCTTTGAAACCAGGCCGCCCATGGTTTCGATTCCCAAGGACAAGGGGGTTACGTCGAGGAGCAACTGGTCCTGGACGTCGCCGGAGAGGATACCTGCTTGGACCGCGGCGCCGAGCGCCACTACTTCATCGGGATTTAGTTCGGTGTGGGGACGCGCGCGGAAGAGCTTCTCGACTTCGGCGCGCACCAGGGGGATGCGAGTGGAGCCGCCTACCATTACGACCTCGTTAATGTCTTCGACGCTCACCTTTGCGTCGGCGATGCAGGCGCGGCAGGGCGCTAGCGTGCGCTCGACGATAGGTTGGATGAGGCGGTTGAAGACGTCGATGCCGATGTCGCGTACATATTGTTTTCCGCCATATTCGAATTCGATCACGGTAGAGGGGACGAACGACAGCTTTTCTTTGGTCTGAATCACCGCGCGCCGCAGGAGTTGCACGGCATCGCTTTTAGTTGAGATGTCGTCGCCCCACTCCGCTTGGATGTCTTCTAAGGCAATGCGCAGCAGGAGATTATCGATATCGTCGCCGCCGAGGTGGGTGTCGCCGTTGGTTGCGAGCACTTCGAAGATGCCTTCGTGCAGGCGCAGAATGGAGATGTCGAAGGTGCCGCCGCCGAAATCGTAAACGGCGACGATGCCTTCTTTGCGTTTATCGAGGCCGTAAGCTAAAGCTGCCGCCGTTGGTTCGTTGACCAGGCGAAGGACGTCGAGTCCGGCGATGCGGCCGGCGTCTTTAGTGGCTTGGCGCTGCGCGTCGTTGAAATAGGCGGGCACTGTGATCACCGCTTGCGAGATGGTCGTCCCTAATTCTTCTTCGGCGTCCAGTTTAAGCTTGCGGAGAATGTGCGCGGAGACTTCGGGCGGCGTGAGTACTTTGTCGCCTAATTGCAGTTTCAAGACGGGGCCGGTGGCTTCGGCCAAGTGGAACGGGAACAGCTTCAGCTCTTCCTGGATGTCGTCGGCGCTGCGGCCCATCAGGCGTTTGACGGAATAGACGGAGCGCTCGGGATGGGTGATCAGCATCTCGCGGGCTTCGGCGCCTACGATTACGTCGCCTGACGGCGTGACCGACACTACGCTGGGCACGATGCCGCTGAGGATGCGGGGGCCGGTGGGCTCCATCACGGCAATCAGGCTGTTGGTGGTGCCGAGATCAATGCCGACGATGGGCGACTGCTCCTTGCCAAAATCAATTTGAAACGTGGACATTCAATTCCTTTTCGACATCGCGGATCAAGTTGGCGATGTACTGGCGGCGGTCGAGGACGCTGCGGATCGCAAGCAGGTGAGAGGCGTCGTGGCCTTCGTCGTAGCGTCCGAATAGCACCGCCAGGCTGTGGTCGATCTCGTCGCGCATGTGATTGAAGCGCTCGCGAGCATCGATGAGCTGGGGACGGGCCGATTCGTCGCCGGCGCGGAGTTCTTCTAGAGCGATGTTCATTTCGAAGACTTCTTCGAGCAATTCCGGGGGTACGTGCTTCGACGGCACGATGGCCTTTTGTTCGAGAAAATATTCGGCGCGCGCGATGGGGTCGCGCAGGGTGCGAAAGGCGTCATTGAGTACGGACGTCATTTCAAGAGATTTGTGCTGTTCCGCGGGGCTTGATCGGCTGAAGCGGTCGGGATGCCACTGGCGGCTGCGCTCGTAGAAATGTTTCTTTAGTTCTTCCGGATCGAGCGCGAGCTTAGGCGCGAGCCCCAGCGCATCGTAGAATTGCATCGGGCTGCACTCAGGCCGAAAAGGACGTCCCGCAGCCGCAGCTTTTTTTGGCGTTAGGATTTTCGAAGACAAAGCCGGACTGCATCAGCGAATCTTTCCAATCGAGCGTCATGCCGTCGAGAAACACCAGACTCTTGGGATCGATGAAGACTTTGACGTCGTCGAAGCTCAGAACCTGATCGTTCGGCCGGGGCTTGATGTCGAACTTGAACTGATAGCTCAGGCCAGAGCAGCCGCCTCCGAGGACACCTAGACGCAGCCCTCCGTTCACTCCTTCGCGTTGGAATGCTTCGCGAATTTTGCCGACTGCTTTGGGAGTGACCGTGACCATAGGAAAATTAGACTCGCGCGGCTGTTTCGGCGGCAACCGGCTTGGCTTTGGCCTTGTAATCGGTAATGGCAGCTTTGATCGCGTCTTCAGCCAACACCGAGCAGTGAATCTTCACCGGAGGCAGGCTGAGCTCGGTGACGATGTCGGTGTTCTTGATCGCTAGCGCTTCGTCGACGGTTTTGCCGCGCAGCCATTCGGTGGCGAGCGAGGAACTGGCGATGGCGCTGCCGCAGCCGAAGGTCTTGAACTTGGCGTCCTCGATGACACCAGTTTCCGGGTTCACCTTCACTTGCAGCTTCATCACGTCGCCGCATTCGGGTGCGCCCACCATGCCGGTGCCGACGTTGGGATCGCTTTTGTCCATCGATCCGACGTTCCGCGGATTGTTGTAATGGTCAACGACTTTGTCTGAATATGCCATAGTGTTTTCCTTTTAACCTGTTTAGTGCGCCGTCCACTGCACTTTGGTCAAATCGATTCCTTCTTTGAACATTTCGTAGAGCGGTGACAACTCGCGTAGCTTCTTCACCACTTCAATCACTTTGCCCGCGACGTAATCCACTTCTTCTTCGGTGTTGAAGCGGCCGAGTCCGAAGCGAATGGAGGAGTGCGCTAAGTCGTCCCCTGCACCCAGGGCTTTCAAAACGTAGCTAGGCTCGAGGGTGGCGGAGGTGCAAGCCGAGCCGCTCGACACCGCGATTTCGTTGATGCCCATCAGCAAGCTCTCGCCTTCGACATACGCGAAGCTGATGTTGAGGTTGTTGGGCAGGCGATGCTCGAGCGTGCCGTTGATATAAACCTCGTCGAGCGAGTTCATCAAGCGATCTTTCAGCTTGTCGCGCAGGAAGGCCATGCGCTTCGATTCGGCGGGCATTTCCGCTTGCGCTAGCGCGCAGGCTTCGCCCAAACCTACGATGCCGGGAACGTTCAAAGTGCCCGAACGCATGCCGCGCTCATGGCCGCCGCCGTCCATCTGCGCGGTGAGTTGGACGCGCGGGTTGCGGCGCCGGACGTAAAGAGCGCCCACGCCCTTGGGTCCGTACATTTTATGCGCGCTGATCGACATCAGATCGATGTTGTCATCGAGCACGTTCACGGGAACCTTACCTACGGACTGCGTGGCGTCCGTATGAAGCAGGACGCCGCGTTCGCGGGCGATGCGGCCGATCTCACGAATGGGCTGCAGCACGCCGATTTCGTTGTTGGCGTGCATGATGCTGATCAGCACTGTTTTGTCGGTGATCGCAGCTTTCAGTTGATCCAGATCCACCAGGCCGTTCTGCCGCACCGGGAGATACGTCACGCGCGTGCCGTGTTTTTCGAGACGCTTGCAGGTATCGAGAATCGCTTTGTGTTCGGTGGCGGCGGTAATGATGTGGTTGCCCTTCTCGGCATACATCTCGGCCACGCCTTTAAGCGCCAGGTTGTCGGATTCGGTTGCGCCACTGGTGAAGACGATCTCTTTCGAGGTGGCTCCGATCAGGCTTGCGACCTGCTTGCGGGCCTTTTCCGTTGCTTCTTCCGCTTCCCAGCCGAAGCTGTGATTGCGGCTGGCCGAGTTGCCGAAGATGTTGGTCAAGTACGGCCGCATTGCCTCAAACACGCGCGGGTCAACCGGCGTGGTGGCGTGATTGTCCATGTAGATGGGTAGTTTCATGCTGTTGCCGTTAGGTAGTCCCAGAAAGCCTCGTTAGTTGGATGTTTTGGAGCGGCGGGCGGACGCTAGGAATCTGCATCTCTTCGCTCGCCAGATCCGCCAGAGAAATGTTCGCCAGTAAACTCAAGATGCCTTCGTGCACTTTGCGCAGCGGTTCGCGCACAGGGCACAGCGCGGTCTGATCACAGCCGGCGTGTTCGGTGAAGCATTTGGTCAAAATGATGGGGCCGTCGATAACGCGTACGGCTTCGAGCGTCGAAATATTTTGGGCTTCCCGCGCCAGACGGTAACCGCCGTTGGTCCCTTGCTCCGAAATCAGCAGGCCGCCGCGGGCTAATTTTTGCAGAACTTTTGACAAAAGCGGCAGTGGGATGCCGTAAGAATCGGCGATGTCTTTGGCTGAGGCGCTGGCACGGGGCCGCGCAACGGCGAGATGGCGCAGGGCGATTAAGCCGTAGTCCGCTTTTTTGGTCAGCTTCAACATCCGAGCTCAGTATATCAGACCAAATTGGTCTTGTCAGATCATATCAGTCCACGATCCGGTTATGTGGCTGTTAGAAGAGGACTTATTTTTTGATTACGTGAACCTTGTAGAGCTTGAAGTCGCCGTCGTAAACGGTGGCTTCGATGTTGTCGCCGGCTTTGGCGGTTTTGAAAATGTCGGCGTTGTCCACTTCATACTTCATGGTCATCGCGCCCATCCAGCCTTCGACTTTCTCGCCGTTGACGGTCATGCTTTTTGAGGCGGCGTCGAGGGACTCGATCTTGCCGTGGAAGGTGTAGGTTTTCTTGGCTCCTTGGGCGTGAAGCAGAAGCGCTAGGGATGGCAATGCGGCGGTTGTGGCAAAGGTTCGTCTGGTCATATTTTGTTTATACACTTTTGCTTTAGACTCCGGTGTGGCTGGGCGGGTTGGTGCGATGGGCGCGAGAGAGTTCAAGAATCTTGTCGGCGGCGGCGTGCGGGTTGTCGATCGACTGCATGACGATGCGGCTGGATTCTCCGGCGGTTTCGAGCGACAGATTGCCGATGTCGAGCATGCGCTGGCCTAGCGTCTGATCGACGCGGACGTCTTGAATTTTGGTCAGTTCCATGGTGCGGGTGCTTTTGGAGAGGACGCCGGCTTCGTAGCGCAGGCGGTCATCGAGGATGGTGAGCTTGATGAGGCGGCGGCGCATGTGGCGGACGGCGAGGATGATTAATCCGAGCGCGGGAATCGCCTCGAGCGCCCACATGCGCTGGTCGTCATTGTGGATCGAGTACAGATAAACGGCAATGCCGATGGCCAGCAGGATACAGAGGATATAGCCGAACTTGATGATCTTGACGGAGGTTCGCAATTCCACGCGAGCATCATAGCACTGTAACCGTCGCTCGTCACGTGACCATATATCGTTACACCCGCTCGTACGGTGGACCCCACGGGCTGATTGATTCGAAGGCACTTCGTCATTCGGCCCTCCTCCTGCCCAGGAGAGAAGCATGAAAACGCTGAAACCGTATTTACTGGCGCTGGCGGTGGTTAGTCTGGCCGGGTGCGCCGCATCGACCAAGACTGCCGACGTTTCCGCGAGCATCCGCACCTCGCTCGATCAGGCCGGCCTTAAAGATGTCTCGAGCAGCCAAGATCGCGACAAGGGTGTGGTGACGCTGGGCGGCCATGTGACCGCCGATGCCGACAAGGCACACGCCGAGTCCATTGCACGGTCGTTTGCAGGGAACCAAGTGGTGGCGAACCAGATTGCGGTGATTCCACCGGGCATCGAAAGTGATGCGAAGAAGATGAACTCTTCCTTGGACAAAGGGATTGAGGGCAACCTCGACGCGGCGCTGATTCAAGACCAGCTTCACGATAGCGTGAAGTACGCGGTGAAGAACAGTGTCGTGACGCTGAGCGGCGACGTCGATTCGCAAGCCAAGCGGGCGCATGCGCAGGAACTGGCATCGACGGTTCCGAACGTACAGCAAGTGGTCAATGAACTGCAGGTAAAAGGACAGAAGGCGACTTCTTCGAACTAGCATGACGAAAATTGAACTGAACGCTTTCCGGCGCGTTTTGAACCACCGGGAGCAGGAATTGGGAAACAGCAACGGAATTCGCGAGGGCCTGGCGATCGGAACGAGTTCGGATGAGCTTGACCGGACGCAGGACGCGAGCGATCGCGACTACGCCATGAGCAACCTGGAGCGCAATTCAGACCGGTTGCGCGAAGTACGCGCGGCGCTGCGGCGGGTGGAGTCGGGAACCTTCGGCATCTGCGCAGGCTGTGAAGAGAACATTAATCCCAAGCGGCTGGCTGCGATCCCTTGGGCGCCGTTTTGCATCGCCTGCCAAGAGGCGGCCGATCGCGAGCAGGCCGAGCCTGTTTTGGTATTGGCGGCTTAAGAGGAGAACCATATGCTTTGGACATTAGTTGCGGTATTTTTGATTTTGTGGCTGCTCGGTTTTAGCATGAGCATCGGCGGGGGCTTGATTCACATTCTGCTGGTGGTGGCGTTGATCTTGATTGTGGTCAACTTGGTCAGCGGGCGGCGCGCCGTCTAGATCCCTAATTCATCCCACGTTCTGCGATGACCGGTAGGACCACAGCGAAACGTACTCCGCAGTTTCGTGGCTTCTTCAGCCGGCTGGGGCCGGGTCTCATCACCGGCGCAGCTGACGATGATCCTTCGGGGATTTCCACCTATTCGGTAACCGGTGCAGCCTTTGGATATGGGCCGCTATGGACGGTCCTATTCTCCTTCCCGTTGATGACGGCCGTGCAGATGATGTGCGCGCGGCTGGGCATGGTGACGGGTGAGGGGCTGGCCGGCGTGATCCGGAGGCAGTATCCACGATGGGTTTTGTGGAGCGCTTGCGCGCTGCTGGTGCTCGCCAACACTGTCAACATCGGTGCCGATCTGGGGGGAATGGGGGCGGTCACGGCAATGGTGACCGGCATCAGCAGCTATTATTGGACGCCGTTCTACGCGTTACTGATCGGTTCGTTCCTCATTTGGTCTTCGTACTACACCATTGCACGCATCTTCAAATGGCTGACGCTAGTGCTGTTTTCTTACGTACTGGCGGCGCTATTTGCTAAGCCCGATTGGGGCGCGGTGCTGCGCGCGACTTTCATTCCGCACGTTGAATGGTCGGCGGCCTATTGGGCCACTTTGGTGGGTCTCTTCGGCACTACCATTTCTCCCTATCTGTTTTTCTGGCAGGCTTCCCAGGAAGTCGAGGAAGAACGCAAGCAGGGGGAGTTGACCGTCGAAGCACGGCGCGGTGCAACCGACGCGGAACTGCGGAAATCGCGTACCGATACCATTACGGGGATGTTCTTCTCGAACCTGATCATGTATTTCATCATCCTGACCACGGCGGCGACGCTGCACGCCCATGGCAAGACTACGATTTCGACGGCGCGGGATGCGGCGGAGGCACTGCGGCCGCTGGCTGGAGCGGGAGCTTACTGGCTGTTCAGTTTGGGACTGATCGGAGCGGGGATGATCGGCGTGCCGGTGCTGGCGGGATCGAGCGCTTACGCGGTGGCGGAGGCGGCGGTGTGGAAGGGATCGCTCGCGGATCGCAGGGATCGGGCGCGCGAGTTTTATGGTGTGATCGCGGTGGGGTTGGCGCTGGGACTGGCTTTGAACTACGCCGGGTTCAATGCGGTATCGATGCTGTTTTGGGCGGCGGTTCTGAACGGCGTGCTGGCGCCTCCGCTGATCGTGATTGTGCTGCTGCTGACGGGCAACCCGGTGATCATGGGAAAGCGCGCGAACCCGCGCTGGCTGGCGGTGCTGGGATGGATCACAGTGGTGGTGATGACGCTCGCGAGTGTGGCGATGTTTGCTACCTGGAGATGACCTCTTGGGGTCATATGACGGCCTGAGGTCGAGGGCGCAATCTCGCTTTGCTTTCTTTGCTGTTCCGATCGTCGGCTGCCCGTGTGCCCGTTTACCTACAGGAGATTTGATCACTATGCAGGCATTCAAAATTGCAAACGGACTCTTATTGGGCGCGGCACTGATCGCCCCGCTGGCGTTGCTTGCCGACGATAGTAAGTCGACGACTACGACTACCACGACGACGCGCTACTACGATTCGGACGAGAAAGATTATCACCAGTGGACTCCGAGCGAAGACCATGCGTATCGCGTGTATTTAGGCGAACAGCATCGCGATTATGTGGAGTTCCCGAAAGAGAAAGTGACGGAGCAGCGCGAATACTTCAAGTGGCGCCACGGCCATCCGGATTCGGTCATCATCAAAACTGAAGTGAAATAGTTCGAATGGAGGACAGGGCCGCGGCGAGGCGTTGGGCCCACGCGGCTTGTCCTTTGGCGTCCGCGATTTCGTCCTGGCGGAATTCGATCTGCAGATACGGCAGGTTGCGGCGCATGGCGTGAAAGGGGATGCTGTAGTCGAAGGCTGGATCGAGATTGTAGGGTTGGTTGTCGCCTACGGCGATGTCCGCGGGGTGGCGTAGGGCGGCTAGAAGCGGGTCGACAAGGGTGCGATCGGTGTGGCTCGATAAAGAGATTTGCCAAGGCCGGGGAGCGCTGGCGAGGACTGGCGTCATGGAGTGGATGGAAAGTGCCAACGGTATGGCGCGCGTTGTGAGCATGGCTTCGATTTCGTCGTGATAAGGAGTGAACCAGCGGTCGATGCGTGATTGCTTGGCTTGCTCCGCTAAGTTTTGGTTGCCGGGGATTAACGTGTCATCGCTGATTTCGGGAATGAGATCGGCGGCGCCGGGATGGCGATTGCAGTCAATCACCAGGCGCGATGTGCCGCAGAGGATCGCGGGGGAGTCGAGCAGGTTCGATAGTTCACGGGCGACGCCGGCTGCTCCGATGTCCCAGGCTATGTGACGCGCTAGATCGGCGGCGTCGAGGCCCAGGGCGTTCAGTTCTTCGGGGATGTGATTGCTGGCGTGATCGCACAAGATCACAAACGGGCCTGTGGCGTCGCGGCGCTGGACTTCAAACACAGGCTGGTTCATCTTCGGTTACGCTCACGGTGACGTCCATCCCGAGGAAAGAAGATGCCGGGCCAATAAAAGTGCCCCATAACGGGAGAACCTGCTGGGGGTCCCAGGCGACGGCTACACGAATGAGATTGCGATTGCCGACGATGCTGTTGGTCGGGTCGAAATCGATCCAGCCTGTGCCCGGCAGATAGGCCTGCATCCACGCGTGGGTTGCGCCTCCGCCGAGCGTGGTGCCGGAAGCTTCGCGTCCGGGAACAAAGATATAGCCGCTGACGAAGCGTGCGGCCAAGCCTAGCGAGCGCACCGCCTCCATCATCAGCACGGCGAAATCGCGGCAACTGCCGCGCCGGCTATCCAGCGTCTCGCTGGGACTCTGCACGCCCTTCTCCGTGCGGCGGGTATAGAGGAAGTCACTCTTGATACCGAGCGTGAGGGACCGCAGCAGGCTCATCGTGCCGGTGGTCCCGGACGGATCGAGAAACTGGTGCACCCAGCGCTTCACGTCGTCGCTGGGATAATGGTGGGCCAGGGCGCGGCCGAGGTTGGGCAGTTCATCGTCGGCATAATCGAAGGGATAGGTTTGCGCGTATTCTTCGAGCGGATAGTTGGGTACGCTGGTTTCGACGTGCTCCAGCGTGACCGTGCTGTCGAAACGCAGCTCTTCAGTTTTACCTTCGAAGGTGGCGACCGCCACTGAGTTATCGAACACGTCATGAAGCCAACGCAGGGCCGTCGGATGAGGCGTGATGTGCAAGCGCGATTTGATGAGCCGCAGATCGTGACTTTCGCGTGGACGGAACATCATACGGTGTTCGCCTAAACCAACTGGACGCGAGTAGCGATAAACCGTGACGTGGCGGACGGTGAGAAGAGACATTCAGGCGCTGACGACATTTTCCACTACTTCATCCGTCCAGACCCGGAAACTTTCGAGTGTATTGGGCCCGAAGGTAGTGGCGATAGCGACGTCGGCGGCGTCGCGGCCGCGGGCCATGAGTACGCGTCCGATGCGCGGAGTATTGTTGCGGGCGTCGAAGGTGTGCCAAGAGCCGTCCAAGTAGACTTCAAACCACGCGGCGAAATCCATGACACCGTAAGGCGGCGGCGTGCCCATGTCACCCAGGTAGCCGGCGCAATAACGGGCTGGAATATTCATACAGCGGCAGAAGGTGACGGCGAGGTGGGCGTAGTCGCGGCAGACACCGCGGCGCTCCTGAAAGGCTTCCCAGGCGGTCTTGGTAGGGCGGGCGTTTTCATAACCGAAGACAATGTGGTTGTGGACAAAATCGCAAATCGCTTGCACGCGCTGCCACCCCGGAACGGTCTGGCCGAATAACTGCCAGGCCGCGTTCGACAACAAATCCGTCTCACAGTAGCGGCTTCCCATTAAGAATACCAGGGTATCCTCGGGGAGATCTTTGAGATCGAGCTGGCGTGCGCTGGGGACCACGGCGTCGGTTTCGCCGGTATCATTTACCAAGCCAGTAGCGCTTAATTGCAGGCGTCCTGCAGGCGCTACGATGCGGGTGCACCAGTTGCCGAAGAGATCGCGATACGAGGTGAAGGGGATGACGGGACTGGTTTTCAGATGATCGGGAATAACGATGTCGTCGGCGCGCGAGTAATGGATGTGCACCATCAGGATCATGGGTGTCTCGCGGGCACACTGGTAGACGATTTCGTAACCGACGCGAATTTGCATACTGCGCTCCTTTAGTGCACGTTATTGGCCATGGAACGGATCTGCGCCGATGGTGCCGCGGAGTTCTTCTAAATACGACGGCGCGCTGACGCGCGCTAGCTGGCAATCGATGAGAACTTGGCGCTGATCGAGCTCGAGGCCGCCCGACGGCCTGGCGCGAAAAGCGGCGAGCGCGGCGGCGTGGCGCTGCCATAGGGTGATGTCGCGACTCTGTTTCACACTTAAGCGTTCTCGATACCAATCGCTCGCCAGCATGGTTTCGCGGTCGAAGAGGGCGCGGATTTCGGGATGGTCGATTCCCTTCCCTTGATAATTTCCACCGGCCATGATGTGCAGCAAGGCTTTCAAGGGCGGGCAGGCGGCGGCTACGCTACCGTCTTCGAAATAATTAAGGGCCACTCGTTGCTGGGTTTCGACGATGGCGTCGACACCGGCGGCGTAGAGGTCGAGATCTTGCAGCTCGGGACGCAGCAGATCGTTGGGAAAGACGGAGCCGGGGGTTTCGAAGATGCGGCCTAGGAAACGATCGACGAAGAGGGATGTGATGCGATAGCCGAGGCGGCTGGCTAGAACTTTGCGGCCGTTGAGTTCGACGTCGTCTATTTTTTCTAGAAAGCCCTGGTTGATCAAAAAGTTCGGCTCGCGTTCGGCTACGCGCATGCGGCACCAGATTTCGGGGACGAGGAGGCTGACGTCGTGATCGACGCGGTAATTGGGGCCAACGTAGCCGGCTGATGTTGTGAAGCCGGCGTATCCGGTGAGGATGGCGGAGACCAGCGCGTTATTGAGATCGACTACGGGCCAGAGGGCGTTGAAGGGGCCTTTGGTGAGGGCGCCTTCGCTACCGAAGCCCACCATCGACGGGGATTTGCCGGTGAGGCTAGAGATGAATTCCATGAAGAGCTCGGGGAGCTCTTGATAGTGGATGGGGCCGTAGACGGCTAGCGGCGGGAGACCGAGTTTAAGGTCGGGCGGATTGTTACGGCGTCCGGCCAGAACGGCGTTTACGGGGAAATGTACCGGATGTCCGGCGGGGACTCCGCGTTCGAGGCGCGCGGCGATTTCGGTTAAGTAGGACTCGCGCGGGGCGACTAGATCGGGACGCTTCTGCAGGTAGCGCGGGTTGCCGGAGGGCTTGCCGTTGACGATACGCGGGTCGGCGGAGGAGACAACATATCCGCCGTTGCCATTGGCGATGAAGCCTTCGAACAAGCGCTTCATCGGATCGGTGTAGCGATCGAACTCGACTACGTGATCGACCATGCTTTGGGCGGTTGCGGTCGTGATCGGCTCGTAGTTAGAGATAAACGTCCCGAGGCTGGCCATGTCGGCTTCGGCTTGGCGGTCGGCGCCGCGATGGATGGCATCGTCGGGGCGCTGGAAGAGGAGCATCTCGCAATTCGCTACTAGCTTGACGCTGGGGTTGGCGTATTCAGGATCGAGATCGTTGAGGCTTTCGCGGGGGAGGACGACGGAGGCGGTGATATCGTCTTCGAACTGGACTTTGTCGGCGGGATAGAAATCGGGGCGGAGTTTGGAAATGCGCCAGGAGCCGTCGGGATCGTAACCCACGCGCAAGTAGTTGCTGACTAACTTTTGGTTGTCGAACTTGAGTTCGTGGGCGAGATAGCCGTTGATGCGGTCGACGGTGAAATGTTCGCGCCAATTGTCGCCCCACTCGGGACGGTAATAGCGCTTCACTGTGAACACGAGTTGGCGCGTGGTTTGCGGGAGCTCGCGGAGCCAGTGGTTGAATTGGTCGGTGTATTTTGGCGAGGGTGTTAACAGTTGGATGACGGAGCCCAGCGAACGCTCGGGGCTGAGGATGGGACGGCGCTTGCGCGGGTCGGCGGATTGGTCTTTGAAGATCGCCGCACAATCCATCTGCAGGATTTCGGCGACTTGCTCCATGTCGCGGTGGTAATCGCGCACGAAGACGGGTCCTTGCAGCAAAGCATTGGCGATGGATTTGGAGATTTCGGATTTGCCTCCGCCGGAAACGGTGCAGGGCTTGTGGCACAGCGTTCCGCGCGGGCGCGTGCCGACTAATCGCCACGAGGTTCCGGCGAAATGTTTTTCTAGGCGAACGCGGAAGCCGGAGGGGAGGATGTAGGTTGCGTCCTTGCTGAGCGTCAATTCGTGGCCGTCCCAACTAACGCGGCCTTCGCGGAGCTGGAAGACGGCATTTTCGGGAACGTAATGGATGTCGGGATAGCGGCGGTCTATGGCGTGGCGTCCGGGGAGGACTTCGACCATATCGCCGAGCGTCGTCATCGCCGCGTCAAACCTGGTCTTCTTCAGGCTAATGGTGCGGCCGGCGTCGAAGTCGTTTCCTAGAACGTAGGCGGCGGAGGCCATGGCGCCGCCGGCGTGTTCTTCTTCGGCGAGTCCGAATAGGTTGGCGGCGTAGCTGATTTGGGTTTTGACTTCTTTCTTGCAGTAGCCGTAGTAATTGTCGGCGATGATCGTCACCATCACGCCGCGGCGATCGCGAGCGCAAATTTTGAAGGCGTTGCCGCCGTTATAGATTTCATCGGGATCGCTCCAGCACATGCCGTCACGTTTTTGGCGTTCGCTGGCGTTGGATTCGTGGGGCAGGCCGAGGGCAACCTTCTTCATGCCGACGATGTGGGGGGCGACGATGACGCAGCCGGTGTGGCCGGTCCAATGGGCGGGGTCGAGGGCGGCGTCGTTTTCCGGGAGATGGGGGTCGCCGGCGTTGCCGAAAATCGATTCGACGAAATCTAGATTGCTCACCAGGCTGGCGGGGGCGAAGAAGCGGATCTCCATCGTCTTTTCTGGATCGGTTCCCGTGGCGGGGCAAACCAGCGGACGTAATAAGAGTGACACGAAGAGGCGGGCTTGCTCGGGTTGGCCGGCAGTGTAAGGGAGCGTCATCACTTCGGACGGCGGTTCGAGGGCCGCTCTCAATAGAGCTGTGAAAGCCTGCACGGGGACGGCTAGCTTGTCGGCGGGAACGGGGAAGCCGCCTTCGGCGATGTGGAAAACGCCTTGGGTCGTGCGGCGGTCACTCGCGGGGTTGTGGAGGACGCCTTGCGCGACGCAGTACGAGCGCAGATACGGGGACGTAAACGTGTGCTCGTTGGGCGGCAGCGACATGAGGCGGGCGAGGCCGGGGCGATCGAGGATGAAAGTATCGGCGGGTAAAGGCGGCGCGGCGCCGTGCGTGTAGGCATCGAGAAAAGCTTGGATGCGAAGATCGGCGGGGCACAAGTATTGGCCTAAGAGCTGATCTTTTTGGTGATGGCTGCGCAGCAAGGGGCCGACGGTTTCTAAGAGCGTGGAAGCTGCGCCTGCGGTGGGTTGGCCGAGCGCGGCTAGTTTAATGTCGAGGTATTGGGCTAGTTCGGGCATGGGCGTCAAGTCCGGAAATGAAGACTGACGGGGTCGGGCGGGAGACGTGCGCGCGGAAGACTTAGCTTAACACGTATGGGCGCGGGCTATTTCGAAAAACAGCAAAGCGATGTGCTGTCAGCTATAATGTAAACTCCAGTCCCAGAGGACGGAAGGACCCTGTTCTGTCCGCGCTGCGTTGACAGCGCACCGCGAAAAGGGAGGTCCTGAGTGCGGTTCGATTCGTATCAAACCCAAGGGTTTCAGGATGAGATGTTCGACGCCGATGGCGTGGTGCGGCCGGAGGCGCGGCTGCTGCTGGATACCATAGAATCGTTGGAGGACGGGCAACTGATTCGCTGCCAGCAGGCCGCGGAACGGCTGCTGCTGCAGATGGGGATCACCTTCAACGTCTACGGTGATTCCGCGGGGGCGGAGCGCATTTTTCCCTTCGATTTGATTCCGCGGATTGTGCGCGCGGAGGAGTGGGCCTGGATGGAGCGCGGGCTCAAGCAACGCATTCATGCGTTAAATCTATTCATCGATGATATCTATCACGATCAGAAGATCTTAAAAGACAAGATCATTCCTGAGGAAGTGATCTATTCGGCCACCTTTTATCGTCCGCAGTGTGCGGGGATAAATCCGCCGCGAGGGATCTGGTGCCACATTACGGGCACGGATCTGGTGCGGCATGGCGATGGGAACATTTACGTTCTCGAAGACAATTTGCGGGTGCCGTCCGGTGTGTCCTATGTGCTGGAGAACCGGGATTTGATGAAGCGGACGTTTCCGCAGGTGTTTGAGGGGTCGCGGGTGCGGCCGGTGGACGATTATCCCAGCAACCTGCTGGAGATGCTGGAGTCGATTGCGCCCCCGGGGGCTGCGGACAAACCTAGCGTGGTTCTGTTGACGCCGGGGATGTATAACTCGGCTTACTTCGAACATAGTTTTCTGGCGCAGCAGATGGGGATTCAGCTCGTCGAGGGCCGCGATTTGGTGGTGCAGGACGACATCGTGTGGATGCGGACGACTAAAGGCCTGCGTAAAGTGGATGTGATTTACCGGCGCATTGATGACGACTTTATGGATCCGTTGGCGTTCCGCAAGGATTCGCTATTGGGCGTGCCGGGCCTGGTGGATGCTTATCGCGCGGGCAAAGTGGCGCTGGCGAATGCTCCGGGGAACGGGGTGGCGGACGATAAAGTTGTTTACGCTTACGTTCCGGATATGATCCGCTACTACTTGGGCGAGGATGCGATTCTGTTCAATGTCCCGACGTTTTTGTGCTGGCGTGAAAAAGATAGGCAGCACGTGCTACAGAATCTCGACAAGCTGGTGGTGAAGTCGGCGAATGAGGCGGGCGGGTACGGGATGCTGGTGGGTCCGCATTCGACGGCGGAGCAGCGGCAGGAATTTGCGGGGCGGATCACGGCGAATCCGCGCAACTATATTGCGCAGCCTACGTTGGCGCTGTCGCGAGTGCCTACGCTGGTGGACGATCACTTTGAGGGTCGGCATGTGGATCTGCGGCCTTACATTCTTTATGGGAAGGACATCAAAGTACTGCCGGGCGGGTTGACGCGGGTGGCGCTGCGCAAGGGATCGCTGGTAGTGAACTCGTCTCAGGGCGGCGGCAGCAAAGACACTTGGGTACTGGCGGCGAACGGAGGGGAAGCCTGATGACGGAAAATCCTCCGCTATTGAGCCGCGTGGCGGATTCTGTGTTCTGGATGGCGCGCTATATTGAGCGGGCTGAGAATGTGGCTCGGTTCATCGGGGTGAATCTGAATCTGCAACTGGATTTGCCGATGGAACCGGCGCAGCAGTGGCAGCCGCTGATCGATACTAGCGGAGATACCGAGGAATTCAAGAAGCGCTTTGGCGAAGCTTCGCAGGCTAGCGTCATCGAGTTTTTGACTTACGACGCGGCGAATCCGAATTCGATTGCATCCTGCATACGGCTGGCGAGAGAGAATGCGCGGTCTGTGCGCGAGACAATTTCTTCGGAGATGTGGACGCAGGTCAACAGCATGTATCTGGAGATGCAGATGCAGCGGAGGATGCCGGACCCGGGACAACTGCCGGAAGTCTTTCGGGCGATCCGCATGGGCTGCCATTTGTTCCAGGGGATCACGGACGCCACAATGTCGCACAACGAGCCATGGCATTTTGTGCGCATGGGACGGAAGTTGGAACGGGCGGACAAGACTTCGCGGATTTTGGACGTCAAATATTTTATTCTGCTGCCTTCGGCGCGGGTGGTGGGGACGCCTTACGACGATATTCATTGGTCGGCGGTTTTGAAGTCGGTCAGCGGATTCGGCATGTATCGCAAGAAGCATGGTCGGATTTCGCCGCGCGATATAGTCGATTTTTTGATCATGGACCGGGACTTTCCGCGGTCGATTCGATTTTGCATTCACTCGGCGGATGAGTCGCTGCATGCGATCACGGGGAGCCCGCGAGGGTCGTACTTTTATCCGTCGGAACAGGTGATGGGGCTGCTGCGGGCGGAGCTGGATTTCACGCCGGTGGATAACATCTTGAACGGCGGGCTGCACGAATATTTGGATTCGCTTCAGGAGAAAATGAACACAGTCGACAAGGGTATTTCGAACGATTTCGTGACGCGGCTGCCAGTGGGCGCCGCGGCCGGGGCCCACGCGGACTGATCCCGGTATGCCGATTCGCGTTGCTCTTCACCATAAGACAAGTTACTCCTACGACCGGCTGGTTCAACTTTCGCCGCAGGTGATTCGGCTGCGGCCGGCTCCGCATAGCAGGACGCCGGTGACTGCTTATTCGTTGAAGATCGAGCCTAAAAACCACTTCTTGAATTGGCAGCAGGATCCATTCAGCAATTATTTGGCGCGGGTGGTGTTTCCAGAGAAGGTGCGGAACTTCACTGTCGAGGTGGATCTGGTGGCGGAGTTGACGGTGATTAATCCGTTCGACTTTTTCCTGGAACCTTACGCCGAGAAGTTTCCATTCAAATATGAAGCTTCGTTGGAGCATGAGCTGACGCCGTTTCTGGCGGTGAAACCGGCGGGTCCGCAGTTGGCGGCGTTTCTGAAGACGATCGATCGCAGTCCGATGGCGATGATCGATTTTCTGGTGGGGTTGAATCAGAAATTGCAGCAAGGGATCAAGTATGTGATCCGCATGGAGCCGGGGGTGCAGTCTAGCGAGGAGACGCTGGAGTGCGCGAGCGGGTCATGCCGGGACAGTGCTTGGCTATTGGTGGAGGCGCTGCGGCATTTGGGATTGGCGGCGCGGTTCGTTTCTGGGTTTCTCATTCAGTTGAAGCCGGACATTACTTCGCTCGATGGGGCTCCAGGGGCAGATCGGGATTTTACGGATCTGCATGCTTGGACGGAAGTCTATTTACCTGGCGCGGGATGGGTGGGGATGGACCCGACTTCCGGGCTGTTCGCAGGCGAAGGACACATTCCGCTGGCGGCTACGGCGGAGCCATCGTCGGCGGCGCCGGTATCGGGGAACGTCGATCCTTGCGAAGTTACTTTCGCGCATGAGATGGCGGTGTGGCGGGTGCTGGAAGATCCTCGGGTCACGCTGCCTTATACGGAAGAGCAATGGGAACGGATACTGGCGCTGGGGTGCCGAGTGGATCGCGCTCTTTGCGATGGGGATGTTCGATTAACGATGGGCGGGGAGCCTACCTTCGTGTCGATCGACAACATGGAGGGGGCGGAGTGGAATACGGCGGCTCTCGGTGCGGAGAAACGGAAGCTGGCGGGAGGGTTGCTGGAGCGGCTGCGCGAGCGGTTTGCTCCGGGCGGGCTGCTGCATTACGGGCAAGGCAAGTGGTATCCAGGCGAGCCGCTGCCGCGGTGGGCGCTGGGGTGTTATTGGCGCAAGGACGGGACGCCGTTGTGGCGGGATCGGGAATTGCTGGCGCGGGATGACGTCGATTACGGGTTTGGCGTGGCGCAGGCAAAGACATTTGGTGAGGCGCTGGCGCGGCGGCTAGGTCTGGACCCTAGCTATGTGATGCCGGCTTTCGAAGATCAGTTTTATTATTTGCATCAAGAGCAGCTCCTGCCGGTGAATGTGAATACGGCGAAGAATCAGGCGGAAGATCCGTTGGAGCGGGAGCGGATTCGGAAGATTTTCGAACGTGGGCTGGATACGCCGGTCGGCATGGTGTTGCCGTTGCAGCGGAGTGGGCCGGAATGGCAGACGGGGTTGTGGAGGCTGCGCGGCGAGCGGTTGTCTTTGCTGCCGGGTGATTCTCCGGTAGGGTTGCGGTTGCCGCTTTCGAGTTTGCCCTGGGTGGCTCCGAAGGACATACCGGAGGTGCACGACTCTGATCCGACGGTGGCTTTGGGTCCGCTGCCGGTTCCGGTGTATAGACGGACGAATGAATCGAGAGGCGGTCGAGCGGAACGTGACCGCACGCCGGAAGTGGGCGAGTCGGCGCCATGGATCGTCCGCAAGGCTTTGTGCGTGGAGCCGCGCGGGGGGCGGATGTGCATTTTCATGCCTCCGGTGGATTCCGCAGAGGACTATGTTGATTTGCTGGCGGCGTTGGAGGACACGGCGGCTCATCTAAAGATGCCGGTGGTGATCGAAGGGTACACGCCTCCGCATGATGCGAGGATTGAGAACATCAAAGTCACGCCGGACCCTGGGGTGATTGAAGTCAATGTTCATCCAGCGCGGAACTGGCAAGAGCTGGTGGATAACACTACGGCGATTTATGATGACGCGCGGCATATGAGGTTGGGCACGGAGAAATTCATGCTCGACGGGCGGCATACCGGGACGGGCGGCGGGAACCATTTTGTGTTGGGGGCGGCTACGCCTACCGATAGTCCGTTTCTGCGGCGTCCGGATTTATTGCGCAGCATGATCGGGTACTGGCTGAATCATCCGGCGCTGTCGTATTTGTTTTCGAGCATGTTTATTGGACCTACTAGCCAGGCTCCTCGCGTGGATGAAACTCGCGCGGACAGTTTGTACGAGTTGGAGATTGCGTTTGGGCAGATTCCGAATCCGGGCGAGGGCGAGGTTCCGCCTTGGTTGGTCGACAGAATCTTTCGGCACATTCTGGTGGATTTGACCGGGAACACGCATCGGGCGGAGTTTTGTATCGACAAATTGTATTCGCCGGACACGGCTACGGGGCGGTTGGGGCTGCTCGAACTTCGGGGGTTTGAGATGCCTCCGCATGCGCGCATGAGTTTGACGCAGCAATTGCTGGTGCGGGCGTTGATCGCGTGGTTCTGGAAGGAGCCGTATAAGGAGGCTCCTATTGCTTGGGGGACGCAGTTGCATGACCGGTTCATGCTGCCGCATTTCACTCGCCGGGACTTTGACGACGTGCTGGCAGATTTACGGCGCGCGGGGTATGCGTTCGATGCGGAGTGGTTCGCGCCGCATTTTGAGTTTCGCTATCCGGCGTTGGGGCGGGCGCACCATGCGGGGATCGACATCGAGATCCGGCAGGCGACCGAGCCTTGGTATGTACTGGGCGAGGAGGGCTCGCCAGGCGGGACGGCGCGGTATGTAGATTCATCCGTCGAGCGGGTGCAGGTGAAGGTGGAGGGTCTGACGAGTTCGCGGTTTGCGGTGACTTGCAATGGGCGGCGGTTGCCGCTGGCTTTCACGGGACGGCAGGGGGAGCATGTGGCGGGAGTGCGGTACCGGGCTTGGCAGCCGCCTTCTTGTTTGCATCCTACGATTCCGGTGCATGCGCCTTTGATTTTCGACGTTGTCGATACTTGGGCCGGGCGATCGGTGGGCGGGTGCTCGTATCATGTTTCACATCCGGGCGGAAGAACGTTTGAAACATTTCCGGTGAATGCGAATGAGGCGGAGGCGCGGCGGGCGGCGCGGTTTTTTGAGATTGGGCATACGCCGGGGGCAATGGCGGTTCCGGAGGTGGAAGTGAATCCGGATTTTCCGTTGACGCTGGATTTGCGGCGCGGTGTGGCACACTAGGGAAAAGTCGTGATGGGAAGTCGTCCAAAAACTCAAAGTGAAGCTCGGCTGGATGCTGCGTGGCCTTACGCAGCTAGTCCAGGATTTTACGATGAAGTTTTGGGGGCGAATGAAGAGGTGCGCGGGCACTGGCGGAAGCTGACAGAATCGCTGGCCGCGATGGGGCATGACGGGTTGACGCGGCGCTGGCATGAAGGCCGCCGTCTGATTCACGACAACGGCATCACCTACAACATTTACGGCGCGACGCAAAATCATGCGCGGCCGTGGCAACTGGATCCCATTCCGTTGGTGATGGATCCGGATGAATGGAAGGCCATCGAGGCTGGAATCACGCAGCGGGCGATGTTGTTCAACACGATCCTGGCGGATTTGTATGGGCCGCAGCGGTTGTTGCGCGAAGATTTGCTGCCGCGTGAATTGGTGCTGCCGAATCCGGCATTCTTACGTTCGTGCTGGGGAATTGTGCCGCAGGGCGGCGTGCATCTGCATATGTATTCGGCGGATCTGGCGCGGTCTCCGGATGGGCGTTGGTGGGTGTTGGCGGATCGCACGCAGGCGCCTTCGGGAGCGGGTTACGCGCTTGAAAACCGGCTGGTGAGTACACGCGTGATGCCGGAAGTGTTTCGCGCGTCGCATGTGCGGCGGGTGGCGAATTTCTTTCAGGCTTATCGCAACGCTCTGCAGCGGATGGTGCCGGTGCGGCGGGAGAATCCGCGCATTGTGGTGCTGACGCCGGGTCCTTATAACGAGACTTATTTCGAGCATGCGTTTTTGGCGCGCTATTTGGGATACACGTTGGTCGAGGGCGGCGACCTTACGGTGCGCGAGAATCGCGTTTTTCTAAAGACCCTGGGCGGGTTGCTGCCAGTGGATGTGATCGTGCGGCGGCAGGACGATCATTTTTGCGATCCACTGGAGCTGAACAGCCGTTCGATGCTGGGAGTGCCGGGGCTGGTGCAGGCGGTGAGGTCGGGAACGGTGTCGGTGGCGAATGCGCTGGGGTCGGGGCTGGCGGAATCGCCGGCTTACGCGGCGTTCCTGCCGGGGTTATGCAAGGAACTGCTGGGCGAAGATTTGAAAATGCCGACGGTGGCGACGTGGTGGTGCGGGCAGGAGAAACCGCTGGCTTACGCGGCGGAACACCTGGAAGAGCTAGTTATCAAGCCCACGTTTCCGGGCACGGGTGAGGATCCCATCTTCGGCGCGGGGCTCAACCGCGCGGAGCGCGAGCAATTGATCGCGAAGATGCGGGCGAACCCGGGGCGTTATGTGGCGCAGGAACAGGTGGCGCTATCGACGGTCCCGGTGTGGGAGGGGCGCGCGCTGCAGCCTCGGCACTTGGTGATGCGCGTTTTCGCGGTGAGTACGGGATCGAGTTATTCGGTGATGCCGGGGGGCCTGAGCAGGATTTCCGCTTCATTGAGCAACATGGTGGTTTCGATGCAGCGTGGCGGAGGCAGCAAGGACACCTGGGTGCTGGGCGATGGGCCGGCTCCGGAATTCAGTCTACTGCGACCTCCCACGCATCCGCTCGAAGTGAGCCGCGCGACCTTCGATCTGCCGAGCCGCGTCGCTGACAATCTGTTTTGGCTGGGGCGGTATACGGAGCGAGTGGAGGCGGTGGTCCGGATTTCACGCGCGATTTTGGGCCGGGTGTTTCAGGAAGGCGATGTCACGCGGACGGCGGGCCTCAACTTGGGCTTGCATGTTTTGCAGGCGCTGGGATATCTGCCGGAGCGGACTGGTCCTGGCGCGCCGGAGCGTGAGTTGTTGGAGATGATGTACGATCCGGCGAGTTGGCTGGCTTCGAATGTTCACCAGGTGCGGCGGGTGGCGGGGCTATTGCGGGATCGAATTTCGGTGGATGCGTGGTTGATCTTGAATCAGCTCGATCAGCAATTTTCGGCGGCGGCTCCGGCGGAGATGCTGCAGATGGGGGCGGCGCAGGACCGGCTGGATCGCGCGATCATCACGCTGTCAGCTTTCGCGGGACTGGTGATGGAGGGCATGACGCGCGGGGATGGCTGGCGGTTTCTGGATATCGGACGGCGCCTGGAGCGGGCGCTGCAGATGGCGGAATTGCTGCGCAATAGTTTGGCGGAAGATTCGCCGGCTGACGTAGGAGTGCTCGAAGCGGTGCTCGAAATCGCCGATAGCTCGATCACTTACCGTTCGCGCTATTTGACATCGCTGCAGAACGATCTGGTGCTGGATCTGTTGCTGGCGGACGAAGCCAATCCGCGATCGATCGCCTTTCAACTGGCGCGGCTGCAGGAGGACGTGGATAAACTTCCCGCAAGCCACACGGCGATCCGAAGGCCGACGGAGGCGCGGGTGGCGCTCTCGCTGCTCACGGCGGTGCAACTTACCGATGTACGGGAACTGGTGCGGGAGGGAGCGGCGGGGCCGTCGGCGGCGCTCGAAGCGTTGTGCGCCCGGCTCATCAAAGAGCTGAATCAACTTTCGGAAACTTTGACGCGCGCGTATTTCAGTCATTCACCGCAGTCGCGGCAGTTGTCGGCTCCCTGAGAATCCGATGAAGCTTCAAGCCACTCACACTACGCGGTATCTATATAGCGATGTTGTCTCCACCTGCCACTCGGAGGCGCATCTGACGCCGCGCGCTTGCCTGGGGCAGACGGTGCTCGATCATCGTCTGAGTATCGATCCGGAGCCGGATTTTTCGGCCGATCGCGACGATTATTTTGGCAATCCGGTGACGATGTTCTCGATCAGCCAGCCACATCGCGAGCTGACGATCACGTCGCACTGCACGGTGGATCTGACGCCGGCGGGCACACCTAAATTGCAGCTTTCCCCGCCCTGGGAAGAAGTGCGCGAGCAGGCGCGAAGGCGAGTTTTGGGAGAAGATTTCGAAGCCTCGCAATTCGTGTTCGAATCTCCTCTGGTGACGCTGGGCAAATCCTTCGCGGCTTATGCCGAGCCTTCCTTCGAGGCGGGGCGGCCGCTGCTGGATGCGGCGAACGATCTCTCACGCCGCATCTATGAAGAATTTCAATATGACAAACGGGCTACCACAATTTCGACGCCCATCGATGAAGTGCTCGAAACGCGGCATGGCGTGTGCCAGGATTTCGCGCACTTGATGATTGCGTGCCTACGCTCGCTCGAACTTCCGGTGCGCTATATCAGCGGATATTTGCGCAACGATGTGACGGTCACGGGTGGCGAAGCGTCGCATGCATGGGTATCGGTGTGGTGTCCGGTGCTGGGCTGGCAGGGATTCGATCCGACCAATAACACCATGCCGGGCGGACGTCATGTGACCTTGGCGTGGGGCCGCGATTATTCGGATGTGACTCCGGTAAAGGGCGTGGCGCTGGGCGGAGGCGAGCACGTCATCAGCGTTTCCGTAGATGTTTCTCCGCTCGCGGAACGTTGAAAAATCCGGCTCTGAGCGTGTCGCGATTTTTGAAATAAAATTCACTCTTCAGTTACTTCGCTGTAATCCATATACCCCAAAAAGCGTCTTAAAAAAATACCGTTCCGGCTTGATTGCTGGAATTCTAGCTACCTGGCTACTATCAGTAAGTTCTTGTAATTTGGGAGGATAGGAAATTTTTCATGAATATTTTAGTGCTGGGCGGAGACGGCTACTGTGGTTGGGCAACAGCTCTCTATTTATCTGCCAAAGGGCATAAAGTATCCACTGTAGATAATTTCGCGCGGCGGCAATGGGATCACGAATTAGGAGTCCAGACGCTGACGCCGATTCGTCCCTTGGCGGAGCGTCTCAAGGCTTGGCACGATGTGACGGGGAATCATATCGAGTCTCTAGTGGGCGATGTAACGGACTATGATTTTCTGGCTTCAGCGATTGAAACGACCGAGCCGGATGCGGTGATTCATTTTGCAGAGCAGCGGTCCGCGCCGTATTCGATGATCGACCGCAAACACGCGGTTTCGACGCAGGTAAATAATGTCGTGGGCACGTTGAATCTGCTGTTCGCGATTCGCGAGTTGCGGCCCGATTGCCACCTGATCAAATTAGGCACGATGGGCGAGTACGGGACTCCCAATATCGATATTGAAGAAGGCTACATCAATATCGAGCACAATGGGCGGAAAGATACGCTGCCGTTTCCGAAACAGCCGCCATCGTTTTATCACTTGTCGAAGGTGCACGACAGCCACAATATTCTTTTCGCGTGCAAGATTTGGAATTTGCGGGCCACCGATTTGAATCAAGGCGTGGTGTACGGGACCTTGACGGACGAGGTGGAACTCGACGAGGCGTTGATCAACCGTTTCGATTATGATGAAGTATTCGGCACGGTACTGAATCGCTTCTGTGCCCAAGCGGCCGTGGGACATCCGCTCACGGTTTACGGAAGGGGTGGGCAGACTCGTGGTTTCCTGGATCTTCGGGACACCGTGAGGTGTATTGAGATTGCGTGTATGAATCCTGCGGCTCGCGGCGAATGCCGTGTCTATAATCAGTTCACCGAACAGTTTTCCGTGCTGGAGCTGGCCAAGATGGTGCAGGCCGCGGCGCGCAAAATGGGCTTGCCGGTTGAGATCGACTTCCTGCCGCCACCGCGCGTCGAAGCTGAATCCCATTACTACAACGCCAAGCACTCGAAGCTGATCGATCTGGGACTGGAGCCTCATTATCTTTCGGATTCTCTCCTCGATTCCCTGATGAACATTGCCGTCAAATATAGTGACCGCATTGATTCGTCGCTATTTCTACCGCAGGTGGAGTGGCGGAATCCGCGCAATCAGCGGCGGCAGCGGCAGGGCGCGCTGGCTGCTGTCTCCTGGGCCCAAGGCAACGTTTGATCGCTGGCCCCCCGGATACCCGCGCGCAAGGGAATAGCCGCGCGCGACAACGCCGTCTGGTTTATTTGGCGGTCTTGTTGATTTCGGGTGCGATGTACCTCGGATGTATCATCTCTCCTCCTTCCTTGATGGACGATGTGGATGCCGTGCAGGCGCAGATTGCGCGCAACATGGTGTCTTCGGGCGATTGGGTTACGGCTCGGTTGGACGGCGTCGCAT